>Ga0193955_1000005_pt1 | contig 155041 bp, 145 predicted proteins | sample BB_6_MG_FD_140343 | JGI IMG/M metagenome (GOLD analysis project Ga0193955, IMG submission 140343) | Microbial mat bacterial communities from the Broadkill River, Lewes, Delaware, United States - BB_6_MG | ecosystem: Environmental > Aquatic > Freshwater > River > Microbial mats | place: USA... | reverse complement strand
GAGGTTCGACTCCTCTTCCCACCACCACTTTTATGATTTAATGCGGGTGTAACTCAGTGGCTAGAGTTCCTGCCTTCCAAGCAGGCTGTCGAGGGTTCGAATCCCTTCACCCGCTCCATTTAAATAAATCATAAAGCTTCTGGAAGCTGAAGTACAATTTTCATTAATTAACTTCAAATTATAAGATTTATATACTATTGTATAAATGTCTATATAGCTTACTATCTAATCAATTTTAATATTATATTATTGTTAAAAAATAAAAATTATGCAATTATTGCTTATGCTCTCGTGGCTCAGGGGTAGAGCACTTCCTTGGTAAGGAAGAGGCCATGGGTTCAAATCCCATCGTGAGCACCACGAAATAAAAAAAGTTAAATTTAAGCAATAATTGAATAATTTTTGGGTATAATTCCATTTCTATTCACAAATTAAGTCGGAGGACACTATGGCAAAAGAAAAGTTTGAACGTAATAAACCGCATGTTAACATTGGTACTATCGGTCACGTTGACCACGGTAAAACTACACTAACAGCGGCTATTACAGCAGTATTAGCAGTAAGTAACGGTGCAAAACTTATGGATTATGATGCAATCGATAATGCACCAGAAGAAAGAGAGCGTGGTATTACTATCGCTACTTCACACGTTGAGTATGAGACTGATGGTCGTCACTATGCACACGTTGACTGTCCAGGTCACGCGGATTATGTTAAGAACATGATTACTGGTGCTGCTCAAATGGATGGAGCTATCCTAGTTGTATCAGCAGCGGATGGTCCAATGCCACAAACTCGTGAGCACATCCTTCTTTCTAAGCAAGTTGGTGTTCCGTACATCGTTGTTTTCATGAACAAAGAAGATATGGTTGATGATGAAGAGTTAATGGAATTAGTTGAGATGGAAATTCGTGAACTTCTTGACATGTATGATTTCCCAGGTGACGATACTCCAATCGTTGCAGGTTCTGCACTTAGAGCTCTTGAAGAAGCAAAAACTGGTACTCTTGGTGAGTGGTCAGAAAAAATTCAAAAACTTATGGCTGAAGTAGATGCTTATATTCCTGAGCCTACTCGTGAAACTGATAAAGATTTCTTAATGCCAGTTGAAGATGTATTCTCAATCTCAGGACGTGGTACAGTTGTTACTGGTCGTATTGAGCGTGGTACAATCAAAGTTGGTGAAGAAGTAGAAATCGTTGGTATCCGTGATACACAAAAAACTACTGTAACTGGTGTTGAGATGTTCCGTAAAGAAATGGAAATGGGTGAAGCAGGTGATAACTGTGGTATCCTTATCCGTGGTATAGGTAAAGATGACGTTGAGCGTGGTCAAGTACTTTGTAAGCCAGGTACAATTACTCCTCACACTAAATTCAGTGCTGAGATCTATGTACTAAGTAAAGATGAGGGTGGTCGTCATACTCCATTCTTCAACGGTTACCGTCCACAGTTCTACGTTCGTACAACTGACGTTACAGGTGCAATCACTTTACCAGAAGGTACTGAAATGGTTATGCCAGGTGATAACGTAAGCATTACTGCTGAGTTAATTCACCCAATCGCAATGGAACAAGGTACTAAGTTCGCTATCCGTGAAGGTGGTAGAACAGTTGGTGCTGGTGTTGTTGCAGAGATTCTTGCGTAATTTGGGTTTTCCCAAATTACCAAAATCCTTAATACTAGGGTAACATAATGAGAGAAAATATTCATTTAGGTTGTGAGAAATGTACTCGTCGTAATTATCACACAACAAAAAATAAAAAGACTCACACTGAGAAATTTTCTGTAAAGAAATATTGTAAATGGTGTAAAGAGCATACAAACCATAAAGAGATGAAACTGTAAGCAGTTTTCCTCTTTATATTTTATACGTTATAGGTGCATAGCTCCAATGGTAGAGCACCGGATTCCAAATCCGGGTGTTGGGGGTTCGAGTCCCTCTGCGCCTGCCACACATTTATTATTAATGAAACTATAAAGTTTTATTTATAATTAATGAACAAAAGTAGGAAAGTTATTTATGAATTTAGGTACACATTTTAGAAACGCAAAATTAGAACTAGCTAAGGTAATCTTTCCTACAAAAGGTCAGGTTAAACAAGCTTACATCTCAGTTGTAATAGTTGTTGCAGTTATTTCTGCATTTTTAGCTTTAGTTGACTTAATGATGTCATCAATCATGTCAGCTATTTTAGGATAAGGAGAGTCTCATGGCACACCAATGGTATTCTATTCAGACATATGGAAGTGAGAGAGCTGTTCGTGACGCTATCTTTATTATGATCGAAGAGATGGGTCTTCAAGATGCAATCACAGACGTAATTGTTCCTACAGAAGACGTTATAGACGTTAAAGATGGTAAGAAAAGAGTAAGTGAACGTTCACTTTATTCAGGATATGTATTTGCTAGAATTGATCTAAACACTGAGATCCAGCATATGATCCAAAACATACCGAAAGTATCTGGTTTTATCGGTGAGGGTAATCGTCCTACACCATTAAGCGAGCATGACATCAACACTATCCTAGATAGAGTTAACAATCGTGCAGCACCAAAACCAAAAGTATTTTTTGAACCTGGTGAAATGGTTCGTATTAATGAGGGTCCTTTTGCTAACTTTACGGCAACAGTGGATGAGTATGATCTAGAACACGGAACTCTAAAACTAAACGTTTCTATCTTTGGAAGAGCTACACCTGTAGATATCTCTTACACTCAGGTAGAGAAGGTTATATAAGATATCGACTGTGCTAAACTTAGACTTCTAAGAGGTTTAAGTTTAGCACAGTCTAAAACAAGTAGTCGCATAAGCGTAAATAAAAAAACAAGGAAAAACTATGGCAAAGAAAATAGATGGTTACATCAAACTTCAAATTGATGCTGGTAAAGCAAATCCTGCACCACCAGTAGGTCCAGCTTTAGGTCAACGTGGTGTTAACATCATGGAATTCACTAAAGCATTCAATGAAAAAACAAAAGATATGATGGGTTTCAAAGTTCCAACTATCATTACTGTTTATTCTGACAGAAGCTTTACTTTTATTACTAAACAACCACCTGCATCTGCATTAATCATGAAAGCAGCTGGGCTTAAAAAAGGTACTGATAATCCACTTTTAAACAAAGTTGGAAAATTAACTAAAGCACAATTAATGGAAATTGTTGAGCAAAAAATTGTTGATTTAAATACTGATGATAAAGAGATGGCTGCTAATACTTTAGCTGGTACAGCTCGTTCTATGGGTGTTGATATCGTAGACTAGTCTTTAAAGACAAATATCGTTAACCACAGCGATAAAAATAATTGTGGAAGAATTTAATCGGAGATTTGAAAATGAGTAAAAGATTTAAACAATTACAAGAAAAAATTGAAAATACTAGACTTTACAATGTAACAGAAGCTGCTACACTTGTAAAAGATTTAAAAAGTGCTAAATTTGATGAAACAGTTGAAGTTGCACTTAACCTAAATGTAGATCCTCGTCACGCTGACCAAATGGTTCGTGGTGCTATCGTTCTACCACACGGTACAGGTAAAACTGTACGTGTAGCTGTATTTGCTAAAGGTGCTAAAGCTGATGAAGCTAAAGCTGCCGGTGCTGATATCGTTGGTACTGATGATTTAGTTGCACAAGTAAAAGAGGGTATCTTTAACTTTGATGTTGTGGTTGCTGCACCAGATTGTATGGGACTAGTTGGACAAATTGGTCGTATCCTTGGACCAAAAGGTCTTATGCCTAACCCTAAAACTGGTACAGTTACTCCAGATGTAGCTACTGCGGTTAACAACCTTAAAGGTGGTCAAGTTAACTTTAGAGTTGATAAAAAAGGTAACATCCACGCTGGTATCGGTAAAGTTAGTTTTGAAGCTTCACAAATTGAAGAGAACTTCAGAACTTTATTAGCAGCTATTAACAAGCAAAAACCAGCTTCTGCTAAAGGTAAATATATAAAAAGTGGTGCTCTTAGTTTAACTATGAGTCCTGCTGTTAAATTAGATACTGCAGAATTATTAGATATTAAATAGTAATTTTTAGTACTCCACTTTTGTGGGGTATCATAAAGTTACTGCTTTGGTAACTGCATTTTATGGACTAAAGATATAGGTGCGTTAGCTTAATTTTCCTATTGAAGTGAAGTGATTTATTCGCTTAGATGTCTGGAAAGGAGAAAATTCTATGACAAAAACACAAAAAGCTGAAATTATTGAAGTACTTTCAAATGAATTCAAAGATGCTCAGTCTGTAATCTTCTGTGATTACAAAGGATTAAGCGTATCTGAACTTGAAGGTTTAAGAAAAATTGCTCGTGCTAAAGAAGCAAAAGTTCAAGTTGTTAAAAATACACTTGCTACAATTGCTCTTAAAAACGCTGAGTTAGAAGGTATTGAACTACAAGATACAAATATTCTTGTATGGGGTGAGGATTCTGTTGCAACTTCTAAAGTTGTTGCTGAGTTTGCTAAAGATAATGAATTATTTGTAATTAAGTCTGCTTACATTGACCGTGAAGCTGCTGATGCTGCTAAAGTTGAAGCATTTGCTAAACTTCCTGGACGTGAAGAACTTCTTGGTATGCTTGCTGCTACTTGGATGGCTCCACTTACATGTATTGGATTTGGTCTTGAAGCACTTAGACAGAAAAAAGAAGAAGAAGCTGCTGCATAAGCAGTTATTAAAATAAAATAACAAAATAAAAGGAGCCTAAAATGGCTGTAACAAAAGAAGACGTATTAGAGTTTATCTCAGGACTTTCTGTATTAGAACTTTCTGAATTAGTAAAAGAGTTTGAAGAAAAATTTGGTGTATCTGCACAACCTGTTGCTGTAGCTGGTGGAGCTGTAGCTGGTGGTGAAGCTGCTGCTGAAAAAACTGAGTTCGATGTTATCTTAACTGATGCTGGTGCTAAGAAAATCGGTGTTATTAAAGCTGTTCGTGGTCTTACTGGTTTAGGACTAAAAGAAGCTAAAGATGCATGTGAAACATTACCATCTACAATCAAAGAAGGTGTAGATAAAGATACTGCTGAAGAAGCTAAAGCTGCTCTAGAAGAAGCTGGTGCAACAGTAGAAGTTAAGTAAGACTTAACATTTTATTATGAGAGGCATCGCCTCTCATTTTCGGGCGCTTTAGCAAAGAGATCTGAGTCTCTTAGCTAAAGTGCCCTTATGTCGTTTATAAGCACTATACTTGTTTTATCTAAGGACGCTTAGATAAATTTCGCTTGAGCCGTTAGCTCAAGTTTCAATTACACTTACAGAGGTAGCCTATGTTAAATACTTTATATTCTGGAAATCGTCTACGCGTAGACTTTGCCAAAACTCCTCAACAGATCGAAGTTCCCAACTTACTTCAACTACAACAAAGTTCTTATGATAACTTTTTAATGATAGATGAAAAAGACAGAACAACATCTGGTATTGAAAAAGTTTTTCAATCAGTATTCCCTATTCACGATGCTCAAAACAGATTAACTATTGAGTATATTGGCAGCGAAGTAGCAAAACCGAAATACACTGTTCGCGAGTGTATGGAGCGTGGTCTTACTTATTCCGTATCATTAAGAATGAAAACTCGTCTTGTACTATGGGACAGAGATGAGAACACTAAAGAAAAACTTGGTGTAAAAGATATTAAAGAGCAATCAATATTTGTTCGTGATATCCCACTGATGACAGATAGAACTTCTTTCATCATAAATGGTGTAGAGAGAGTTGTTGTAAACCAGCTTCACCGCTCACCAGGTGTTATCTTTAAAGAAGAAGAAGCTACTACAGTCGGTAATAAACTTATCTATACTGGTCAGATCATACCTGATCGTGGTTCATGGTTATATTTTGAGTATGATCCAAAAGATATCCTTTACATGAGAATCAATAAACGTCGTAAAGTTCCTGTAACGATTATGTTCCGTGCTCTTGGTTACTCTAAACAAGATATTTTAAAACTGTTTTATCCGATTCAAACTATTAATATGGCAGACAACAAGTTCTCTGTAGAATTTGATCCAGCTGATTACTCTGGTCGTCTTAACTTTGATCTAGTTGATACAAATGATAAAGTTCTAGTAGCTGCAGGCAAAAGATTATCTGCTAAAAAATCTCAAAAATTTGTTGAAGACGGTTTAAAAGAGGTTCAATATCCACTGGAAATTCTACTTGACCGTTACTTAGCTGAAGCTATTATTGATCCAGAAACTGGTGAGATACTTTTTGATACTATGACTCGTATTGACGAGACTAAACTTAAAAAACTAGCTGAGATCGGTGTAACTGAATTCAAAATTGCAAACGATCTAGCTGATGGTGTTGATGGTTCTATTATAAATGCATTCAATGCAGATGCAGATTCATTAAAACTTCTTAAACAAACTGAAGATATTGAAGATGAGAACGACTTAGCTGCTATCCGTATTTACAAAGTTATGCGTCCAGGTGAACCTGTAACTAAAGAAGCTGCTCATTCATTTGTAAATCAACTATTCTTTGATCCTGAGAGATATGATCTAACAGAAGTTGGGCGTATGAAGATGAACCACAAACTAGATATGGATATACCTTCATATATGACGGTTTTAACTCACGAAGATATTATCAAGTCTGTTAAATACGTTATAAAAGTTAAAAATGGTCAAGGTCACATAGATGACAGAGATCACTTGGGTAATCGTCGTATCCGTTCGATCGGTGAGCTTTTAGTAAATGAGTTACATAATGGTTTAGTTAAAATGCAAAAAGCTATCCGTGACAAACTCTCTACTATGAGTGGTGCTATGGAAGATCTAATGCCACATGATCTGATCAACTCAAAAATGATCACATCAACAGTTATGGAATTCTTCTCAGGTGGGCAACTATCTCAGTTCATGGATCAAACGAATCCACTTTCAGAAGTTACTCACAAACGTCGTTTATCGGCACTAGGTGAGGGTGGTCTTGTTAAAGAGCGTGCAGGATTTGAAGTGCGTGACGTTCACCCGACTCACTATGGTCGTATCTGTCCGATTGAGACTCCAGAGGGTCAAAATATTGGTCTTATCAATACTTTAGCGACTTACTCTAAAGTAAATGATCATGGTTTCATCGAAGCTCCATACAAAGTTATGAAAGATGGACGTGTAACTGATGAAGTTGTATATCTTACTGCTACTCAGGAAGAGGGTATTAAAATCGCTGCTGCATCTAATCCATTAGATGAAAACGGTCAGTTCACAACTGAGTTGATTACTGTACGTGAAGACGGTGAGATCTTACTTAAAAAACCTGAGGAATGTGAATATGCAGACCTAAGTTCATCTATGGTTGTCGGTGTAGCTGCATCACTTATTCCATTCTTAGAACACGATGATGCCAACCGTGCACTTATGGGTTCAAACATGCAACGTCAAGCTGTACCTTTGATCAAGCCAAATGCTCCAATGGTCGGTACTGGTGTTGAAAAACTAGTAGCACGTGACTCTTGGGAATGTGTTAAAGCTAATCGTGCCGGTACTGTAGAAAAAGTAGATGGTAAACACATCTATGTGATGGGTGAAGAAGATGGTGAGATATACATAGATTACTATCCATTACAGAAAAATCTACGTACAAATAATAATACGTCTTTTGCTCAAAAACCGATTGTAAAAATCGGTCAAAAAGTTAATAAAGGTCAAGTGATCGCTGATGGTCCAAATATGGATCAAGGTGAGTTAGCTCTTGGTGTTAACGCAATGGTTGCTTTCATGCCTTGGAACGGTTATAACTATGAGGATGCGATCGTAATCTCAGAGCGTATGATCCGTAAAGATGCATTTACATCAGTTCACATTTATGAGAAAGAAGTTGAAGCTCGTGAATTAAAACATGGTGTAGAAGAGATCACTCGTGATATTCCAAATGTTCGTGATGATGAATTAACTCACTTAGATGAGTCTGGTATCATTAAGATCGGTACTAACGTAAGCGGCGGTATGATCTTAGTTGGTAAAGTTTCTCCAAAAGGTGAAGTTAAACCAACTCCTGAAGAACGTTTATTACGTGCAATTTTTGGTGAAAAAGCTGGACATGTTGTAAATAAATCACTTTACTGTCCACCATCAATGGAAGGTGTTGTTGTTGATGTTAAGATCTTTACTAAAAAAGGTTATGACAAAGATGAGCGTACACTTTCATTAGAGAAAGAAGAGCGTGACTTTTTAGAGCGTGAGCACTATGACAGACTTCTTATGATAGATAAAGAAGAGATGTTACGTGTAGCTAAGTTATTAACTCGTGAATCATTAATAGCAGACATTACAATAGCTGATACAGATTATAAAGCTGGCGATACTATAGATGCAAAAGATCTAGAAAATGTAAACCGTTTTGCTATGAATGCGATTGTTAAAAGTTTTTCTGAAGAGATTCAAAACGAATACAACAAAACTAAAAACTACTTCCAAAAACAAAAGCGTATCTTTAGAGATGAGCATGAAGAGAAACTAACTATTTTAGAAAAAGATGACATCTTACCAAACGGTGTTGTTAAGTACGTTAAAGTATATATTGCTACTAAACGTAAACTAAAAGTAGGTGATAAAATGGCAGGTCGTCATGGTAATAAAGGTATCGTCTCAACGATCGTACCTGAAGTTGATATGCCTTACATGGAAGACGGACGTTCAGTTGATGTATGTCTTAATCCGCTAGGGGTTCCATCACGTATGAATATCGGTCAGATCTTAGAGATGCACCTTGGTATGGCTGGACGTGAACTTGGTAACCAGATTCAAGCTGAATTTGATTCTAAGCAAGCTGACTTTATCAAAAACCTACGTGAGAAGATGATATCTATAGCTGATGTTGCAAAAATGATGGATGCTAAGAATGTAATCGGAGCTATGAGTGATGATGAATTCTTACACTATGCACGTGACTGGGCAAAAGGTGTACGTTTTGCTACTCCAATTTTTGAAGGTGTAAATCCTGAAGAGTTCGAGAAGATCTTTGAACTTGCAAAAATGGATACAGACGGTAAAGTGGTACTTTACGATGGAAAAACTGGTGAAAAGATCAAAGAGCGTGTAAATGTAGGTTACATGTACATCCTTAAACTACACCACTTAGTTGATGAGAAAATTCACGCTCGTTCAACTGGACCATACTCTTTAGTTACTCAGCAACCAGTTGGTGGTAAAGCACTATTTGGTGGTCAGAGATTTGGTGAGATGGAGGTATGGGCTCTTGAAGCTTATGGTGCATCTGCTGTTCTTAAAGAGATGTTAACTATAAAATCAGATGATGTTGATGGTCGTGTACGTGCTTATAAAGCGATCACAAAAGGTGAATTAGTACCAGCTTCAGGTATCCCTGAAACACTGTTCGTACTTACAAAAGAGTTGCAATCACTTGCACTAGATGTAGAAATTTTTGACGAGGTTGAAGACGATGAGTAAATTAGTACCTATTGAAGTAACTGAAAATGACAGACCAAAAGATATAAAACAGCTACAATTCCGTTTAGCTTCACCTGATAAGGTTATGTCTTGGTCAAACGGAGAGGTTAAAAAGCCTGAAACTATTAACTACCGTACTTTAAAACCTGAGCGTGACGGACTTTTCTGTGCAAAGATATTTGGTCCGGTTCGTGACTATGAGTGTCTTTGTGGAAAATACAAAAAAATGCGTTACAAAGGTGTTGTATGTGAGAAGTGTGGTGTTGAAGTAACAAGTACAAAAGTTCGTCGTACTCGTATGGGTCACATCGAACTTGTAACTCCTGTTGCACACATATGGTATGTTTCTTCATTACCATCTCGTATCGGTACATTACTTGGTATCAAGATGAAAGACCTTGAACGTGTACTTTATTATGAAGCTTATATCGTAGAGAGCGGTGGAGAGGCATATTATGATGCTGAGGGTAAAACACCTGTTGCAAAATATGATGTATTAAATGAAGAGCAGTACCGTACATTAGTACAGAGATTTGGAGAACTTGGTTTCAGAGCTCGTATGGGTGGTGAAGTTGTTCGTGATCTATTAGAAGATATTGATCTAGTTGATGCATTTACTCAACTAAAAGAAGATATTGAAAACACTAAGAGTGAAGCTAAGAAAAAAACAATTGCTAAGCGTTTAAAAGTAATCGAGTCTTTCTTAAACTCTGGAAATAATCCTGCGTGGATGATGTTAACAGTATTACCTGTTCTTCCACCTGATCTACGTCCACTTGTATCACTTGATGGTGGTAAGTTTGCAGTATCAGATGTAAATGACTTATATCGTCGTGTTATCAACAGAAACCAACGTCTTAAGCGTTTAGTTGAACTTGAAGCACCTGAGATCATTGTTAGAAATGAGAAGCGTATGCTTCAAGAATCTGTAGATGCACTATTTGACAACGGTCGTCGTGCAAATGCAGTTAAAGGTGCTAATAAGCGTCCACTTAAATCATTATCAGAGATCATTAAAGGTAAGCAAGGGCGTTTTAGACAAAACTTACTTGGTAAACGTGTTGACTTCTCTGGACGTTCTGTTATCGTTGTTGGACCAAGCCTTCAAATGCACGAATGTGGTTTACCTAAGAAAATGGCTCTTGAGCTGTTCAAGCCGCATTTAATTGCAAAACTAGAAGACAAAGGTCATGCGACTACTGTTAAAGCTGCTAAGAAGATGATTGAAGACCAGACTAATGAAGTTTGGGAATGTTTAGCGGAGATCGTTGATGGTTACCCTGTTATGCTTAACCGTGCACCGACACTTCACAAACTTTCAATCCAAGCATTCCATCCAAAACTAATCGATGGTAAAGCTATCCAGCTTCACCCATTAGTTTGTTCTGCATTTAATGCCGATTTCGATGGGGATCAAATGGCGGTTCACGTACCTTTAAGCTCAGCTGCAATAGCTGAAGCTAAAGTACTTATGATGGCATCTATGAACATCCTTCACCCTGCAAGTGGTAAAGCGATCGCAACACCGTCACAAGATATGGTACTTGGTATCTACTACATGACACTAGAGAAAAACGGTGTTAAAGGAAGTAATAAACTATTCGGAAATGTAGATGAAGTAAAAATTGCGTTTGAACACGATGCACTAGATCTACATGCGAAAGTTCGTACGCGTATTGATGGTCGTATCATCTATACTACAGCTGGTCGTTTACTTCTTAAATCTATATTACCTGATTTTGTTCCGGCAGAATTATGGAATAAGATTATGAAAAAACGTGGTATCGGTGAGTTAGTTGATTATGTTCAAAAACACGGTGGTATCGGTGTAACAGCTGGATTCTTAGATAGACTTAAAGATCTAGGTTTCAAACAAGCTACTGAAGCTGGTGTATCTATCTCTATTGATGATATTAAGATCCCTGATGCTAAAGAAGCAAAAATCGAAGAGTCTAAAAACAAAGTTATCGAGATTCAAAAACAATTTGAAGCAGGTCTATTAACTGAGCAAGAGCGTTACAATAAAATTATTGATGTTTGGACTGATACTAATAATACTGTTGCATCTCAAATGATGGATCTTGTTGAGAGTGATAAAGACGGTTTCAACTCTATCCATATGATGGCTGACTCAGGTGCTCGTGGTTCTGCAGCACAGATTCGTCAGTTAGCGGGTATGCGTGGTCTTATGGCTAAACCAAGTGGTGACATTATTGAGACTCCGATCATCTCGAACTTTAAAGAGGGTCTAAACGTTGTTGAGTACTTTATTTCTACTCACGGTGCTCGTAAAGGTCTTGCCGATACAGCACTTAAAACAGCAAATGCGGGTTACTTAACTCGTAAACTTGTAGATGTTGCACAAAACGTTAAGATCGTAGAACATGATTGTCATACTCACGAAGGTATTGAGATCTCTGATATATCTGATCAAAATACTCTAATCGAGTCTTTAGAAGACAGATTGAACGGTCGTGTATTAGCTGATGATATTATCGATCCAATCTCTAATGAGATCCTTTATGCAGAGGGTACTCTAATAGATGAAGTTTCTGCAAAAATCATCTCAGAAGCTGGAATCAAAACAGCTCATATCCGTACACCTACTACATGTAAAAGTGAAAACGGTATTTGTGCGCTTTGTTATGGTGTTAACCTTGCAACTGGTCATATCGTTCGTACTGGTGAGGCTGTTGGTATTACGGCAGCTCAGTCGATCGGTGAGCCAGGTACTCAGCTTACACTACGTACATTCCACGTTGGTGGTACTGCGAGTTCAACTGCTCAAGAGCGTCAAGTTGTAGCTGAAAAAGAAGGTTTTATCCGTTACTATAACTTAAATACTTATCAGTCTAAAGACGGTAAAAATATCGTGGCTAACAGACGTAATGCAGCAGTATTATTAGTTGAGCCTAAGATCAAAGCTCCGTTTGCAGGTAAAGTTAAAATAGAAACTATTCACGATGAAGTATTAGTTTCTGTTGAGGGTGCTAATGAGACTCAACGCTACTCATTACGTAAGATAGAGATAGCTAAGCCAAATGAGCTTGCTGGTGTTTCTGGTCAAATTGAGGGTAAATACTATTTCCCTTATGAAACTGGAAGTGAAGTTAGCGAAGATGAGTCTATCGTTGAGACTATCAAAGATGGTTGGAATGTACCAAGTCGTATCCCTTATGCATCTGAATTATTAGTTGATAACGGTGCACCTGTTACTCAAAAAATATATGCTAAAGAGGAAGGTAATGTAAAATACTTCCTACTTAAAGGTGATTATTTAGAGAGATTTGAAGGTCTTAAAGAGGGTTACGAAGTAAAAGAGAAAGGTCTTTTTGCAGCAGTTATTGACAGTAATAACCGTGAAGCGGTAAGACACTACATCGCACGTGGTTCTGTTATTGTTGCAGAAGATGATGCAACTGTAGAAGGTAGTACACTTCTTGCAAAACCGGCTACTGATGAGTCTGTTGTTATTGCTGAGTGGGATCCGTATTCTAATCCGATTATTTCTGAAGCTGCCGGTACGGTTAAGTTTGAAGATATCATCGTTGGTACTACTGCAACTGAGCAGTTAGATGAATTAACTGGTAAGACTCGTTTAATGGTTAACGATCACATCTCAGGTGAGTTCAAACCTACTGTTGTTCTAGCTACAGAAGATGGTGAGTTATTACGTTACGCGATTGAAGCTAAGTCTTCTATCTACGTTCAAGACGGAGCTACTGTTAAAGTAGCAGATATAATTGCTAAAACGCCAAAAGCACTTCAAAAATCAAGCGATATTACGGGTGGTCTTCCACGTGTATCTGAGTTGTTTGAAGGTCGTCGTCCAAAAGCTACAGCTCTTATCTCTGAGATTGACGGTGTTGTAAGTTTTGGTAAGATGTTACGTGGTAAGGTACGTATTATTATTACTAGTGATACTGGTTTAATAAAAGAATACTTTGTAGATAAATCACACTCACCGGTTGTAAACCTAGGTGACTTCGTACATGCCGGTGAGCGTTTGACTACTGGTATTATCTCTTCACATGAGATATTACGTATTAGTGGTGTTAAAGCACTTTACAACTACTTAGTGTCTGAAGTTCAGCAAGTTTACCGTTCTCAAGGGGTTAACATTGCCGATAAACACATCGAAGTTATCTTTACTCAGATGTTACGTCAGATCAAGATCGTAAAATCTGGTGATACTAAGTTCATCGAAGGTGACTTAATATCTAAGAACAAATTCAAAGCTGAGAATGAGAAAATCACTCGTCTTGGTGGTCGTCCTGCGATCGCTGAGCCGTTCTTGGTTGGTATCACACGTGCGGCTGTTGCAGCGGATTCTATTATCTCTGCAGCATCGTTCCAAGATACTACTAAAGTTCTTACAGAAGCAGCAGTTTCTGCTAAAGTTGATGATCTTAATGACCTTAAAGAGAACGTTATTATCGGTCGTACGATTCCGGTTGGTACTGGTATTTACAAGGACCAAGAAATTATCTTAAGCAGTGAAGACGATTAATAGCTAATTTGTCTTACAACCTAGGGGTTTATCCCTTAGGTATCTATCTTTAAATCTCTCTATTTTTCTTTTTACAGTAAAATACTCTTATGAAATCATACAAATTTAAAATCATCGGTCGTGTACAAGGTGTATATTATCGTGCAAATGTTGACAAATATGCTTCTGCTAGTGCTTTTAGCGGTTATGTTAAAAACTTGAACGACGGCAGTGTTGAGGCTTGTGTTACATGTAGTGAAGCAAGGCTTGATGAATTTATAGATATTTTAAAAAAAGGCTCACCTACGAGCAGGGTAGATGAGATCCAAACACATACATGTGATGAAGTGTTTGAAGATGGGTTTAGTATAAGATATTAAGCTTCTAAAACACTCTGAAGAGAGTATTTCATATCATCATCTAAGTTCTCCATAGAGCTTAACATCCATCTTAGATATCCTGCATCTTCATGAGCTACTTCTCGAAGAGTTTTCCCTTTGTATTTTCCAAATCTGAATTTTTCAATAAGTATAGGTGTATTTGTAAGATCGACCATCTTATCAACAGGGTTTTCATCAGGAAATATTTTTTGAACGCTTAGGCGTAGTTTTGATAGAAACAGTTTTAAGACAAGTACATCACCGATAGCATCGTGAGCTTTGACTTGTATTCCTAAATCGTTTGCTTCTTTTTGCTCATCTTTATACAGACCCATCTTATATCTAAAGTATTGTAGTCTGTGAGCCTCTTCGTCTTTGTATATATGTTTTGCTACACGAAGAGTGTCGATTACTTTCATATTGGTTTTAAAACCCTCTTTAGAGAGCATACCTAAATCAAAAGGTGCATTGTGTATAATCAAATAGTTATCGTTAGTATTTAGCTCTTGCAGTCTTTTATATGAGGCACTTTGAAGTATTGACGGTTTTCCCTGTATCATTTCTTGAGTTATTCCATGAACTTCCATAGCTCCGAATTTTATCGGAATCTCCGAGCTGAAAAACTCGTTATGAACTTCAGGCTGTTTTGCACCAAGAACCATAAACCCTAGCTGAATTATTCTATCTTCTTCGTTTGTGCCTGTTGTTTCAGTATCAAGTATTATGTATTGTTTTGCCAAGTTAAGTCCTTTTGTTGTCAAAGTATAAAAGATATACTTAAAGATAAAGATATTACCACTATTGTAATTAAAGTTGTATAAATATTAAGTGTGTAAAATACCAATATGAAATATTTACTCCTAATAGCGATTGCATATGTTTTAAATGCTACGCAAATCATCCAGACACCTATAAAGTTTTCAAAGCATAGAGTTGAGCTCACAAAGTCTTATATAAAAGCTCATTACGCTATAGATGTCAAAGATATAAAAATAGTCCCTAAAATTATTTTAATCCATCATACGGCGATTGACTCATACGAGGAATCGCTTAGCCGTTTTATGGAAGAGGAACTACCAAACCTTAGAGCCGATATTAGTAGTGCAGGCGCCGTTAATGTTAGTACACATTTTATGATAGAACGTGACGGTACGATCCATCAGCTTATGCCGCTTGATTACATGGCACGACATGTAATAGGACTAAACTACAACTCGATCGGTATAGAGAATGTGGGCGGATCAAACGGCAGTGATAATCTAACACAGGCTCAACTAGATGCAAATGTATTTTTAATCAAATATCTAAAAGAGAAGTTTGATACATTAGAGTATTTAGTAGCCCATTATGAATACAGATGTTTTGAGGGTACAAAGTTATGGCTTGAGAGGGATGATGGTTATAGGACTCAGAAGAGTGATCCACATCCAAATTTTATGCAAATGCTCTCAAAAAAAATCAACTTTTTAAAGCGTGCACCTTGTGATAACTAATCCACTTACATATCTTTTTGTCTTAGCGATCATAGCAACCTTTTTAAGCGGCTTAGAGGAAAAAACAAAATGGAAAATTTTTAAGTTCATTCCCGCTGTTGTCCTTATATATGCGGCTACAATGTTGCTTGCATCACTAGGAGTGTGGGAACTTAATGAAGAGATAAACAGTGTATATAAACTGACTAAGACAAACCTGCTTCCGGCTATGATTTTTTTAATGCTTTTGCAGGTTGATATAAGAGAATTCTTTAAACTTGGTAGAAAACTGATAATAGCATATGTTCTAGCGGTTGTATCCATAGCACTTGGGTTTATTATGGTGTCATTGTTATTAAATTTTGACACGGACATGCTTGGAGCTTTTGGAGCGCTTGCTGGAAGCTGGATGGGCGGTACCGCCAACATGGTAGCTGTAGGTTCAGCTTTAGGTGTAAGTGATGAAGCTTTTGGTTATGCGCTTATAGTAGATAGTTTTAACTACACGTTTTGGGTTGCATTTTTGCTCTTTGCGGTCGGTTTTGCAAACCTTTTTAACAAGTTCGTATCTGCAAAAGCGAGCGAGGATGTCATAAACCAAATTGGCTGTTCTTGTAATATGGGTGCCAAGAGGTATTGGTTACTTATTGTAATATCTCTAGCGGTTTCTTTTTTCTCTCAGATGGTATCTTTACATGTAGCTATAATAAACTCTACAACCACTATGGTGATTGTTGCGACAGTTGTTGGAATCATAGCCTCATTTACAAAACTAAAGGAATTAAACGGCTCTAGTGAAGTAGCTACATCTATGCTTTACATGTTGATAGCGCTTATCGGTTCGCGTGCGGTATTTGAGGAGTTCTCAGGTATTGGTCTGTATGTACTTGGAGGTTTTTTGATACTTGTTATACATGCACTCATTATGGTCATAGGTGCTAAAATATTTAAACTTGATCTATTTAGTATCTGTGTAGCCTCACTTAGCAATATTGGCGGAGTAGCATCAGCACCGATACTTGCTGCGACATATAACAAGTCTTTGGTCGGGGTTGGTGTGCTTATGGCTATAATGGGTTACATAATAGGTACGTTTGGCGGGCTTTTTGTTGGAAACATACTTTTAGGATTTGTAAAATGAGAGTAAAAAATATATCTACATCAATTGAAAAAATAGCTTTAAAAACTCCATTTATTACAGCACTCAGACGTGTTGAAAATGTTGAGTTTGTAAGAGTTAAGTTAGAGTGTATAAACGGAGATATATCTTTTGGTGAAGCTCCTGCAACAAAAGCTATTACAGGTGAGGATCTACAGAGTATAATGAATAGTATTAACTTACATAAGTCTAAGTTCATAGGACTTGACATGTATGAGAGTTTAGAACTTTTACATACTTTAGATATCGGCTCATCCGCAAAAGCCAGTTTAGATATGGCACTGTATAATCTAATAAATCCTATGAAAAATAAAACAGATAAAAAAACAGCTATAACTATCTCTCTAGGTGATGTGGACAAGATGCTTTTAGATGCAAATATAGCAGCTACAAATCAAAACAATATCTTAAAGCTAAAATTTAGTGATGATATAAAACATGCAATAGAGGTAACAAAGAAAATAAAAAGCCAAAACATGGACTCTAAGATACTTGTAGATGCAAATCAGGCTTGGAGTTATGAAGATACAATAGTTTATATAGATGCTATAAAAGATATAGAGATTGAACTTATAGAACAGCCTGTAAAAAAAGATGAACTACAAGAGCTTAAAAAGATAAGTGAGTACTCACATGTACCAATTGTTGCAGATGAGAGCTGTTTTAATATAGATGAAGTTAAACATGTAGTAGAAAATGATATAGCTGATGTTATAAACATTAAACTAATGAAATGCGGCGGTGTAACAAAAGCTATTGAGATTCTTGAGTATTGTAAAAGTAAAAAGGTACCAGTGATGATGGGAAGTATGTTAGAGGGTCCAACATCCATAGGATATGCATCTAGTTTGGTAGATACTTATAAAGATGTTGTAAAGTATGTGGACTTAGACAGCCCACTTTTATACGATATTAAAAACTAAAACTCTCTTTTTTAAACTCAATAAATTTCTTAGCCATTTCGTAGTCTTCTAGGTTTAACATCTTAAGTGCTTTAGGATTTACTAAGAACCAACCAAGCGTTACGTCTACTTTATCGCCTTTTTGCAGTTTAAAGTCGTACTCTACACTTCTTTTCTCATTAGCTTTTATCATAGTATCTTTTAAAGTAGTAGTCGCAGCCCAAGGCATTGCAGGTTTTCCCTCATGACCTATAACTCTTACAAAAGTTTCATTTTTAAGTTTTGTTATCTTGTTATCTCTTGTAACACTCACTTTTAAAACTGCGACGCGAAGAGGGTGTAGTAAAAGTGCATGGCTTGATTGATTGTCAATATTTACTATAAAGTTATCTATCTGACGAAGTAGAGAAATATTTACATATTTACTAAGCATATCTTGGTTGTAATGACTTCCTGCAAACCCGTGAAATGTATGCTCTTTACGCTCATTAAGATTTGACACACTACCTTTGACCTTTGGCATGTGACAGCTTACACAGTTAGCACCGTCTAGTTCGTTGTCTATATTTGTTGAACATACGTTAAGTTTGTATTTGTTCATTTTATGAGAATGACACCCTATACATACGTTACCGTTTTTCATGTGTTCATTGCCCTCACTGACTATGCCGTGGTAAGGTGATTCTATATGATCTTCTAAAGTACCGAAGTAGTTTTTCTCAGTGCTAGTAGTTATATTTATATTAGACTGTGGATGTTTTTTGATATCTTTAATTCTATGACAGTATGCACAACTGATAGCTTCTTGATGCTTTGCACTATCGTGCGTAGGTATAGAGTTTTTCTCAGCCGTAGGCGTATGACATTTCCCACAACCGTATTTGTTTAACTTTAGATTTTGTGGATGTTTAGCCCAAACAGCATTGTGAATAGGGTCTTTTTGAGGTGTAGCATTTGCATGCATAGAGTCTGAAAACTCTTTGTATATCATTGGGTGACAAGTTTTACAATCTTTACTTGGAGCAAAGTTGTCTTGAGCATTTAAGTAGACTATTGTTAAAAGTGTGGCGAGTAAAAGTTTTATCATCTTTAATCCCTATAGAATATTTGTGGATATTATAACTAACATAACTTAGAATTATGTTAGTTATAAGTTTTAATTTAACTTGCTTGGCTCTCTTCTTGTAACATTTTATCCATTAAAGAAAATAGAATTTGTGTATTCTTTTCTATATCAATAAAGTCTTGCTTTATCTCATCTGTATGTTTTAACATATTTGCATTTTTGATAAACTCTATAGAGTTGATAACTTTGTCGTGTACATTTTTATGAGGAATTAAGATGTCAGAGTATGATGGAGCATGAGAGAACTGCTCTTTACCTTCACTTTCGTACCATTTTCCAAATCTACAACTTGTATGGTTTGTAAAATCTTTAAACTCTTCTTTTGCTATATGGTCAAGTGCTTCAGCCTTGTATAGGATATGATCTATTTTTGCTAAAACTATAAAATTTTTATTTTTCATATATGTACTTGAGTTTAAAACGGACTGACTTGTAATATTGAATTTTTGAAGTGAGTTGTATAGGGTATCAACACTCTCTTTTGATATATCAGATATATTATTTAACTCAACAGAACTCTCCTGCATACCGCTTGCTTCTTGTTGAAGAGTTGAGATAGAGATAGATATCTCACTTGTAGCTTTTTGGGTACGCTCGGCGAGTTTTCTAACTTCATCAGCAACAACGGCAAACCCGCGACCGTGTTCACCTGCACGTGCAGCTTCAATAGCTGCATTTAGTGCAAGTAAGTTGGTTTGATCCGCAATATCTTTTATCAGATCAACTACAACATTTATCTCTTGAGTTTTTGTACTTAGTGATTCAACTATATCATCATTTTGTGCAATTATCTCAGATAACTTTTCAAAGTTTTGATTCATGTTCTCAACAACTACATTGTTTTCTTTTGCTAAAGATGCACTCTCTTGTGCCTCATTTGCAAGTTCTGTTAATGTGTCATTTGTTTGAGCTATTTGTTCTTGAATACTAGAAAAGTTTGAAACTAAGCCTTCACCTGTTTTATCAAGCTCTACTAAAAAGTTTTTCTTACTTTGTGTCAAGTATTCTTGCTCCATAGCATCAATACTTTTGTTTATAAGCTCAGCCGTTCTTTGAAAAGATGGATTTAGTCCAGTATGACGAACACGACGGAAATACTTGTTTGAAGAAGCATATTGGATAGAAGTGTTTATCTCACGAGTAAAACTCTCTAATTGATCAAACAGATCATTTATATCGTAACTAAGTTCAGCTAACTCTCCACCTGCTTCAACAAATAGTTCTCTTTGTTCAAAGTTCCCAATTTTGCTGCCCTTTACTACGTTCAAAGACTCTGCAATAGTATGTCTAGTTATCTCAACTTGTTTATATGCATATATAGCTATAGCTATGTTTAGTAAGTTAAAAATAAATGTAGTTAAATTAAACTCAAAAAATATCGCAGATATTATCAGACCTGTCGATACAACTGCTAAATGGGCATAGTTAGCGTAATGTATTTTAGATAGTGAGGATAAATTCGTCATATCTTACCCCTTTCTCATCTAAGATTTCCATCATTTTTGTAAAGCTGGCTTCAACTCCACCACTTTTTTCAATAGCAAGAAGTTCTTTATATAATGGTATTATTAAGTCCAGTTTTTTTGGATCTGGTTTACTTCTAGCAGAATGATATCCTACAACTTTATTGTCAAAATATGATGGAGTAACATTTGCAAATACCCAGTAGTAAGAACCGTCACTACATAAGTTCTTTACATAAGCGTTTATCTCTTTTCCATCTTTGAGATAGTTCCACAATAGTTTAAATATAACCTTTGGCATATCTGGATGTCTAACTATATTGTGCGGCTTGCCGATTAACTCATGTTCTCGCATCTTTACTATTTTAATAAAGTCACGATTGGCATATGTGATTTTTCCCTTTAGGTCAGTTTTAGTGACAAGCAAAGTGTTGTCATTAAAAGTTACCTCATTATCTTTAGCAATTATCTTCATCTATCCTCAATCTAATTATGTTCATATGTATATGATTTTATCTATAATTATGTAAAAAAACAGTTAAACTAAAATAATTTATTTATTTTTGAGTATTAAGTAACCAATTATGGCTGAAATCATTGATGCTAAAAGTACACCGATTTTCGCTTCAAATATTAGCATGTGATCTTCTATAAAAGCTAGATCGGCTACGAATATACTCATGGTAAAACCTATTCCACCTAGAAAAGATACCCCTAAAATTTGTTTCATTGTTGTGTTGTTTGGAAGTTTGGCAATACCGATTTTTATGGCTAAAAAAGAGATACCGAATATTCCGATGACTTTTCCAAGGACAAGACCGAAAATTATTCCCAAAGATACATCACTGAAAATGGCTGAAGATATTGAAGAAAAATCAATTGTTATACCTGCATTTGCCAAAGCAAAGATAGGAAGAACCACAAGTCCTACAGGTAAGTGAAGAGCATGTTCGAGTCTTTGTGCAGGTGTGCCTACTTCGTGAATACGAATTTTAATTGTATTTAAAATGGCTTTTTGTTTATCATGGGTTGTGTAATCCGTAGCAACTGGATAACTGTCGTACTCATCAAGCAGGTCTCTTATCTTTCTTGTAAATTTCACTGGTTCAAAGTGTGGTCTTGATGGAATAGTAAAAGCAGCTAGTACACCGGCTATTGTTGCATGTACACCAGATTCGAGCATAAAGAACCACATAAACATCGATACTAAAAAATACGGTAATATCATGTGGATACCCAAACGGTTAAAGATAATAAGTATTGCAAAGGACACAAAAGAGAGGATGAGAGGTAAAAATACGATCTGTTTTGTATAGAAGATAGCTATCACTAAAACAGCACCCAAGTCGTCAACGATGGCGAGTGCTACCAAAAAAGTAACAAGAGCTGGAGCTATACGATTGTTTAAAAGTACAAGTGCACTAATAGCAAATGCTATATCTGTAGCCATCGGTATACCCCAACCGTTCGCACTAGGTTCACCGTAGTTAAAATACGTATATATTAAAGCCGGAAATATCATACCCCCTATAGCAGCAAGGATCGGTAGAACCGCATTTTTAAATATTGACAATTCACCAACCAATGCTTCACGTTTTATCTCTAGCCCTACCATAAAGAAAAATATTGCCATTAGACCGTCATTTATCCAGTGGTGCAGTGAGTGGGAAAGGTGCCATGAACCAACAGAAAAATTTATTTTCATATGTATCGCGTTGTTGTAGTAATCAGCCAAAGGTGTATTTGCGATAATCAGAGCAATTAGAGTAGCCGATATAAGAAATAGTCCTGATGTCGTTTGAGTATGAATAAAATGTTCAAAAGGTGTAGCTATCCTCTCAAAAGCTTTTTCCCATGGTGCATATATTTTCACTTCTTATCCCTTTACATGTACACAAATTAGAATATATTTATTATAACAGATGTTATAGAAATAAATATAAATACTTGTATAATTCGTATATGGACCAAGATATTTTAAATAAACTAAAAAATAAACAAAACATTTTTTTAACCGGTGGAGCAGGTGTTGGCAAAACTACCATGACCTGCAAAATTATTGAAGAGTATATGAGCGATGCTAAAAAAGTGGCACGACTTGCTTCAACCGGGATGGCAGCTACACTTATAGACGGTCAGACTCTTCATAGTTTTTTAGATCTTGGAATAAATAACAATATTGAAGATCTACTCAACAGCGGAAAGTACGAGATAAAAAAGAAGATCAAAAAACTTATATCTTCAATAGATCTGATAGTCATAGATGAGATATCTATGGTTAGTGATACGCTATTTGAGATGATAGAGTTGCGTCTAAAGCAGGCTGAGTTTAAAGGCTCACTTTTAGTTGTTGGAGATTTTTTACAACTTCCACCTGTTGTTCGTGGAGGTGAAGAGGTTAATTTTGCTTTTGAGTCTGAATCTTGGATGAGGTTTGAGTTTGAGATAGTTGAACTAACACATATATACAGAACTGATGATGAGAGCTTTATCAAACTACTTGGAAATGTAAGAAAAGGTTTTGTAGATGAGAATGTACATAACCATCTAAATGAGTATATAAAACCACTTCCAGAAGATTACAGTCAGTTTACTTTTCTTTATGGAAAGAACATATCTGCTGCTGCACATAACAAAGCCCAGCTTGAACATGTAGATGGCGAACTTTTAATAAAAGAAGCTCAACTCATAAAGCATAACAGTTCGGTAAAAGATACCGAGATAGATAACTTTATGCGTGATGCGAGGATAGAAAAAACTTTAGAGTTTAAAATAGGTGTTCCTGTTTTGTTTACAAGAAATGCATGGAACTACTTTAACGGACAAAAGGGCAGGGTCGTAAATGTAGATGCTCAGTTCGTGTATGTTCAAAAAGCTGATGGCAAAGTCGTAAAACTTGAACCTGTTAGGATGAGTAAGTCTAAATGGGTAGAGAAAGTTAAAGATGGCAAAAAACAGATGCATGAAGAGGATGTCTTTAGTGTTTATCAGTATCCGATAAAACTTGCATATGCTATAACTATTCATAAATCACAAGGTATGAGTATAGAAGATCTGATAGTCGCTACCCATGAGATATTTGCACCGAGTCAGTTTTATGTAGCCTTGTCTCGTTGTTCAAATCCTAAAAGACTAAACCTTATAGCACCAAACAGACAATGGTATGAATTAATATATGTAAATGATAAGGCTTTGAAGTGGTATAAAAAGTAGTATTAAAATGAGCAACGCTAAAAGTGCGCTGCTTATTTAACTTGGTATAGCTATTATAAATCTTTTTCGTGTTTAGCTAAGTACTCTGCAACACCTTCAGTTGATGCTTTCATACCTTCATCACCTTTGTTCCAACCCGCAGCACAAACTTCACCGTGCTCATCAGTAAATTGCATTGCATCTACCATACGGATCATCTCATCTATGTTACGACCAAGTGGTAAATCGTTGATAACTGCGTGACGTACAATACCTTTACCATCTATAAGGAATGATCCACGAAGTGCTACTGATTCACCAAAAAGTACATCATAATCTTTAGAAATTTGTTTGCTTAAATCCGCTACTAGTGGAAATTTAACACGTCCAATACCACCTTTATCAACAGGAGTCTCTCTCCATGCAAAGTGTGAGAACTGAGAATCTACAGATACACCGATAACATTAACACCACGAGATTTAAAATCTTCAACTCTGTGAGAAAATGCAATGATCTCTGATGGACAAACGAAAGTAAAGTCTAGTGGATAAAAGAATAAAACTGTACCTTTTTCACCAAAGTTTTCACTTAATTTAAAATCTTCAACGATTGAACCATCTGCTAAAACTGTAGTTGCTGTAAAATCCGGAGCCGGGTTTGTTACTAACATATAATTTCCTTTTATTTTAGTGTAAAAATTTACACTTGTTGTATTTTTTGTGCAGTAAGTTTATCTGAAAATTATTAATAGTAATAGAAGATTTCTAAGTTAAAAAAATTCCTTAAGGATAATTTTTATCTTTTAGTTTCACATGTGCCCACTTTTTGAACATTTGTATATAAATTATACAATGCCTTTATACTTATCTAATATTCTTGTGTTACTATTTAGTAAAAGAATAAAGGTTCTTTATGTTTGAACATTTAGTGTTTACTGATTTAGACGGTACTTTATTAAATCATCACGACTATAGTTTTGAAGATGCAAAAGAAGCGATAGATTATTTAAAAAAGAAAAATATTCCACTTATTATAGTCACCAGTAAGACCTTTAGTGAAGTTAGGATACTTCAAGATGAGATAGGTATAAAATGCCCATTCATTGTTGAAAACGGCGCAGGTATATATATTCCGCCCGATGAGATATTAACTCAAGGCATTATGCCTCACCAAAACAGACATATACAGATATCCCAAGCCCAAAGTTATTTAGAGATAAGACTTTTCTTTAAAGTATTACAAAAAGACCATGATATTCGTGGTTTTGGAGATATGGACAAAAATGAGGTCATGATATTAACAGGTTTAAGTGAAGAGAATGTACTACATGCCATGAGAAGAGATTTTACAGAACCTTTTATTATTGGTGAGGATGTAGATATCTTAAGGATAAAAGATCTGGCAAACGGTGTAGGTTTGGACATTGTAAGGGGTGGTAGATTTTATCATCTGATATCTAAAGGGCAAGATAAAGCTAAGGCTATGAAGCATCTTACTCACCTGTATGAAGAGCGTTTAAATAAAGAGCTTACAATGATCGCCCTTGGTGATAGCTCAAATGATTTTACAATGTTAGAGGCTGCAGATATCGGTGTACTTATTCAGTTATATGATGGAGAGTATGCAGATATAGAGTGTACTGGGATAGAGTGTAAAAATATACAAAAAAGTACACATCCAGGTCCAAAAGGCTGGAATAAGGCTTTGCTGGAGATATTTAATGTCTAAAGAATTAGCCCTCGAGATTTTTGATGCAGCATTAAGTTCGGTTTTGCCGGAAAATTTTATGGCTAAATGTTGCTCTTTAGATACTGATATGTTAAGTGTAAATGGGTATATATATGATCTGAAAAAATACAAAAATATATATGTCTTCGGCTCAGGAAAAGCTTCATACGCTATGGCTAAAGAGATAGAGACCATACTAAAAGATAAGATATATAAAGGTCTAGTTATCAGTCCGTATGACAAGGGTGAGTTAAAAAAGATAGATGTAAAGATAGGTTCACATCCAATTCCTGATAATAATTCGATAGATGCTACAAAAGCATTACTACGGATGATGAAAGAGTGTGATGAAGATGATCTATATATCTTTTTACTCTCAGGCGGTAGTTCTGCTTTAATGGAGTTACCGATAGAACCCATAACAATATCTGAGCTACAAGAGAGTACTCGCTTAATGCTCCGTGAGGATATGAAGATAGATGATATAAATATAGTTAGAAAACATCTATCAAGCATCAAAGGGGGACGTCTAGCACAAAAGTGTAAAGCAAGTGGAGTTGTTTTGGTTATCTCAGATATTATAGATAACTCTTTAGAGAGTATAGGCTCAGCACCGCTTTATGCAGACAGTTCAACATTTGATGATGCTTTAAATATTTTGCAAAGCAGGGGGCTTTTTATAAAGATGCCACAATCTGTAAAAGATGTAATAAAAAACGGTGTAGCAAAACAGATAGAAGATACTCCAAAAACTACTTCAAAAAAAGTGCTTCATCATATCCTCTCTTCAAATTCTCTTGCAAAACAAAGTGCAAAAGAGTATGCTTTAGGTAAGGGTTTAAGTGTTGAACTTGTAAGTAAGCACATGCAGGGCGAGGTGTCTCAAATGGTTCAAAGGTACATTGACAGCGCGAAAGCTTCACAAAAAGATTGCATAATCTTTGGAGGCGAGTGTACTGTAGATCTGCAAGGTGACGGAAAAGGTGGAAGAAATCAGCATGCAGCTCTTTTAATGCTAAAAAGAATAGCTGATGAGAGTTTGGATTACACGTTCCTATCAGCATCAACTGACGGTGTCGATGGAAACTCTGATGCGGCTGGAGCAGTAGTTGATTCTAAGACGGAGTTTACCCACATAGATATAGATTCTTATATAAATAACTATGACAGTTACAATTTTTTTAAACAAACCGGTAGTTTAATCATTACTGGAAAAACAGGTACAAATGTCATTGATTTGGCAATTATAATAAAAGGAGAAATTAATGTCTGACTTTTTTCAAAACGGAGTTATAACTACTTTGCAAAATGTAGGTGGAAGACCACTTGAAGATATGGAAAAGGAACTTGAAGAGTTTGCTAAAAGAAGAAACATGGTCTTACTTCTTCCTGCACTATACTCAGAGTTTGAGACACCTGCCATGCAGACCATTATTGATGAACTTAAAGATGTAAATTATCTTCATAAGATAATACTCGGACTTGATCGTGCTACTAAAGAGCAGTTTGAAGAGGTAAAACAGAGAATGAGTGTTTTAAACTGTGAAGTAGATGTCCTTTGGAATGATGGCCCACGCATTAAAGAGATATATGAAGAGTTGACCGATGCGCATTTTCCGGGTTTAGATACACCGGGAAAAGGTAGGAATGTTTGGACCATGATAGGTTATGGTCTAACTGAGCAAGATAACTATGCGTTTGCTCTACATGACTGTGACATTGTAAATTATAAAAGAGATATAGTTGCAAGACTTTTTTATCCAATTGTGCACCCTGCACTCGACTTTGAGTTTAACAAAGGTTATTACTCTCGTGTCACAGGTAAACTTCACGGTCGTGTAACTAGACTCTTTTTTACTCCGCTTATAAAATCTTTAGAGATAACTTTTGGAAAGAATAGATATTTGGATTACATGGAGAGTTTTCGTTATGCTTTATCTGGTGAGTTCTCATTCATACGCTCACTAGGTCGCGGTATCGGTATCTCACCTACATGGGGACTTGAAGTTTCAACTTTATCAGAGGTATATAAAAACACATCAAACAAACGCATATGTCAGACTGAGATCATGGAGAGTTATGAGCATAAACACCAAGAGTTAGGTTCAAAAGATAAAGGTGGCGGTGTTTATAAAATGGCTAACGACATTGCTAAAACGCTATTTAGGATTCTATCTCAAGAGGGTGTCATATTTTCAAAAGCATCTTTTCAAACGCTTCTTTCATCTTACTATCAAGAGTCAAGGTTCGAGATATCTAAATTTAATGCTTTGAGTAAGTTAAACGGTCTAGAGTATAATCGTCAAGCAGAGATCTTGGCAGTTGAGGCATTTGAGGATGCTATAAAAGACGCAGCCGAAGAGTTTTACAAAAACCCTATGGGTACACCGCCTCTGTCACCTTGGATCACTGTACGTTCTGTGATGCCTGGATTTTCATTTAAGTTTTATGAAGCGGTAAAATTGGATAATTTGGAAGAGTAATGCCTATTAAATATAAGTCAAAAAGTATATATGAAAGATTAAGATCCTTATATAGTGAAGATGATGCAAAAAAAGCGAATGAGTTAATAAACGAACTTATAAAAAAGTACGATGAACTGATAGAGTCAAAACCATATACGCTGAGTCAAAAAGATACGATTTTGATAACATACGGAGACCAGATCCATCGTCCTGATGAACCGCCTCTTGAGACCTTAAATGATTTTTTAAACACTTACTTAAAAGGGATAATAAATTCGGTTCATATACTTCCATTTTATCCTTATTCATCGGATGATGGTTTCTCTGTTATCTCTTATAGCGAGGTTGATCCACAGTTAGGTTCTTGGAAAGAGATAGAAGAGATAAGTAAAGATTACAGGCTTATGGTTGATGGTGTGATTAATCACATGTCACAGTACTCAAGATGGTTCAAAGCATATTTAAACAGAGATGAGGATTATGAAGATTTTTTTATAGATCTAGACCCGACTACAGATCTAAGTAAGGTGGTTCGTCCAAGAACATCACCTCTTTTATCGGAGTTTACGGATGTAAACGGTCAAATCCATAATATTTGGACAACATTCTCAAAAGACCAAGTCGATCTGAACTATTCATCATACAAGGTATTAGTAGCTGTTATAGAAGCTCTGTTTTATTATATACAAAAAGGAGCTACCCTTATCCGCCTTGATGCCATAGCGTTTATTTGGAAAAAGCTAGACACTGAGTGTGTGCACCTTCCTCAAACACATGAGTTAATTCAGTTGATGCGTGATGTACTGCACAAAGTTGCTCCTGAAGTTATTATAATCACGGAGACAAATGTACCTCATAGTGAAAATATCTCATATTTTGGAAGCGGACAAGATGAAGCTCAAATGGTATATAACTTTGCAATGCCTCCATTATTGGCATATTCGATCCTCTCACATGACACCACGAAGCTAACACAATGGGCTCAAACTCTAGAGTTGCCGAATGATAGAGTATGTTTTTTTAATTTTACGGCCTCACATGACGGGGTTGGTTTAAGACCGGTTAGTGGGATTTTAGATGATGACAAGATAGATTTTTTGGTGAAACAAACCGAAGAACACGGTGGCTTAGTCTCTTATAGAGATACGGCAGAGGGTCATAAACCTTATGAGTTAAACTGTTCATACATAGATATACTCTCTCACCCGGATGAAGGTGATATTATAAGAGCAAAAAAAATGCTGCTCACTCAAGCCGTAACACTTTCAATGCCCGGTGTAGCCGGAATATATTTTCACTCATTGGTTGGGTCTAAAAATTATCATGACGGTGTTAAGTTTACCGGTTTAAATCGTAGTATAAACAGAGAAAAATTCAACTTTGACATCTTAAAAGAGAGACTAGACACTACAGGGACAATAGAGAATATTATCTTTTCTTCATACCGAAAATTAATATCAATAAGAACAAATGAAAGATCTTTCAATCCTTTTGGAGAGTTTGAATTTTTAAGTCTACATAAGTCAGTATTTGCAATTTTACAGCACTCATTAGATAAAAAAGAGTCAATTTTAGCTGTACACAATTTTAGTAGTGATAAAATTCATTTTAAATTACCAAAAAAATGTAAAAAAGATTTAAAAGACCTATTGTCTAACACATATGTAAGACCAGATGAACAAATCAATTTAGAGCCATATCAAGTTATGTGGTTAAAATATTAAGGAGCAATAATGATAAGAAAGTGTTTATTCCCAGCAGCAGGATACGGTACGAGATTTTTACCAGCAACTAAGGCTATGCCAAAAGAGATGTTACCGATACTTACAAAGCCGTTGATTCAATATGGTGTAGAAGAAGCGATGGAAGCAGGATGTGATGTAATGGCTGTTATAACAGGGCGTGGTAAGCGTGCTATTACCGATCATTTTGATATATCATATGAGCTAGAACATCAGATAGAGGGTTCATCTAAAGAGAAAATGCTGGATGGAATCAGAGAGATCATTGATAAGTGTACATTTACATACACAAGACAAAACGAGATGAAAGGTCTTGGTGATGCTATTTATAAGGGAAATGTACTTGTTGGATTTGAGAACCCTTTTGCCGTAATACTTGCAGATGATCTGTGTGTAAATCCTGATGGAGATGGTATATTAAAACAGATGGTAGATGTTTATAACAAATACAAATGTTGTGTAATAGCTACCATGGAAGTTCCAAATGAAGAGATACATAAATATGGAGTTATAGAGGGTAACGAGATAGAAGACGGTGTATTTATGGTCTCTAACATGATAGAAAAACCTGACAATGACAAAGCACCGACTAATCAAGCCGTAATTGGTAGATATATTTTAACTCCTGATATTTTTGATATGATAAAAAATACTAAGCCCGGAAAAAACGGTGAGTTACAAATAACCGATGCTCTTTGTGAACAGGCTAAAAAAGGTATGGTGATAGCTTATAGATTCAAGGGTAAAAGATTTGACTGTGGTAGCGTTGAGGGCTTTGTTGAAGCTACTAATTACTTTTATGATTTGGAAAAAAACCACTTAGATTAAAATTAATATTTGTGTGATATACTTTCAGCGATTTATGGGAGCACATATGTGTGAGCATACTTCAATAAAAAATCGATGACGGGAGATAAAATGTCACAAAAAGAGTACATATTTACTTCAGAGTCTGTAACAGAAGGGCATCCTGATAAGATGGCTGATCAAATCAGTGATGCAATTTTGGATTATATTATTGAAAATGATAAAAATGCTAGAGTAGCGTGTGAAACTCTAGTGTCTAATGGTTTTTGTGTAATAGCAGGCGAACTGAAAACAACGGCTTATGCGCCGATGCAAGAGATTGCAAGAGAAGTTATTCAAGAGATCGGATATACTGATGCTACGTATGGTTTTGATCATAGATCTGCTGCTGTATTAAATGGTATAGGTGAACAGTCACCTGATATTAATCAAGGTGTAGACCAAGCTAGTGGTGAGATAGGTGCGGGTGATCAAGGACTAATGTTTGGTTACGCTTGTCGTGAGACAGATGTACTTATGCCTTTACCGATCCATTTAGCACATCGTTTAACACAAAGATTGGCTGAGGTTAGAAAAGAGGGTATAGTACCTTATCTTCGCCCAGACGGAAAAGCTCAAATTTCTGTGAAATATGTTGATGGTAACCCTGTCTCAGTTGAGACTGTAGTTATATCTACTCAACACTCACCAGAGACTAGCCAAGAGCAGATCCATAAAGACATGATAGAAGAAGTTATTAAACACGTTATCCCGGCAGAGATGATAAGTGAAGATACTATATATCATATCAATCCGACAGGAAAATTCGTAATAGGTGGACCGCAAGGTGACGCTGGATTAACTGGTCGTAAGATCATTGTTGATACATACGGTGGAAGCTGTCCTCACGGTGGTGGTGCATTTTCTGGAAAAGATCCAACTAAAGTTGACAGAAGTGCGGCATATGCAGCTAGATGGGTAGCTAAAAACTTAGTTGCTTCAGGTGCTTGTGATAAAGCGACACTTCAAGTAGCTTACGCTATTGGTGTAGTTCAGCCTGTATCTATAATGGTTGATACGCACGGAACTGGAAAAGTAGAAGAATCTAAGATCGAAGAGTGTGTAAAAGAACTTTTTGATCTATCACCTAAAGGTATTATAGATTCACTTGACCTTTTACGCCCTATCTATAGAAAAACTGCTGCTTATGGGCACTTCGGACGTGAAGAGTTCCCTTGGGAGCAAACAAATAGAGTAGAAGAGATCAAAAACTACTTATCTCTCTAGTAATTATTATTATAAAATCCCCCACTTGCGGGGATTTGTTCTCAAAAAACTATTATTTTAGCTATCTTTAAAATTACTGTGATAAACTTGCTTCTGAAATTATTTAATGGAGAAAATTATGGCAGTATTAATTAATGATACATGTATTAACTGTGGCGCTTGTATAGATGAGTGTCCAGTAGAAGCAATCGTTGATGAGGATGATAATCCAACAGGTGAAGAGATTTATTACGTACACGGTGATAAATGTGTGGAATGTGTAGATCATCATGATGAGCCTGCATGTGCTACTGCATGTCCAACTGAGGGATGTATTACTTGGGATGCTATTGGTGATTCACCGGCACACCGTGATGACATTACAGATGAGCAACGCTCAAACAAAGAACCAATAGTAGAGTAGGTAGTGTAAACCTCTTTGACGAGCAAATATTGTATTCAATATTTAGCCGGAAAAGAAAAAGGTTTAGGCTAAATAACAAAACTACACGTTTTACTTCCAAGCATCTTGCTTGGAAAAATTTTTAAATTTAATCAAAAAAACATAAAATTTTCGGTATAATTCCACCCTATTTTTAAAATTACTTAGGAGTTTTGATGGAACGTACACTATCAATTATTAAGCCAGATGCCGTAGCTAAGGGTGTTATTGGTAAAATATTAGACCGTTTTGAGAGCAATGGACTTAAAATTGCAGCAACAAAAAAGATTCAATTAACTCGTTCAGATGCTGAAGCATTTTATGCTGTTCACTCTGAGAGACCTTTTTTCAACGATTTAGTTGATTTTATGATTTCTGGACCAGTTGTAGTTACTGTTCTTGAAGGTGAAAATGCTATGGCTAAAAACCGTGATCTTATGGGAGCTACTAACCCAAAAGAAGCTGAAGCTGGTACTATACGTGCTGACTTTGCTGAAAACATAGATGCTAATGCAGTTCACGGAAGTGACTCAGTTGAAAATGCAGCTATTGAAATTGCATTTTTCTTCTCAGAGAGAGAAATTTCATAAATAATAATTATGAAAATTAAACTAATAAAAGTTTCAAAAACTCCATCAGACTTTGAAATTAAGTCTGATAAAATAACTTTTAAAGGTTTTTTACAGTATGATAGCGGCAAATTATTTCGCTTAAATGCTGAAATAAAAGGCTCACTACCCGTAACTTGTGATATTTGTGCTGAAAATTATGATATGAATGTAAATGATAAAGTAGATTTTTTCGTTTCAAACGGCTTATATGATAGTACAAATGAAAGCTTGGTTGACGTCGTTGAAGCGATGGACGGTGAAGCTGATCTAGATGATATACTAGCGTCAGAGCTAGAACTTATCAAAAGTGATTACAACATTTGTTCAAAATGTAGTAATAGTTAAAAAATTCTGCCTCGACAGAGGCTAGCTTTAGTGACCCGAGCGGTCTTAGCGATTGTAAATGAACTTAGTTTATTTACAAATAAAATAAATATAAAGGAAAAAAAGATGGCAGTACCTAAGAGAAGAGTATCTCATTCACGTTCAGCGAAAAGAAGAACTCACTATAAAATCAAATTGGCTCGTCCAATAAAAGATAAAGATGGGACTTATAAGTTACCACACCATATCAATCCAACTACTGGTGAGTATAAATAATCAATGGTTAAAATTGCTATTGATGCAATGGGTGGGGACTTCGGTCCTGAACCAATTGTTAAGGGATGTGTTCTAGCACTGAAGAAGAAAAAATTTATACCAATTCTTGTAGGTAAAAAAGATGAAATTTTACCTCTGTTACCAAAACGTTATAGAGATAAGATTTCTATAGTAGATTCTGAAGATGTTATCTCAATGAGTGACGCTGCGACAGATGCAGTTAAGCGTAAAGATAGTACTATTTACAAAGCTATGGATATGGTAAGAAACGGCGAGGCTGATGGTGTAGTATCCGCTGGGCATAGTGGAGCTACCATGACACTAGCAACGCTAAGACTTGGACGCTTACAAGGTGTTCTTCGTCCAGCACTTGCGGCATTAATGCCTACTAAAAACCACAGACGTTCAATTCTTTTAGATGTTGGAGCAAATGTCGATTCAAAACCTGAACATTTAGCACAATTTGCTATTATGGGCGGATGTTATGCAGAAGATATGTTTGACATAGAAACTCCATCGATCGGTCTACTTGCAAACGGCGAAGAAAAATCTAAGGGTAATGAAGTAACAAAAGCTACTTACAAAATACTTGATGGTTATAAAGGTTTTAAAGGTAATGTTGAGGGTGGAGACATCTTTAATGCTTCAACAGACGTAATAGTTTGTGATGGATTTATCGGAAACCTTGTTCTTAAATCGAGTGAAGGTGTAGCATCAACAGTAAGTGGTTTGATCAAAGAATATATTAGAAAATCTCCTATTGCAATTACAGGTGCTCTTTTAATGAGAAAAGTTTTTAAACTTCTAAAAAAGCAAATGGATTATGAAGAGGTTGGTGGAGCTCCACTTATCGGAATAAAAGGTTGTGCTATAGTAAGCCACGGTAAAAGTGGTCCAAAAGCTATTAAAAATGCAATTTTTCAAGCTATTGATTATACTGAAACAGGTGTAAATGAGCATATTATCGCTCGTATAGCTGCTTTAAACGAAAAACAATCTAACTAAAGGTTTTATAAATGGCATATGCTGCTTTTCGCTCTATAGGAGCTTACGTACCCGAAAAAATTCTGACCAATGAAGAGTTGTCAAAAATGGTTGACACTTCAGATGAATGGATCACTAAGCGTACAGGTATAAAAGAGCGTCATATTGCTGCGGATAATGAGTTTACATCAGATATGGGTGTAAAAGCAGCTGAACTAGCACTACAAAGAAGTGGTGTAGCCAAAGAAGAAATAGACTTAGTTGTATGTGCAACGATCTCGCCTGACTACTTCTGTATGCCTTCAACAGCTACAATTATTGCACAAAAACTTGGACTTCCTAATGTTCAAGCATTTGATATCTCAGCTGCATGTACAGGTTTTGTATATATATTATCAATTGCAAAAGCTTTTATTGAATCGGGTATGAAAAAAAATGTACTTATCATAGGTGCTGAAAAATTATCTTCAATCACTGACTTTAGCGATCGCGGTACTTGTATATTATTCGGAGATGGTGCAGGTTCTGCTGTTATCTCTGCAACTGATAACAAAGATGAAGCTATTATAGATATTCATACAGGTTCAGACGGCAATTTTGCGGATCTTCTTATGACTCCAAACGGTGGAAGCGGTTCAGCTCATGATGCACTTGATCAAGAAGCAGCCGGTTGTTACATGCAGATGAAGGGTAATGAGACTTATAAGATCGCTGTTCGTACACTTACAAAAGATGTTATTGACATTTTAAGAGACAATAATATACAGAGTGATGATATTAAACACTTTGTTCCACATCAAGCCAACTATAGAATTATAAAAGCTGTAGGTGATGCTTTGAAGTTAAAAGAGGAACAGGTTGTTTTAACTGTTGCAAAATACGGAAACACATCTGGAGCTTCTATACCTATGGCTATCAATGACATTTATGAGAGCGGTAGGCTTAAAGAGGGTGAGTTAATGCTTTTAGATGCATTTGGTGGAGGACTTACATGGGGTTCTGCACTTGTACCTTTTGCTCCAAAAAAGTAGTATTTTAAATACTACTCCCTTCTTCCTTTTCTTCTATCTTCTGTAATCAAATTTTTGTACTGATCTGTTAGCGCTATATGTAGTTCTTTAAAAAAGTTTTCTTCATCAGGTAGATTTAGATTAGATTCTCTTAATTTTTCTTCCCAAACATTATTCGGAAACCAACTGTCTTCTTTAAACCTAGCCATTACATGTATATGTACACGCGGCAATTTATTTGCAAATGAAGCCATATTTATTTTATGTGGCTTATAGTAGAAATTCATATGAAATTCCACTTCATCATAAACCTCCCATAAACGACGTCTAAGCAGCTTTGGCATATCACCTAACTCTTTGTATGGCTCCTTGGTAAATATTTTTACCCAAGGTATCTCAGATGCCTCTTTTTCAATATATATATCTTTGTCTTCATAAATTATAGTATGCATTGTCCAACCCTTTTGTAGCTTTAAAAAAATTATAGCATAAGTGCCCTTGGCTTTAGCGCACGGAATTTTTTCAAAGAAAAAAGTTCACGGAAGCTAAAAATATAGCCTAGGGTACACAAAGTATTTAGGAATAAAGTTATTAATATTTAGATTGTTAGTTAAAAATTGAGTTTGAAGGATTTGGTAGGCCGAGTACCTAGTCCCTTATTTATGAATCTCCGTGTGTATTTTTCATAAGAAAAACACACCATCGATTCACGGGACTAGGCAGTTTTATATTTATTGCGTCCGCCACTGTTATTTCCGCGACGTGATCTGCTAGAGTTTCTATCTCCACTAGCACTTCCACTGCGGCTACGGCTTCCACGGTAGTTTCCGCGTCCACGACCACGGCTTGATCCACCTCTATCACCTTGTTTTTCAAGTCTTTCAAGTATTGCAGTTAATTTTTCAGCAGGTATACCGATGTCTGAAGGACCTTTAACACTTTGTTTGTCTAAAAGCATAGATACAAGTTTGTACATGATAGTCTCTTCATCGATGTCATCTTTTAACATATCTAAAACTTTGTGAGCTTCGTCATATATTGTATGCTCTTCTATATTAGTTACTAAAGATTTAAGTGAAGAATCTCTTAGGTCATTTTTACTCGGAACAAATGCATGCTCCATAGTAGTTCCAACTTTTTTCTTGATCTTTTGAAGCTCTTTAAACTCATGTGGAGTTAAAAGTGTGATAGCTTTACCCTTTGTTCCTGCACGACCAGTACGACCGATACGGTGTACATAAGACTCAGGATCAAAAGGGATATGGTAGTTAAATACGTGAGTGATGTTGTTTACATGTATACCACGAGCTGCAACGTCTGTAGCAACTAAAACTTTTACAGAGTTTTTCTTAAAACCGCTGATAACTGTTTCACGTTGACGTTGTTCCATATCACCATGAAGACCGTTTGCTAAATAACCTGCATTACTTAAAACGTTACTAAGTCTGTCTACTTCACTTTTTGTACGACAAAATACTACTGATTTTCCAGTATCTTCTGAGTCCATTAAACGAATGATCGCATCATCACGTTCACTCTCTTCAATTACATAGTATTGTTGAGAAATATCTGCGTTTGTAGTCTCACCCTTAGTAATAGAGATAAACTCAGGGTTTTCTAAAATGCGCTCTGCTAAAAGTTTAATAGGTTTTGGCATTGTAGCTGAGAATAAAAGAGTTTGACGAGTAGTTGGAAGATAAGAGAATATCTCATTGATATCATCTAAAAATCCCATATCTAGCATCTCATCAGCTTCATCAAGAATAACCATACTTGGTGCAAAGTTATCTAACATGTCACGTTTTAGTATATCTAGTAGACGTCCTGGAGTTGCTACAACAATCCCGGCTCCACGTTTAACTAGATCTATCTGACGTTTATATGAACTACCACCATAGATAGTCGTAGTTTTAACACCAAGATCTTTACCGTATTTGAAAAGCTCATCAGATACCTGAGTAGCTAGTTCACGAGTAGGAGTTATAACTAGTATTTCTACACCGTTTTGTCCATTCATGTTATTTAAACACGGAAGACCAAATGCAGCTGTCTTACCAGTACCTGTGTGCGCTTGACCGACCATGTCGCGTCCGCTTAGTACAACTGGGATAGCCTGAGCTTGAATAGGACTAGGGATTGTAAAACCAGCTTTTTTAACAGCATTTAAAATCTGTTTTTTAAGACCAAGGTCTTGGAATGTTATCGTTGGTAGAGCCTCTGGCTCAACTATTATGTCTATTTCGTTTTGTGCGTTTTCTTGCATCATTTACCTTTGTAGTGAGGGGATGACGCAAGCGAGCTTAATATTAAAGTTTTTTTATAAATGTAGGCTTCTTAATCTTAGGACTAACACCGTCCCCTTTGAATTTGTTTGGAATTATACCAAATATAAACCAAGTTATAGTTGAAGTGTATTAATATTTTATTTCTCTTAAGAATTAGTGTTTCAAAAATAACATCATTATTGTATAATTGTTATAACTAAATAACAGGAACAAACTTGGATATATACTTAACACTTTTTTTGATCTCTCTTGCAATAATTATAGCTTTAATATATCTTTTTTTTAAACAAAACAACTCATTAAAAGATATTGAACTAAATTATGCGGTCTTACAAACAAAATATGAAGAACAGATAACAGCATCAAATGAAAAACTATCCGTTTTGCAAGGTGCAAAGGATGAACTCTCAAACGAATTTAAACTTTTAGCCAATAAGATATTTGAAGATAAAACAAAAAGTTTTGATATAGCTCATAAAGAGCAGTTCGAGATGATGTTAAAACCTTTTCGCGAACAGATAAGTAACTTCTCAAAACTCTCTCAAGAACAGTTTAACGAGGAGTTAAAAGACAGACACCTTTTAAAAGATGAGCTCAAACGTCTTAAACAGATGAATGAACAGTTAAGTCAAGATGCCCTTAATCTTACAAACGCACTTAAGGGTGAGAGTAAGACTCAGGGTAATTGGGGTGAGATCGTTCTAGAGAAAATACTTGAGGACTCAGGACTTCGTGAGGGCAGTGAGTATGAACTTCAGATGCATCTAAAAGATGATAACGGTAAAAGATATCTGCCAGATGTAGTAATACACATGCCTCAAAATCGAGATATAGTTGTTGACTCTAAAGTATCATTAACAGCATATGAGCGTTTTGTTACAGCAGAAGATGAACAGATAAAAAATCAAGCTTTAAAAGAACATATAACATCTATATCTAAACATGTAGGAGAACTTAGTACAAAGCAGTATGAAAAATTAGAAGGTATAAACTCTTTAGATTATGTACTTTTGTTCATGCCAATAGAGGGTGCATTTTTACTAGCGTTAGAGTATGATGGAGATTTCTTTAAACAGGCATACGATAAAAATATTTTAATAGTCTCACCGTCAACTCTTATGGTCACTCTTCGCACTATAGAGCATATCTGGCGTACCCAAAGACAAGAAGATAATGCTAGAAAAATTGCAAGTGAAGCTGAAGCTATGTATGACAAACTTGTTGGTTTTGTGGAAGAGATGCAAAAAATAGGTTTACAGATAGATAGAACAAAAGAGAGTTATGACACTGCGATGAACAGGTTAAAAACAGGACGTGGAAATGTTATCAAACGAGCTGAAAATGTTGCATCTTTAGGATTAAAACCAAAAAAATTACTTAGTATAAAAAGTGAAGACAATGAGTAAAAGATATGGCTTGTTAGATAAGAAAAGACTTATTCCAAAGCTTATCATTATAATCCCATTACTGCTAGTGTTGGTAGTTAGTTTTTTTATGGGTATATTTTATATTGACAAGGTTGAACAACATTTTGAACATACTAGAAAAAACTCTATAAGCGAATATATTAAAAATAAGAAAAAAGAGAGTGAGATATGGGTGAACCAATTAAACTCAATTTTTAAGTATGAGAGTGAATCTATAGATGAGTCTATTAAAAAAGAGTTAAAGACCAGAGTTGATCTAGCGTATGACAGTGCAAAATACATATATGAAAAATATAAGAAAAAAAATTCAAAAAATGATATTAAAAACCGAATAAAAGATGCACTCTTAAAGATGTCTTTTAATGACAATAAAAATTATATATTCATTACCTCTTTAGATGGTGTAAGTATTATAGACGGTTCTCGTGAATTTAAAAATAAAAATATTTTAGAGTATACAGACGCGGATGGTAGAGCTATAGTGCTAGAAGAGATCACAAAAATAAGAAAACATAAAGAGGGTTATATATATAGCAGACACTATAAAGGCGGTGGACTAAAGACCATATATATAAAAGATCTTGGTTTTTATGACTGGTATATAGGTTCCACTATATTTTACGCACAACAACTTGATCATCTTAAACATAATGCTTTAAATATTGTACGTTCGACTCCTATAGCACAAAGTGATTTTATGGTTATTTATGATAATAAAAATCCAGTGTATCTATCTCCAAAAATGAGAGATGTACTAGGTGATGAATCTATGGAAACTATAAGAGAAAATCTAAGTAAGAAACCAGGTTGGTTCAAAGAAAATATAACAGGCTATTTTTATTATTCTAAATATATCGAAGCATATGACTGGCATGTAGTTTATGGGTTTAATATCTCGCAGATGAGTGAAAGTGAGATGAAAAAACAAGAAGAGATGAAGATACTCTTGAGTAAAGAGTTAGACTTTATGACAAAAATATCTATCATAATAGTCGTACTAGTAGTAATTTTGTCAATAATCTTTTCACGCACTATTAACAGAATGTTCTTGTCATATCAGGATGAAGTAAATCTAAGACAAAAACAGCTTGAACTACTAAATGCATCACTTGAACAAAGGGTGGCTAGAGAGTTACATAACCTAAGAAAAAAAGACAAGATGCTTATCCAACAATCAAAAATGGCAGATATGGGTGACATGTTAAGTATGATCGCACATCAGTGGAGACAGCCCTTAAATCAGTTAAGTTATATACTGATGAACATTGACTCAGCTTATGAATATAAGGAACTTGATAAAAAATACTTGGATATCAAGATAAAAGAGGCTAATCATCTTTTAGAGTTCATGAGTCAGACTATTGATGATTTTAGAGATTATTTTAAACCTGTCCAGAAAAAAGAATTAATAAACCTCGGCAGTGTAGTTGAGCGTGGATTAGAGCTTATGAGAAAGCCTTTGGAGAGTTCAAAAATTGAGATAGTCCATACTAATGAGTGTAAAAAAGATATAGAGATATATGTAAACGAGTTTGTTCAAGTGATGTTAAATCTAATAAAAAATGCAAAGGATGCACTGCTTGAAAAGAAGATGAAAAATCCTAAAATAGAGATTATAACTAGGTGTTCTAATGGTGAAATAAGTGTGGATGTACGAGATAATGCAGGCGGTATAGAAGAAAATATATTGGAGCAGATCTTTGAGCCTTATTTTACGACTAAAGATGAAAAGAATGGAACGGGTCTTGGACTATACATGTCCAAGATGATCGTAGAGGAACATTTAGGCGGTAAAATATATGTAAAGAATATCGGTGATGGAGTATCTTTTAAAATAATACTTTAGTCTTTATAGGTATTTAGCTTATATCCACTGCCACTAATATTATCTATGGCTCCATCAGGAAGCTTTTTACGAATACCACGAACTAGAGAGCGGACAGCATCTTGGCTCATGCCTTCATATGGCCAGATAGCATCTTCTATCTCCTCATATGTCACTACACGTGTGTGGTGATGTGCTAAAAGATTCATAAAGAGTGTTTCATTTTTTGTTAGTTTAGTTTGTCTGCCATCAGATATTACAGTTTTATCGTAAGCGTTATAGAAAGTATCCTTATCAAGAGGTAAGTTGAACTTACTTTTATCTTCCATGAGTTCCATAGATTTCTCTAAAGCCTCTAAAAGCTTTTCTTTTGTAATAGGTTTTATGATATATTTTACAAGTTGAAGCTCAACTGCTTTTATCAAATACTCAGTATCTGAGTGAGCGGTAGCTACGATTATCTGTACATTTTTGTCTTCAGCACGGATATAACTTGCCATGTCCAAGCCATTTAGTTTTGGCATAGAAATATCTGTTATTATAATATCTGGTTTCTCCTCTTTATATATTTTAATAGCCTCTTTTCCATTTTTGGCTTGAAGTACTTTCTTTGAGATTCGGCTTAGATATTCAACCGCATTTTTACGAACCATCTCATCATCTTCGACATAAAGTATTGTAAAATTTTTTAATATATCAATCATCGTTTACTTCCTTTGAGGTATTATACATCAATTATAAATTAAAATAAGGTATTAAATATGTTTCATTCACCTGATATTGGGAAATTGATCTTAAGATTAAGCGTTGGTATAATGATGTTATTTCACGGCTTTGACAAGGTTATAAACGGAATTAGCGGAGTGAGATATTTAACTACTAATGCAGGGCTTCCGGAATTTTTCGCATATGGTGTATTTATCGGTGAGCTTGTTTTTCCAATGTTTATTATTTTGGGACTTTATTCAAGAGTGGCAGCCTTAGGGCTAGCTTTTAATATGTTCATAGCTATTATTTTAGCTCATGGTTCAAGTCTGTTTGAACTTGGAAAACATGGCGCTCCTATTATAGAGCTACCACTTTTTTATCTGATAATATCTGTAGTTATATTTTTATGTGGTCCGGGGAAATTTGCAGTTAATTCCAAATAATCTTTTAAAGGTGCTTAACTCTTATTTTTGAGTTAAGACTCCAAGCTATTAAAATCATAATAAGCATAACACCGTATGCCGGTATAAGGGAATATATAAATCCAAGATAAACCAGCCATAACAGTATAGCTCCTAGAGGTGTCGGAACCCCTGTAAAATAATTCTCAACCTCTCCTGCGTCTGCATTTATATTAAAATATATAAGACGTCTAAGACCTGAGATAACGTAGTATATACTTATAGCACCTGCTAAAAGTATCATGTTGCCAAGATCAGCTGCGCTGTAAACAGCTTCAAATATTAAAAATACTGGAACAAGTACAAAACTTAAAAAGTCTGCAAAGCTGTCTAGTTGAATTCCAAACTCGTTCGATAGACCATATTTTCTAGCGATCTTTCCATCAAATATATCAAAAGCACCACCGATCCAAGCTAGAATAATAGCTATAAAAAAGTTTTGCTGAGTTATGAAGTATACGGCTAAAAGACCTGCTGTTATATTTACGAATGTAAACATGTTCGCTAAATTAAATTGTGATGAAGATGTAAAAAGAAATTTCATTTATTACCCTAAAGCATATTTTGGCGATATTATAGCAAAACTAAAAAAGTTTTTTCAAAATATAAGTTTTATGTATATATTAAATAAAGATTAAGCTTCACATAATGTTTATAGGAATAACATGAGTATAAGAATAAAAAAGGAACTTCAGTGTTAAAAAATATAAAGATAAATAATGTACTATTCGCTTCAGCCAGTATCGTTTTAACGGTAATAATAATTAACTTTTTGTTAACATTTTCACATATAGATGGTGTAAAAGACAAAATACATGAAAAAAGGACTGAGATCCTTCCACATGCATTTAACTTTATGGAATTAAAGATAAATGTGTTACAAGTTCAACAATGGTTAACCGACATATCCGCTACAAGAGCCCATAAAGGTTTTGATGATGGTTTCAAAGAAGCAGAAGCTTATTTTAATTCAGGAAATAAACTTTTAGATTTTTTAATATCGGAACATATTAGATATGAAGAACCGGAGATGACACAAGAATTAAAAGATTTTAAATCTGATTTTGCAAGTTATTACAAAATAGGTAAAAAGATGGCAAACATCTATATAAATGAAGGTAGTGTTGAAGGTAATAAGATTATGCTACAGCTTGATCCATTCGCTGAAAAACTATCTACAAAGTTGGAAGCTTGGATAAAAGAACACAGAGAGGAAAATCAAAAAGCAGCCGATGTAATCGAAGAGGCAACCTCACAGGTTATAAGTCAAACAGTTACTACTAGTTTAGTGCTGCTTTTAACGATCATTATATCTTTTATGGCTATTGGTTCTATTATTATAAGTATAAAATCTATTCATAGACACTTGCAAAAGATGGAGGGCCTTGATCTCTCAGAAGAGTTGCACGCAGAAGGTAAGAATGAGATAGCAGATATCGCGAACTCTTTAAATATAGTGACAAAAGAGATATCAAAGGTCTTAAACACTATTCACTTAACATCAGAAGAAAATGTAGCAATATCAGAACAGCTAACAAAATCATCACAATTAGTCGGTGAAAATATTAAATCTTCAAGTGAAATAGTTGTTGAGACGACTCATAGCACGCAAAATATACAAAATGAGATTGCAGATTATGTAAAAGAAGCTCAAAAAACAAAAGACGAGGTAGTCTTTGCAAATGAAAAACTAAATCTGGCAAAAGATGAGATTATAAATATTACAAATAAAGTACATGATGCGTCAGAATTAGAGATTGAATTAACCGAGAAGATCAGAACTCTTTCACAAGATGCAGAGCAGGTTAAAGAGGTACTGACTGTTATTAGTGATATTGCAGACCAAACTAACCTTTTAGCATTAAATGCAGCCATAGAAGCGGCACGTGCAGGTGAACATGGACGCGGTTTTGCGGTAGTTGCAGATGAAGTCAGAAAACTAGCTGAGCGTACACAAAAATCACTTGCTGAAATATCAGCTACAATAAATGTAATAGTGCAGTCTATTATGGAGATAAGTTCTGAGATGAACAACAACTCTAAAGAGATAGAGGAATTGGCTACAGTTTCAAAAAATATTGAGACAAGTATAGGTGAAGTCACAGATGTAATGCATAAAGCAGTTCAATCAAATGAGGAGTCTACAAATAACTTTATTGTAACGGGAGAGCATATGGAAAGAGTAAGGGATGAAGTTCATAAGATCAATGAATTTTCTCAAAGTAATTCAACAAGCGCAGGCGAGATGCATGATGCATCTTCTCATCTATTAAAGCTTACAAGTGAGTTAAATGAGCAAATAGATAAGTTTAAAGTATAAAACTAAATAATTGATAATGATTATCGATTATTTAAACTACTTTTAATATGATATCCATTATCATTATGAAATAGAAAGGTAAATTATGAATAAAATAGTGATATCAATGATTGCATTTGGTCTTTTGGCAAGTTCAATAAATGCGCTTGAATGTAAAAAAGAAAATACAGAGTTGAAATCTGTAAGGGATATTATTCAAACCGGTACTCAAATACCTCAAAAAGAGCTTGGAATAGTTGATGGATTTCGTGCAATGTTTGAAGAGGGTAAAGCTAGTGGTCAACTTCGCGGTGTATATGTACAGAATAATCTTAAAACAGATACTGATACTTATGCAACTGCTGTAGGTGGTTTACTAAAATACGAGACTGCAAAATTTAATGGTCTGCATTTTGGTCTAACCATGAACTACACAGAGGATATAGATGTTCTCTCAGGTGATGAGTCTAATGGTGAAAGAAGTGATGAACTCTCATCAACTAGTTCAACATATTCGCAACTAAGTGAAGCTTACATAGCATATGAGGGTTGTTTGTTTGATTATAAACTTGGTCGTCAAGTTATAGATACACCACTAGCTGACAGTGATGATATACGTATGGTTCCAAACAGTTTTGAAGCTTTTGTTGTGCAGTACCCATCTGAGACCTTAAATGTAACACTTGGATATTTAAGTAGATGGCAAGGTACTGATGCCGGACTTGATGATGCTTGGGTTAAGACAGGAGAGAATGGTACTTCTTTTATAGGAGCGACCTATACAAATGTGGTCGAAGCATCTCTTTGGTACTACAAAATCACTGAACAAAACAGCGCAATATATGCAGATCTGTCTTATTCTTATTGGTTTAGAAAAAACTTATCACTTACAGCAGCTGTGCAATATCTAAACGAAAGTGAGATAGATAACAGTGGATTTGAAGCTAATATATATGGAGCTTCACTAGAGTTAGCATTTAACGATCTAACATTTGGAGTTGCTTATAACGCTTCAACTGAAGAGACAGGCAAAGAGAGTTTCTCTGGTTTTGGAGGCGGTACGCTCTTTACAAACATGGACACTATGATACTTGACGAGATAACAGCTGATAGAGATGCTTCATCATATGTAGCTGGTGTTTCATATGCTTTAGGAGACTTCTCTTTATTATATGCTTATGGTGATTTTAAAGGTGAAGCTGACTCTTTAGGTGATGAAGCTCATATTGTTGAGCAAGATATGGGTGTTGAATACAACTATAACGATGAGTTTGTGGCATACATTATGTATGTAATAAGTGAAGATGAACTTTCACAAGTAGATACTGATAACGACTGGAATAGAATGCAGGTTTTAGTAAGCTATAACTTTTAATATAAATTATTTAGAGAGAAATATGAAAACATTATACGATTGTAAAAAAGCGTGCAAAGTAAAAGTTGTAAAACTGTATGCTGAACCAGAATTAAAACAGAGATTTATATCTTTTGGAATTATGAAGGATGCTGAGATAGAGATCCTTCAGCAAACTGCTACTAAGAGTACAGTTGAGATAAAAGTAGCTACTATGCAAATAGCACTTAGAAGCGATGAAGCAAAACTAATAGAGGTTAAAAAAATATGAACGAAGAGACAAAAGTTTGTCCCGTAACTGCTAAACATATAAAAGTAGCACTTGTAGGACAACCAAACGTCGGTAAGAGTATGCTCATAAACTCTGTATCAAATGCACATCTACATGTAGGAAACTTCACGGGTGTGACAGTTGAGAAAACAGAGGTGTTATTTGATTATAAAGATTACCATTTTACTATTGTAGATCTGCCTGGTACTTATGCACTTAATGACTATACCATTGAGGAGCGTGTGACACATGGCTACCTGACTTCAAATCATTATGATCTAATCATAAATGTTGTTGATTCTACAAATCTGACTAAAAACTTACAACTTACAAGTGAGCTTTTAACTTTAGGCAAAAGAGTTGTAATAGCACTGAACATGACGGATGAAGCTGATAAAGAGGGCATAGAGATAGATGCCAAGTATATGAAAGAGCTTTTGGGAGTTGAGTGTATTAAAACATCTGCCCAAACAAAGCTTGGTATAGAGGAATTAATAGAATCGCTAATTAGAAATTATGAACTTGAATATAAAAATTCTAAACTTGTTTTTTCAGAGCCGGTCGAGGAGGAGATAGCAAATATATCTCAGTATCTTAAAAAACATAAATATAATGATGAAAATACATATAGAAATATTGCTATAAATCTTTTAAAAAATGACAAGTTAACATATGCAAAGTTACATGATGAACCTCTTTGGACAGAGCTTCAACCTGTTTTAGTAGAAGCATCTAAACATATAGAACTTCACCATGACAATGATGATATAAGAGAGGTCTTTGCGGAGGAATACGCTTCATTTAATAAAGGTGTTATCACCGGAGTACTAAAGCAAAATGTAAAAGTCGAAGAAAAAACACTGACCCAAAAAATAGATGATGTCTTGATCCATCCATTTGCAGGGATACCTATATTTTTATTTTTGATGTGGGGACTTTTTCAACTAACTTTTGAGATAGGTTCCATCCCTATGGATTGGATAGACGGCTTTTTTGGCTGGGCAGGGGATACTATCGGTGCTACAATATCTAATGATGATGTACGTTCACTCATAGTTGATGGCATCATAGCCGGTGTAGGTGCAGTTGTACTCTTTGTACCAAATATTGTCATCCTTTTTATTGGTATTGCGCTTTTAGAGTCAACAGGCTACATGTCAAGGGTGGCATTTTTACTTGATGGATTTTTTCATAGATTTGGTATGCATGGACAAAGCTTTATTCCTTTAGTTACAGGTTTTGGGTGTTCAATACCTGCTTACATGAGTGCTAGGATCTTAAAAAATGATCGTGATAGACTACTTACATTATTTGTAATAGGGTTTATGTCATGTGGTGCAAGACTACCTGTGTATGTACTTTTTGCAGGTGCTTTTTTCTCTGCAGAGATGGCAGGGAATGTACTCTTTGGGATATATATAGGTGGAGCTATACTTGGTCTAATTGCTGCTAAAGTTCTTAAGCTGACTGCATTTAAGGGTGTTGATGAGCCTTTTGTTATGGAGATGCCTAAATATCGTCTTCCATCGGCAAAACTTATATGGCATACGGTTGTTACAAAAACATTGATGTATCTTAAAAAGGCAGGTACATTTATTGCAGCCGCATCTATGTTGATATGGTTTTTAAGTAATTATCCACACAGTCTTGAGCTAGAAGAGAGCTTTCAAGTCAAGATAGAATCGGCAAAAAGTGAAGCTGAAGTAGCAGTACTAGAGAATACTCTTGCCGAAGAGTTGTTAGAACAAAGTTACCTTGGTAGGGTCGGTAAGTTCACAGAGCCTATATTTGCTCCACTTGGATTTGACTGGAAGATGAATGTTGCACTCCAAACAGGTCTTGCTGCAAAAGAGGTAGTCGTCTCAACTCTTGGAGTATTATATTCACTTGGGGATGCTGTCGATGAAGAGAACACATCACTTAAAAATATTATCAAAAATGAGATGAGTTTTGCTTCTGCTATGGCATTTATAGTGGTTGTTATGGTATATCTACCATGTTTAGCGGCATCAATAGTATTTACTCGTGAAGCCGGACATGTGAAATATTTCTTCTATCTATTTGGGTTTACCTCAGTAGTTGCCTATGTATTAGGATTTATAACGTATAATCTGTTTTTAGTATTAACTTGACATTAGAAACAAAAAGGTAGAATATTTTTATGAAAAAAATATTAATGATAGAAGACGATTTAGAATTAGCCGAAATATTAACTGAATATCTTGAACAGTTCGAGTTTAATATAGTAACTGAAGATGATCCGTTTAAAGCTGTAAGCATATTAAAATTAGAGCCGTTTGATCTAGTGATACTAGATCTGACTCTTCCAGGAATGGATGGTTTAGAAGTATGCGAAGCTATACGTGAGCGTCAAGATATACCTATAATCATCTCAAGTGCCAGAAGTGATGTAACCGATAAAGTAAAAGCGCTTGAACTTGGTGCTGATGATTATCTACCTAAGCCTTATGATCCTCGTGAACTAGAAGCTCGCATCCAGTCGGTTCTACGTCGCTATGCGGCAAGGGTTGAAGCAAAAGAGGAATCAAAGTCTGATTTTAAATGTGATAAGTCTTCAATGACTATTACATACAAAAACAGAAATATTGAACTGACAAATGCAGAATTTGGAATACTATCTTATATGATAAGTAAACAAGGTCTAGTAGTATCTCGTGAAGATCTTATTCATAATGTAAATGCTATAAATGAAGACTCTTCGAACAAGAGTATAGATGTTATGGTTGGACGTATCAGAAATAAACTTGGCGATAAAACACTTATAGAATCTGTTCGCGGTGTCGGGTACAAACTTTTAAAATAATGGCTATTCGAAGACATGGTGTTCTAATAACCGTATTATTTGCGCTTATAGTATCTCTTTTAAGTGTAAGTGCGGTATTTTGGGAGTTTTATAAACTTAATAAACAACAATATATTGACCATATTTTTACAAAACATGCAATAATATCTCAGATTTATACTCAGCATCAGCAAAAAAATACGTCTAATGTAATGTTAGAAGCAAACCTTGCTGTCTATAAGTTGAATATTATCGATATAGATAAAATAAATACAATTTCAACAAACGGAAAATTCTTAAAACAAAAAAGTTCACAGAGTGTAGATAATCAGTTGATGATGAGTTCACGCGGTTTTTATACTCAAAAAATTATCAGAGACTTTCGTACATCCATGTTCTCCTATGAAAATAAAATTTACTTTTTTATTCAAACTCCAAACGGTTCAGTTCTAGTTGAAGATGAAGAATTGAAACCATATAGATATTTCAATCTTTTATACACTTATACAACAGTGTTACTTATTATTTTTATCTCATTTTTTCTTATACTACAAAGACTTCGCCCACTTATACGCCTGCGTCGCAAGATCGCCGTTTACGGTGATGGAAATATGAACATGAGCTTTAAGATGAGAGGTAGTGATGAGATAGCATCTATTGCAAATGAACTTGAAGCTACAAAAGACAAGATCAATAACATCATGGAGTCTCGTACACTTTTTTTAAGAAATATAATGCATGAGTTAAAAACACCTATAGCTAAAGGTACCATAGCTACGCAGATGCTAAAAACAGACAAGCAACGCGATAGGTTCAGCTCTATCTTTGGAAGGCTCGAATCACTTGTAAATGAGTTCGCACTTATAGAAGAGGTGACGAGCCTGGGAGATAAAACAGAGTTTAAAGAGTATAGGGTTGTTGATATAATTGACGGTGCTATAGATATGGCTATGGTAGAGCGTGAGAATGTTGATGTGCATATAGATTCAAGCGTAAAGGTGAATGTAAATTACAGACTTTATACTACAGCTATAAAGAATATGATAGATAATGCTATTAAGTATTCGCCAGACGCAAAAGTCAAGATAAGGATGATCGGTGATGAGTTGTCGTTCGAGAGTAAAGGTGAGTGTTTAAAACATCCTCTAAAATATTATATAGAACCTTTTACGAAAGAGAATCCATCTAAAAATAGTTTTGGATTAGGTCTTTATCTTGTAGATTCAATTTTAAAAGCACATAATAAAGTTTTAGCCCATGAATATGAAGATGGTATGAACAGATTTATATTTGCATAAGAGTAAGTGTGTAAACTTACGCAATGAGAAATTTAGTAAACCTAAGAAAGCGAATAAAGTTCATAATCTTTGTCCTTTTTCCTTTATCTTTTTTTATATTTGGGTGGCTGAGCCACTCAGTCTATTATCCAATGTTTGGCGCATCTGTCTTAGATGACATAAAAAGAGATAAAGTTTTAAATGTAGTATTACTAAATGCACCAAGTACTTACTATATCGGTGCGAACGGTCCACAAGGTTTTGAGTATGATCTACTTAGAGATTATGCAAAGCATCTAAATGTAGATCTAAAAATAACCCCTGCAAACACTATCAAAGAAGCTATAGAATTAAGTGAAGATGATGATTATCATATAGTATCTGCAGGTTTTGCAAAAACTCCAAGTAGAGAAAAACGTTTCAATTTCGGTCCATCGTATTTTGAAGTTCAAGAGCAGGTGATCTGTAACAGAAGTATGATAGGAAGCGGTAGGTTTCCACGTGCAGTTGAAGATCTAGAGGGCTTAAAAATAGTAGTTGGAGAAGATACAAGTTATAGTGACACCATACAACAATTGCAAAAAGATGGTTTTGATATAAATGCCACTTTTACTTCAGAGTTCTCAACTGAAGAGCTGCTAGAACAGGTAGCAAATAGAACGATAGATTGTACGCTTGCTGCTTCAAATATTTATTCATTAAATCAAAGATATTTTACTGAGATTGTTATGGCTTTTACAATAAGCGGGCGTGAACAACTCGCTTGGGTATTACCAACAAATTCGCTTGAACTAGAAGCTGACATGTACTCGTGGTTAAATTCATATAACCAAAGCGGTAAAATGGCTGAACTTAAAGATCATTATTACTCTCATATATTATATTTTGACTACTATGATACTAAAATGTTTTACAAGAGAATGAAGTCAAGACTTCCTAGGTATGAACAATATTTTAAACTAGCTGCACAGACGCATGATGTACCGTGGACACTTGTAGCAGCACAGTCGTATCAAGAGTCACACTGGAATCCAAGAGCTAAAAGTTTTACAGGAGTCCGTGGTCTTATGATGTTAACTTTGGCTACTGCAAAACAAGTAGGTGTAAACAACAGGTTAAGTCCAAAGCAAAGTGTACTCGGCGGTACAAAACACCTTAAGCAGATGATAAAAAGTGTACCTAAAGAGGTAGAGGGTGAAAACCGTTTAAAGTTTGCACTTGCAGCATATAATATCGGTATGGGACATGTAAAAGATGCTCAGGTCTTAGCTACAAAGTTTGGTTTGGATAAAAATGTTTGGAGTGATCTAAAGGTTGTATTGCCACTACTTTCCCAAAAACGTTATTATAGGTCATTAAGATATGGATATGCAAGAGGAAGTGAACCTGTAAGGTATGTTGAATCTATATATGACTACAAAGATATACTAGAAAATTCTACAAATGAAAAAGAGCTTGAAAAGATCAGTGTGATCGTAAAAGCTCCAGATCTGAACATAACAAGATGAATTTTATTTAATTATTATGATGTTTTTTTATTAAAAGCGTTATATTAAGAGTTATATAAGGAAAATATGTGACAATTACAAAACTAAAACAAGGAAATAAATATGAACAGATATAGATTAAGTGCTGTAGCGATTGGTGTATTAGCTATGAGTACTGCTGCTTTTGCAGATATAAAAAATGAAAAAGTTACTCTAAAACCAAATATGATCCTGCAATACAACATGGAACAAAAATCGGTTGAGTCTATAAATGAGATGTTCACAGAAGGTGAATTTTACGGAAGACTTAGAATGAACACTTTTAAGTGGGATTGGAGTGATGATTCAGCGGGAACAGATAATGAAGCTTTAGGTCTTGGTGGTAGTTTTATCTATAAATCTGCAAAGTTTAACTCTCTTAGTACAACTCTTGGTCTATATACATCTCAAAACCCCTCTTTTTTTAGAATGGATGTAGATGAAGTAGGAAGTGTAAAAGCAGGTAAGGATACTTTTAGCCGTTATGACACAGATGCAACAGGCAAGTTTGGGATGAGTGTGCTTGGTCAGGCTTACTTACAATACGATATATCTAAAACTTCTATAGTAGCAGGTCGTCAACTTTTTGAATCTGTGTTTACAAAATCAAATGATACAAAGATGATACCAAATACTTTTGACGGTATCAGTGCTACGATTAAAGATATTCCTGGGACAACTATACAACTTGGATATTTTACAGCACAAAAACTTCGTGACCATACTACTTCACATGATGTATTGGCTGTCAATTCTGATGACAACACTACGAGCATTCGTGAAGATTGGAATGGAAATGACGATTCAGCTGTAAACAAAAGTTTAACTACTGATCTTATAGGTGATGACAATAAACTTATTATCGCTAGTTTTACAAATAAATCTGTAAAAAATTTAAATGCTAACATCAGTGTTGCAAATGTTCCTGATGTACTTACAAATGTAACATTAGAAGCTCACTACGCTTTAAATGTAGGTGGAGACTGGATTGTTGCACCTGGATTTAGATATATGCAACAGATGGATAATCTAGATGCAGGTACAAATGTAGCATCTTTAAAAGGTTCAACTAAAGTCGATGGTTATGATGACCCGACTTCTTTAGATTCAAGTTTAGTAGCAGCTCGTTTAGATATTAAAGATAAAGCTTTCCTTTTTAGACTTGGGTATTCTGCTATTGAAGATGCGGCAGATATAGTTGCACCTTGGCGTGGATTCCCGACAGCAGGATTTACTCGTGCTATGGCTCAGTATAACTGGTATGCAAATACTAAAACATATATGGCAAGAATTGGATATAATTTTGACAAAGCCGGAATCTTAGATGGTTTTAACATCTTCGCTCGTTATGCTATTCAAGATTTTGACGATTCAAAAGATAATGTACAAGCTGATTCAAATATTTTACATGTAGATATTATGCAAAACATAGGTAAAAATCTTCAAGCTAAAGTTAGACTTGGATTGGTAAGTGCTGATGATAGTATTGAAAAAGAAAATCTTGGTGGAACGAAAACTGATGCTTCGTATAATGAATATCGTTTTGAATTAAACTACTTCTTCTAGTTTCTGGCTCGAATGAGCCAAGCTTTAGTGCCACAGCGGCTAGCGTAGTGAAATGGACTTAGTTCATTTCACGTGCAAAATTATAAAGCCTCTTTAGCTTCGCCCATTTCGCTTAAGAAAGTTTCCATATCGTATTTTACACGGTATTCAGGTGTCATTATATGTATAAGTATATCACCCAGATCAACTACTACCCAGTCCCCGCTTTCATCAACGTTATTTATCTTCTCGTATGATTTCAGATCTTTTCTCAAATGATCTAGCAATGCTAATGTATGACGAGATCCTAATGATGATGCTATAATAGCAGTATCAACTATATAATCTTTATCACTCAGATCAAAAACTTCTATAGCTTCTGCTTTGTTGTTATCTAAAATCTCTGTTATTTTTTTAACTCTGTTTTGCAATATATTTCCTCGCAGTGCATTAACTACTCTGCTTTCCTTTATTTCGTATTTCTGTAGATGAGATATTTTCATTCACATCTAATGTTATGTATTTTTCTGGAATTTTAATATTATCTCGTTTGGCAATTAGAAAAGTCACTAACATTTGCAACTCTTCATAATCTTTCCACTTATGCAGCGAAGCAAGATTATCTGCTCCAATAATAAGATATATTTTATCACACGTCTTTAGTAAATGTTTTACGGTTGTTATCGTAGCTACTTTTTGTTTTTGTAAAACTTCAAAGTCAGATACTTCAACTTTTTTATAACCGCGAAACATATCTTTTACTAACTCAAGTCTTTTTTCTGGAGCCAAGTGAGACTGTGATTTAAAAGGATTTAAAAAGGCAGGCATAATGACCACTTTATCTATTTCTTTTAAATTTTGTGCAGCCTCAACAATAGCCCTGTGTCCGATGTGTGGAGGATCAAATGACCCACCAAAAAGTGCGATTGATTCCATATTTAAACGCAATTATAGCTAAGTTTTGCTAAAATAAGCGAATTTATTTTAATCAGGAATATAAAATGGCATTAAAAATAGCAATTAATGGTTTTGGTAGGATCGGTCGTTGTGTTGCGAGAATAGCAGCAAAAAGAGATGATGTAGAAGTAGTAGCAATAAATGATATGGCAAGTATAGATATGATGTTATATCTTCTTAAAAATGATTCAGTTCACGGTACAAGTTCAAGTGATATTGAACAGATTGATGAACATACTATCTCTATGGACGGTAAAAATATTCGTATATTTAGTGATCGTGACCCTAAAAATTTAGATTTTGCGTCTTGTGGTGCTGATATGGTACTAGAGTGTACAGGTGTGTTTTTAACTCAAGAATCAGCTCAGGTTCATATTGATAACGGTATAGAAAAAGTTCTTTTCTCTGCTCCGGCAAAAGATAAAGACACAGCTACATTTGTAATGGGTGTAAATGAAGATCTGTATGACGGTCAAAAGATCGTATCAAATGCATCTTGTACTACAAACTGTTTAGGACCTGTTGCAAAAGTTTTAGATGATGCATTTGGAATTGAGAAGGGTCTTATGACAACTATCCACTCATATACAAATGATCAAAATATTCTTGATGTTAAACACTCAAAAGACAAGCGTCGTGCCCGTGCCGGTGCAATAAATATGATCCCGACAACAACAGGTGCGGCTAAAGCTATCGGTTTAGTACTTCCACAGCTTCAAGGTAAGTTACATGGACAATCTGTTCGTGTGCCGACTCCAAACGTATCTATGGTTGATCTAAATGTTGTTGTTAAAAAACAAACTACAAAAGAGGAAGTGACAGCTGCATTTAACAAAGCAGCTGAGACAAATTTAAAAGGTCTTTTACTTATGGATAAAGAGATGCGTGTATCTCAAGACTTCGTAGGTTGTGAGTATAGCTCAATAGTAGCAGAGGATCTAACTCAGGTTATTGAGGGTGATATGGTTAAAGTAATGGCATGGTATGACAACGAGTGGGGTTACTCTATGCGTTTAATCGACATGGCAATTCACATTTCAAAATAAAGGGTTTATGGTTTGGAATTACTAAATATTAAAGATTTAGATTTAGCTGGTAAAAAAGTTTTTATACGTTGTGACTTTAATGTTCCTATGGATGAACATTCTAATATTTCTGATGATAGACGTATACGTTCGGCAATAGCTACTATTAACTATTGTTTAGACCAAAACTGTGCAGTTATTTTAGCTTCACACCTAGGTCGTCCAAAGGGCGAAGTTGTTGAGAAATTTTCACTGGCTCCAATAGCTCGTAGACTTAATCACATTTTAAAAAGAGATGTAATTGTGGCAAAAGATGTAGTTGGTGAAGATGCTATGTCTAAGGCAGCGGCTTTAAAAGGTGGAGAAGTATTACTTTTAGAAAACCTACGTTATGAACCGGGTGAGACAAAAAATGATGAAGAGTTGTCTAAAAAACTTGCATCTATGGCTGAATACTATATAAATGATGCTTTTGGAGTATCTCATCGTGCACACTCTTCGGTTGAAGGTATTACGAATTTTTTTGATAATGAGCATAAAGCGGCTGGCTTTTTACTCTCAAAAGAGATTAAATTCTTTGGAAAACTTATAGAAGAACCTGTTCGCCCTTTTGCAGCCATAGTCGGTGGTTCTAAAGTATCAGGAAAACTAGAAGCTCTTGTAAACTTACTTCCTAAAGTTGATAAAATATTTATCGGCGGTGGTATGGCTTTTACTTTTTTAAAGCAGATGGGTTACAATATTGGAGCTTCACTTGTTGAGGATGATCTACTAGGTGATGCTCAGCGTATCATGGATGAAGCAAGAAAGCTTGGTGTAAAATTTTACCTTCCTGTAGATGTCATAGCAGCTGAAAAATTCTCAGAAGATGCAGTTAGTAAGATAGTTACATCTCAAGAGATACCTACTGGCTGGATGGGACTAGATATTGGTCCGGCAACCGTGAGACTTTACCGTGAAGGTTTGAATGATGTTCAAACAGTTCTATGGAATGGACCAATGGGTGTATATGAGATGGAAAGATTTGCACGCGGCTCTAGTAAGATAGCTAATTTTGTAGCAGATTCTTATGCGACTACTGTTGTAGGCGGCGGTGATACTGCGGATCTTGTTCAAAGAGTCGGACTTGGTGAAGAGATGACTTTTATCTCTACCGGCGGTGGAGCATCTCTAGAGCTTCTAGAAGGTAAGATACTTCCGGGTGTAGCACCACTAATAAAGGAATAAGAACTATGATAATAGCATCTAACTTGAAGACAAATCTAACACGTGAAAAGACTATATCCTATATGATGGATGTAGAAAATTTTTTGGACGGTATAAACTCAAAACATAACGTATATGTTTTTCCTGCTCAAAGTTCACTAAACCCTCATCACGGCAAAGTTATTCAAGGGGTACAAAATGCCTATCCTACTATAAACGGAGCATTTACCGGTGAAATAGGCCTAGAGCAGCTTGAAGAGTTTGGAGTAAAGACTGTTTTAATAGGTCACTCTGAGCGTCGTCACATTTTAGGTGAATCTCAAGAGAAGTTGATAGAGAAGTTCAACTATTTTAAATCTCAAGGTTTTAAAATAGTTTACTGTGTAGGTGAACCACAAGATGTTAGAGAACAAGGTGAAGATGTTATGATGAAATACCTTGACTTACAGTATGAGGGTATAGACACAAATTATGAAGATCTGATCATAGCTTATGAGCCTGTTTGGGCTATTGGCACAGGATTAACACCGACTTTAGAAGATATATCTAAGATCCATTTAAAATTAAAAGAGAAATCAAGCGCACCACTTTTATATGGTGGCAGTGTAAAGGTTGAAACTACAAAAGAGATCTTAGAATGTGATGGAGTAGATGGAGTACTTGTAGGTAGTGGTGCACTAAAAGTTGAAAATTTTATTCAGATGATAAAATTTGCTCAAGATATAAATAAATAATAAAATTAAGGATTACAAAGAATGGTAATGAAGGGTAAAAAAGGTCTAATCGTAGGTCTTGCAAACAATAAATCAATTGCATACGGTATAGCACAAGCTTGTGCAGCGCAAGGTGCAGAGATGGCATTTACGTTTTTAAATGATGCTCTTAAAAAAAGAGTTGAACCAATAGCTGAAGAGTTTGGAAGCTCATATGTATATGAATTAGATGTGTCAAATGAAGATCACATGGCTACAATTAGCGATAAAATAAAAGCTGATATGGGTGAGATCGACTTTGTTGTTCACTCAGTAGCATTTGCTCCAAAAGAAGCTTTAAGTGAAGACTTTATGAAAACTACGAAAAGTGCATTTAATATTGCAATGGAGATATCTGTATATTCATTAATTGACCTGACAAACCGTTTAGAGAGTGTTTTAAGTAAAGATGCTTCTATCCTTACACTATCTTATTTAGGTGGTCCACAATATATAGCAAACTATAATGTAATGGGTGTTGCAAAAGCAGCACTAGAGTCAACTGTAAGATATATGGCGGTTGAACTTGGTCGTAAAGGTCAAAGAGTAAATGCTATTTCAGCTGGTCCTATAAAAACTCTAGCGGCAGCAGGTATAGGTGACTTTAAACAGATTCTTAATTGGAATGAAGTAAATTCACCACTAAAGAAAAACGTAACTATTGAAGAGGTTGGAAACTCTGCTATGTATCTTCTGAGTGATCTTGCATCTGGTGTTACAGGTGAGATTCACTATGTTGATAGCGGTTATAATGTAATGGGTATGGCAGCAGTTGAGAAAACATCAGAGGGTAAAACTGTTCTTTGTTGGGACGAAAAGTAACATTCTAATTACAAAAATGATATAAATACGCTACAAAAAGGTAATTGATTAAAAATTAATCAATTACTTGACTCAAAACGATTTCCTTTATTAGTATAATTTTCCTACACACATATAAAAGGAATAAAATGAAATTAGTTAAAATGAGTTTAGTAGCTGCGCTACTAGTAGGAACGAGTGCATTTGCGATTGAAAATACAAAAGTTAGTGGTACTGCTAGTATTTTTTACGGTACTGATGATTCAGGTGAGGGTCTATTTAATAAAGATACTGCACTAGGTCAAGCTGGTCTTGGTTTAGGTTTAACAACTGACCTATCTGATACTGTAAAAGCTAATACACACTTAACTGTTCTTTCTACATTAGGTTTAGAAGGACAATTAGTTAATAATGTATGGGAAAGTACAAACGGTGTTGACGATAGTTATTGGTTTGATACTGCAAACATCTCTGCAAACTTAGGTAAAACTAATGTTACTATTGGTCGTTTAGCTTTAGATACACCTTTAGTATTTACTGAAACTTGGTCAATAGCTACAAATACTTTTGAAGCAGCGGTATTAGCTAATACAGATTTACCAGATACTACATTAGTAGCTGCATATGTTGGTGGTTCTAATGGTGCAGTAGATCAAGGTACTGGTGGTATGGTAGTTGGAGCTTTTAATGCAAACGGTACTACAAACTTTTCTCAGTTTTATAATGGTGCTTATACAGTTGGTGCTGTAAATAATTCGTGGAAACCTTTAACAGCTCAAGCTTGGTATTATTCAGCAACTTCAGTTGGTACTGCATACTGGGTTCAAGGTGACTTAAATATGGATGGTATTTTAGCTGGTGTTCAATACACTGGTCAAGAATTAGATGGTGTTGGAGCTGATGCAACTTCTGCAATGGCTTTTATGGTTGGTTATGAGATGAAAGATACTGTAACAGCAAAATTATCTTACTCAATGGTAGATGATGCTGCTGATGCTGGTTCTAACTTATCTGGTTCTGGAATGTCAAAACTATATACTGAGAGCTGGTGGACTTGGTTAGTATCTACAGCTGATACTACTGCAATGAATGTAACTGTAGAAGCTCCAGTTGCTGGTATTGATTTAGGTCTATACGCAACTATGGCTTCAAACGATACTGCTGATACAGATGATATGGAAGTAACAGTAACTGCAGCTAAATCTATTGATGGTCTTGATATTGCTGTTGCATATATTATGACTGATTTAGATGCAAATGTTGATGCAATTAATAGTGTTCAAGCATTTTTAACATATAACTTCTAAGATAACTTAGACATAATTTCCCATGTGCATATCCATCAATGGAATATAATATGCACATATCTTAGAACCTTTGCCGCCCCATGCTAGCATGGGGCGCAAAGTTTTTTTCATTCAATTCGTTCCCATTCACAGCCTGTTTTAAAGATTCGTCTTTTTTGTGGATGGGAATCCTTCAAATACGATATAATTTCTACATGTCAAATTTACTTAGAAAAATCTCATATATTTTTTTTATGCTTATACTTATATCTGTTATCTCTTTTATAGCTATACATGCAGCGCCAAATTCTTTTTTAAGTGCAGGTGAGTTAAATCCAAACATGACCAAAGAAGCTATAGCTGCACTAAAAGCTATATATGGTCTTGATAAGCCACTTTTTGAGCAGTATAGGGACTGGGTTATAAACCTCTTTTCATTAAATTTCGGTATAAGTTTTGTTAACGGTCAAGAGGTTACTAAAGAGATAGTTAAACGTCTTCCTATAACACTTGTAATGAACATAACGGCTTTAATAGCTGTATTTATTATCTCTTTGTACCTAGGTATAAAATCAGCACTTAACTATGAGAAGAAAAGCGATTATATTATTCGTCAGATCTCTTTAGTATCTTTTTCTATGCCTAGTTTTTATTTAGCGCTATTATTCATAATATTTTTCTCACTTCAATTAAATTGGTTTCCAATTGCGGGGCTTCACTCTATAGATGTAGAAGAAGGTATAAGTTATTATACGGATATGGCATGGCATTTGGTGCTTCCTGTAGGTGTTATGATATTTGTTGGTCTAGGTAGTATGATAATATATGTCCGCTCGCTTACTTTGGAGATATTAAAGAGTGATTATTATTACTTTGCACTATCACGCGGACTTAGTAAAAATGAACTCTTACGTTTTTATATATTCCCAAATTTGTTACCTCCTATCATTACACTTTTAGGATTATCTCTTCCTGGTTTGATAGGTGGTAGTGTTATTTTAGAATCTATCTTTGGAATAGAGGGAATGGGGCAGTTGTTTTTTATGTCTGCATTATCTAGGGATTATCCGATTATCATGGGGATACTAATAATTACAGCATTCCTAACCCTCCTAGGCAATATGGTAGCGGATATAATTTTATTAAAACTAAACCCTTATATTAAGAGGGGATAAGAAAATTCCAATAGCAAAGCATTTGCTTCGTTTCTTCACTCGTCACATACTTTAAGTATGCTTCCTCATTCAGACCTCGCAACTACATCACTCTTTTAATTTTGGAAGTTATGTGTTGATTGTTTAGTAAAAAACTTGTGTATAAGATTATTCTTGAAGAAGTTATTTAGTAAGAAAGAAAGTAAAGATTTAAATAGTTAAGTAAAGCAAAACCCCTGCAACGGAAGGGTCAAAGGCTTTGCCTTTGGGGTACCCACTGTGAAGCCGTTTTGTGTACTTAGCTATTTTGAATGTAGTAAGTAACTAAAGTCAAGAATTTTAGTTATAAGCTCGGTTTGCTGAGCGTGGGCTTTCCGCCGAGGAAAACTCAGCGTTAGCGTAGCAATAAGGAATTTACTTCCTTATGCGTTAGTATTAATTAAACAGTGCTTCTAGTGCATCAACACCATCTTTTTTCTCTTCTGGCTCAATTGCTTCACCATTTTCACTAGTAGTCTCACCATCGATCTCTTCAAGCTCTATATCCATACCAGTTAACATAGAAGCTAGACGGATGTTGATACCGCTTTTACCGATAGCTTTTGATTTTTGATCAGCAGGAAGTGAAACAATAGCTTTTTCAGCTTCACCTTCTTCGTTTTTGATTATTTCAACACTAGAGATAATAGCAGGACTCATAACACGGCTTATAAATAGCTCAGGGATAGATGTGTATTCGATACAGTCAATATTTTCACCTTGAAGCTCAGCACTAACAGAGTTGATACGAACACCTTTAACACCTACAGTACTACCAACGGCATCTACTTGAGGGTGAGTTGATATTAGTGCTACTTTAGCACGCTGACCAGGTATACGAGCAGATTTTTCAATAATTACAGCACCGTCTTTGATCTCAGGAACTTCAAGAGTTAAAAGCTCTTCTAGAAACTTAGGACTTGTACGTGAAAGTTCTATACTAATTCCGTCATATTTATCCATATTTACACGGCGAACTACTGCTTTTAGATGATCCCCAATCTCAAAGCTTTCCCCTTTTATACGACTTTTCATCGGTAAAACGGCACGAATTTCATCTACATCAATAAATGTAGAATTTTGTGCATCTACGCTTGTCACACGACCTGTTACTAGTGTACCTACTTTAGATTTATATTTATTATATACATCATCCTCAACAGCACGTTGAACATGGTATTCTATCTCACGGTGAAGTTGAGATGCGCCAGTACGACCATATTCTTCTAGATCATGTGGTACTTGAAGCTGATCATCAAGCTCAACTTGATCATCATAGTCTCTAGCTTCAGATATAGCCATTAAAGTTGGAGCGATCTCTTCATCTTGGAGTCTGCTATCATCATCAGCTACAACAGTGATGATTTGAACTAGATCTATAGTCTTAGTTACTTCGTTAATACTAGCTTCGTAAGCAAAATTTCTATCTATAACACGTTTAGCAGTTTGAATAAATGCAGTTTTTAATGCTTCTTTTACTTTGTTCGGAGTTAAACCTTTTTCATGAGCAATAGCATCTACAATATCTAATATTTTTTCCATTAAAATAGTCCTTGTTTTAGGTCGTTCATAAAAAACAATGTTAAATAATTTAGGGGATTTCTTATGAAGTTTAAAATTATATCCAAAAAGTACTAAAAATCATCTTTAATACGTTTTTTAGTACTTTTTAACTATAATGCAAGCAATATAAAGAATCATAAAAGGATAAAAAAATGGATTTAAAATTTGCAAGAACTGAATTAGAAGCAAAACCTAAAAAAGCGGATGTACAAAAGATTGAAGAGAGTGTAGAAAAAAACGGTAGTGTAATCTTCTATTTTGATAGAGAAAATTCACATAAAGATCTGCTAGAACTTCAAGATTATTTTGAAGAAAAAGGTAAAAGCTTTTATATGAATGAAGTAAAATTTGGTCTTGCTGACAACGAGTACATGTACCAAGTTCACATCATAGACTAAGAGAGTTTTATTTGAGTAAAAAAGTATTTATTGAAACATTAGGTTGCGCTATGAACGAGCGCGATACTGAACATATGTTAGCAGAGTTAAATGAGAAAGAAGATTTTTCTCAAACAAGTGACTTTAAAGAGGCAGATCTGATCCTTATAAACACTTGTTCAGTTAGAGAGAAACCTGTTTCAAAACTTTTTTCAGAACTCGGTGTTTTTAACAAAAAGAAAAAAGAATCTGCTAAGATCGGAGTGTGTGGTTGTACTGCAAGTCACTTGGGAAAAGATATAATTAAACGTGCACCGTATGTAGACTTTGTTCTTGGTGCTAGAAATGTGTCTAAAATAACTGAGGTCTTACATAAGCCAAAAGCTGTTGAAGTAGATATAAACTACGACGAGAGTGAGTTTGCATTTAAAGATTTTCGTACATCGCCGTATAAGGGGTATATAAATATCTCTATTGGCTGTGACAAAGCCTGTACATTTTGTATAGTTCCAAAGACACGTGGAGAAGAGATAAGCATACCTCTTAACTTAATAGTAGATGAAGCCAGACGTGTAGTAGAGGATGGTGCTAAAGAGGTCTTTTTACTTGGTCAAAATGTAAACAACTATGGTCGTCGTTTCACGGGCAAGCATGAAAAAGCAAATTTTACAAAACTACTACAAGAGCTAAGTAAGATAGAAGGACTTGAGCGTATCCGTTTTACTTCTCCACACCCTTTTCATATGGATGATGAGTTCATAGAAGAGTTTGCCAACAACCCAAAGATATGTAAATCAATGCATATGCCTCTGCAAAGCGGCAGCACAAAAGTTCTAAAAGATATGAAACGCGGATACTCTAAAGAGTGGTTTTTAAACCGCGCTTTAAAACTTCGCTCAATGGTACCTGATGTTAGTATATCTACTGATATTATCGTGGCTTTCCCGGGAGAGAGTGATGAGGACTTCGCTGATACTATAGATGTTATGGAAAAAGTTAAGTTCGATCAGATATTTTCTTTTAAATATTCACCACGTCCAGAGACTGAAGCAGAACACTTTACAAATACAGTCGAGCCTGAAATAGCATCTTCAAGACTTACGTATCTTCAAGACTTACATACTAAATTTTTAGACGAAAAAAATGCAACTCAGCTTGGTAAAACATATGAGGTTTATTTTGAAGACTTGAATTCTGATGGATATGTAAGCGGTAGAAGTGATAATAACCTAGTAATAAAAACTAAGGGAAGTGAAGATCTTTTAGGTCAGTTTAAAAAGGTAAAGATCACATCAATCGGTAGGAGTATACTAAGCGGTGAAATTATTAACTAAAGAGCGAAAAAGATCTATAGGACTTTTAATAATCCCTTTTATTGGTTCACTGATAATAAGATTTCTATATCTTACAAATAAAAAAAACTTTCATGCGCCAGAAACTCTAGGCGATGATAATTTCATTATGGCATGTTGGCATGGTGAGCTTTTGCTTATCCCATATGCATATCTGCGTTATAAAAAAGATCCAAATGTAAAACTTTTCATATCTGAGCACTTTGACGGTGAGCTAATAGCTAAGACTTTGAGTTTTTTCGGTTTTGGAACAATTCGAGGTTCAACTACCCGTGGAGGTGCAAAAGCACTTATTCAAGCAATAAAAGAAGTTAAAAACGGCTTGGATATAGGTATTACACCAGATGGTCCAAAAGGTCCACGTCATGAAGTTCAAGATGGTATAATAGCTATAGCTAAAAAAACAGGTAAAAAAATAGTCCTTGTTGAGATAAAGCCGACTAAGTATTGGCAGTTAAACTCTTGGGATAAATTTATAGTACCAAAACCTTTTTCTGAGTTAAACTATTTCATATCTGAGCCGATAGATATAGGTAAGTTAGAATTTGAAGAGGCTAGAGAGCTTTTAAAAGAAGGACTATTAAAACATGAACATTAAAGTGACCATTGTGCTGTTGTCTTTTGGGACTATATTGTTCATGGCTTTATACTTCTTTTTTAATCCTTCATATCAAAAATCTTTGCAAGCTAAATATCATTATGAGATGGGTGAGTATGATGAAGCTTATAGTAATGCAAAAGAAGCATTTGGTTTAGATATTTACAATCGCATGGCTGCAACCGTTATGGCGCAGTCTAAAACATCTTTAAAATACGTAAATTATATAAATGATGCTAAAAAATATATGAAGCAAATAAATGAGATAGTAAATAAAGAAAATATAGAAGACTCCGATAAAGCTAAAATAAGACTTATATGTGAAATAATGAAAAGTGCTTATGTGAAACTTGCCCCTAGCGTTGTAACAGATAAAGAGTTAGTAGAAAACGCAGCATATTATCATGCTGGATTTGAGCAGTTGTTTGAAAAAGTCAGTAGATAAAAAGCGTCAGGAATTTTGTGAGTATTTAGAAAATATTCGTGGATATTCAGATCTGAGTATAAAAACTTATGATGACGCTATAAAAGAAGCACTAGATTATATTGAGATCATAGAAGAGGGTGGAGAGAGTATTTTTAATCTTATGCCCTACAGAATCAAGATCTCAGAGTTAAATGCTAAAACTATTTCAAAAAAACTTTCAGCTATCCGTTCATTTTCAGAGTATTTAAATGAAAAAGGAATGAAAATTGTTTTAAAGTCAGACAGTAGTGTTAAAGTAGCAAAAACATTACCAAAACCTGTTTCACATAAACATATAGTTGAAGCACTCTCTCATGCAAATGAGCAGGAGAGTTTGGTGGTTTCTCTTCTTTATACACTTGGTCTGCGTATATCAGAGCTTGAGAGTTTAAAGCTTGAAGATATATCGCAAAAATGGGTAAGAGTACTAGGGAAGGGTTCTAAGCAAAGAGATATACCGCTTTTGAGAGATGTTAAAGATATGATTGACTCATATAAGCAAAACAATAATCCAAAAGTATTTCTTTTTGAAAAAAATGATGAACCTTTAAGCCAAAACTCACTAAGATATATGATTACTAAAGTTTTTAAAAGGATAAATTTGAAGGTAAGCCCTCATCAGCTACGTCATTCTTATGCCACGGAATTGTTAAATGCAAATGCACCGATAGCTGATGTAAGTGAACTACTCGGACACTCATCTATGGCTACTACACAGATTTATACTAAACTAAGTTCATCACTTAAAAAACAAAATTACAATAATGCCCATCCTCTTTGTGGAGCTCGCAGTGTTTAGTTTAAAAAAGCTTCTCTACAATGAGATATATATAAATATTCTTCAGGGTTCTGAAAATACAGTTATTTATGTAGAGGAGTTAGGCTCAAAAGGTGCTGTGTCACGTTATGAAGAGTCTTTTAACTCTTCTGAAAAAAACAAAATTTACGAATACATAAGTGGTTTTACACATATGTCACCTATACACTATATATCTATTTTAGACCCCTCTTTAAATCAGGGAGCTTTTCCTACATGTTCCTCCGCAGATATTACAAAGTTTTGTGATCTTGGTGCTAATGAGCATGTATGTATGGGTAAAACTTGGGGTTATTACACTTCAAAATTAGATCTACTTCAACTTCAAGGACGTTATAAAAAAATCGGACTTGATTTTGTGTTTTCACCTTTTTATATGTTGCAGAATTTTTTTCAAGATAAAATAAAGGGTGAACTAGCACTTTATATATTGGTTTGCGAAGACTACATGGCTATGTGTGTTTTTGACGAATCAAATCTGAAGTTCGCAATTTTACAGGACATGCAAAAAGAGAACGACGGTAATGAAGATCTGATGATGGATGTAAGTGATGATGAAGATCTTATGCTTGATGATCTAGAAGATGAGAGTAGTGTAGACCTAGATGACATAGATCTTGATGATGACGATGATGACGACATAGATGGGCTCGATGACATAGATGAGTTAGATGACTTTGACAGTTTCGATGATATGGATGATTTTAGTATGGATGACTCAGATGAAGATACATTCTCATCTACAGAAAAATCATTAGATGATGTAATTGAACAAAATACTTTCGGTGAAGATTATCATAGGTTTTCTCTTATTCAAAGTGCAGTAAACACTTTTTATAAAGACAGCAAATATGATGGAGAATTTATTCAAAATGTATTTATAGCAGATGGAATAGGTTTAAACAATGAGTTTAAAAGGTTTCTTGAAGAAGAGATGTTTCTAAATGTATTTATAAGAAGATTAGATATAACTCAGGAGTTGAGTGATCTTGCAAAGGTGGAGAAAAAATGAGATACAGTTTTATAAAACCTCGTAAAAAATCACTTTTCACACCTGAGATGAAGCTTCTTTTTGCATTTTTTTCTATGAGTCTGTTTATGATATTTGGTACATACGGATTTTTACTATATAAAGATGAGATGTTTACACAAGAAAAACGTGATATCGAGATAGAAAGAGCGAGCCTGCAACAAAATATTAAAGAGATGGAAGCTAGTATCGCCTATATTGAACAGCAAAATCTGACTTCATCAAAAATATTTACTCAAAACACTGTTTTAAAAGACTCAATTCAAAATCTGTTTGATCTGGTTCCTCAGCGTATAACACTCTCACAAGCTAAACTATTGAAAAATGGTCTTATTCTTTATGGTATAACTCCAAATAAAGATGTTTACAACTTTATGCTTCACGCACCGCTTCGCTCTATCTTTCACCGAACATACAGTAGTTTTTATCCTGCTGAGGGTGGTTGGCTTAGATTTGTTTCTACAAACTATATGGATGAAGAAGAGAGTGTTGATGAAAATGTAGTGGAGAATAATGATGGGTAGTATCACAAGACAAAGTGTATATATTTTTCTATTATCTATATTACTTCTAATATTTGTTATAGCATTCTCATTTATAGCTTTGATACCGGAGGGTAAAAAGTATAGAATTCAAAGAGTTCAGCTAAACGCGGAGTATAAGGACTTAAGAAGATATCAGGACTATGATGCTCAAACTTACGAAGATCTAAAAACTCTTCAGGCTAATAACAGACATATAATATCTGCATTTGACAAAGCTTTTGACAAAGATAGATTTATAAAAAAATACAAAAGTCTGTTTAGCACTTTAGAGATAACTAAAGTTAAAAAAGCTGAATCTGAAGACGGTTTTAGTGTATACAATGTTAAAACAAGTTCAAATATAAGCTCACCAACTGTATTTTACAAGTTTTTAGATGAAGTAAATAAAAGTGACTGGATAGTTGCCGTTAACTTTCCAATTGATTTTCAGCGTGAGGGTGATGTTATTCGCTCATCGTTTAAGATGAAGGTCTACTCCAATGCTAAAGATTCAAACATCTCTAAATGAGTGTAAAAATACACTCTTAGTTTTGGATCGATCTCCAGTTTTCTCATCCTCTCTTTAAACTCTTTTGACATCTTTGTATCTGATTCTGTATATGGAGCTATGAACACATACTCTTTATAAAAAGAGATTAGATATTTTCTTCCAACCACAAGAGAAGTGTTTGATTTTAGTAGTTCTCTTTCATTTGAGCTTAACATGTAGCCTATAGATTTTAGGTATTTATCTATAGCGTATATATCAGAGCGCATATTTTTAGTCGATGTAAAATGGGCAAAGTCTTCTATTGTATTTAGCTCTACATGTTGGATTAAAGCTTCAACATCGGCATCTATATACTCAAAACTTTTTTTAATTCCCTCTAGGTACTCAGATAAAAGCGGCTTTGTATAGTTGTGTCTAAACTTATTTCTTATGTAGCCCTCATCATTGTTACTATCATCTTCAAAATACTTAATAGCATTTGTTTTTAGATACTCTAATAGTTCATTTTTGTCTACATGTAGTAAAGGTCTTAGTAGCTTGAAGTTTTCTTTTTGTTCTTGTGCATTCATACCTGAGAGTTCGGCACAACCTGCACCTTTACAAAACTGCATAAGCATCCACTCAAACCTGTCACCTAGATGATGCGCTGTTAAAAGGTTGTCGTATTTATGCTCTTTTATAAGAGAGTTAAAAAAGTTGTATCTTATCTCTCTTGCCTTAGCTTCAAAGTTTGTATCTATCTTTTGTGCAGAGTGTACGTAACATTTAACATTATATTTATCTGCAAGCTCTTTTGCATATGCTACTTCATCTTTGCTTTGTATTCTTATACCGTAGTCGACTACAGCTATATCAAACTCTACATGTGAGTCTTGAAGCAGGAAAAAAAGTGCAGTTGAGTCTACTCCACCTGAGAATGCTAAAAGGTTTTTAGAAGATCTTAGATACTCTAAATCATCACTTTTTAGCATCTAGTGTCCTAAACCTTGTTGTCAACTGTTGCAGTTAAAATATCGCCTACAATAGATGTGATCTTAGCTTTATAGATCTTGCCAAAAAGAAGTTCTGCTTCATCATCAGTCCTATCGTTGACATATACCTCACCATCTATCTCAGGTGCCCAGATAAGCTCTTTTGCTGAGAGCAGAAACTCATGTTCTTCGCTTTCACCGTCTATAACTATATCTACCTCTTTACCTATCTCGGCTTCGAGTGATCTTTGTAAGACTTCAGCTTGGATCTCTTCTAAAATTTCTGCTCTGTTATGGATAGTATCTTCATCTATCTTCTCACTCATGTCGTAAGCAGAAGTGGTCTCTTCATCTGAGTATTCAAAAATATTTATTCTATCAAATCCAAAATCTCTTGCAAACTCTTTCATCTCTTCAAACATCTCCTCAGTCTCACCTGGGTGACCGACAATAAAACTCGTACGAATAAAAGAGTTAGGAAGTTTTCTCATATATTCAAGCAGTTCTAGAGTTTTGCTTTTGCCAAAACCGCGTTTCATTATTTTAAGCATATCATCGTTTATATGTTGTATAGGCATATCGAAATAGTTGTGGAAGATCTCAGATGTACCTATATTCTCAAGCAGTTTAATAGTCGTAGTTGATGGGTAAAGATAAAGGATTCTGGCACTTTTAACCCCCTCTATTAACTCTATACGCTGTATTAAAAGAGATAAACCGTCTTTTATATCTTTATCTCTTAAGTATGATGAAGAGTCTTGAGATATAAATGAAAAATCATAATAGCCCTGTTTTACTAAAGACTCCACCTCTTTGGCAACCGAGTCGAGTGAACGAGAGTTTAGTTTACCTTTAAATGAAGGGATTGCACAGAATGAACAGACTTGATTACATCCTTCTGAGAGTTTAATATATGCATGGTAGTTTGAGCCCGTAACTACACGTTCAGCTCCGTCGATTAAGTATACTTCATCTGAGAATCTGCTCTCTTTATTGGCTAGCAATTCGTCTATACGCTCATAATCTCCAACACCTGTAAATATATCGACCTCAGGCATCTCCTCGGCCAACTCTTCACGGTAGCGCTCACTTAAACAGCCGGCTACTACCAGTATACTGTCATCTTTACGCTGGTCATGTAGGTTTAGTATCGTATTTACAGATTCCTCTTTTGCAGCGTCTATAAAGCCACATGTATTTACTATGATTACATCGGCTTCTGTGGCATCGTTAGTTAAAGAGAAGCTCTTAAGTCTTCCCATCATAACCTCTGTATCTACAAGGTTTTTATTACAGCCTAAAGAGACTACATGGAGTTTGTTTGACATATTTTTCACTTATATATTTATATTATGCGCTAAAATGAACAAGGTTATTTTAGTGGCTTTATTTTTCTTATGCAATTATACTATATAATTGCATTATGAAAATAAGAGACGTAGTTATTGTAGGTGCAGGAGCCAGTGGGCTTATGTGTGCAGCTAACCTAGACAAGACTTTAGATATCGCGATGATTGATGCAAATGAGAAGTGTGCAAGAAAACTGAAGATATCCGGCGGTGGAAAGTGCAACATCACTAACAAGTATGTAGATGTAAAAAACTTTGACGGAGACACTGGACTTATTCAAAGTGTGCTTGATAGATTTGGCAAAGAGGATATGCTCAGGTTTTTAGAACAAAATAATATAGAGCTGGAACTTAGAAAAAACAGATACTTTTTTTGTAAAAGATCCTCAGACGATATTATAAATGTATTAAAACGTAAATCTTCTTTTGCTAAAATGCATCTAAACACAAAAGTACTAGGCGTTACAAAAGTTGATGATATTTTTGAGATAAAAACAGATAAAGGAGTTCTAAACTCACATGCATTGATAGTTGCAAGTGGTGGAGAGAGCTTCAAGAATATAGGTGCGAGTGATATAGGGCTTAAAATAGCCGAGGATTTTGATATTGAGGCTAAAAGGTTTACACCTGCTCTTGTCGGACTAACCGTTCAAAAAGAAGAGTTCTGGATGAAAGAGCTTAGTGGATTATCTTGTTATGTAAATATAAAAGTAGATGACAGACTAATAAAAGAGGAGATGCTTTTTGCCCACAAAGGTATTAGTGGACCAGCTGTGCTTTCTGCTTCACTTTATTGGAGAAAGGGGAATATCTCCATAGACTTTTTACCAAATAATAATATACTTGAATTAGTAAAGCACAGCAAAAAACTGATATCTTCTGTTATCCCATTGCCTAAAAGACTATCAAAAGCTCTTTTAGATGCATTAGGTGTTAAAGATATCGAGTGTAAAAAGATAGATGATAAAACTAGAGAGAAATTATTAAATATTCATAACTATACATTTGCACCTGCTGGAAATTTCGGATTTTCAAAAGCAGAAGCTTCAAGAGGCGGAGTGCTCTCAGATGAGATATACTTTAATAGTTTTGAATCAAAAAAAGTGAAAAAACTTTATTTTATCGGGGAAGTGGTCGATGTTACGGGTGAGCTTGGTGGATATAATTTCCAATGGGCTTTTGGTAGTGGTATGATTTGTGCTGAAAACTTTGTAAAGGAATATGTATGACAAATAGCTTAAAAAAATTGTTACTAGCTGGTGTATTAGTAGCCAGTGTATCTTATGCCGATTCAAATAATTATACTTTTGAATCAAAATCGTTGATCGGTATTGAAGGGGGTTACTCATCTATGGATGTTGAAGACGCAGGTGCCGTCACAACAAAAGAGAAACCTGTATCTGCAGGGCTGAAAATTGGTGCTCAAACTCACAATGTTAGATTATTTTTATCTTTTAGAAATATGAATGTAGATAGTTTTGATAGCGCATACTTGTATGGAGTCGAACTTCAATACTTATTCAACTTTTCTAAACATGCAAACCTTTTTATCGGTGCAAATGCCGGACGTATGAATATCTCTTATGAAGATGCTTTAAGTAACGCATATGACTTTACGACTCAATACATAGGTGGTGATCTAGGTTTTAACTTACACCTAAGTGAAAATTTAGATTTGGAACTTGGTACTCGTTTGATAACTTTATCAGAGTCTGAAGATACTGCATCTTCATATAAGTTTGGAGATATTACTACAAGCTATATGAGTCTGATCATTAGATATGAGATGGATTAGGTTTATATAAAACCTCATGGCTTCAGGAATATTCGCACTCTTAGATGACATTGCGGTACTTGCCGACGATGTTGCAATGTCAACAAAAGTTGCTACACAAAAAACAGCAGCAATACTAGGTGATGATCTAGCCGTAAATGCTCAAAAAGCAACAGGCTTTAAGCAAAACAGAGAACTGGCTGTTATCTGGGCTATAACTAAGGGTGCTTTTTTAAACAAAATAATTATCTTACCTTTAGCATTTCTGCTTAGTATCTACGCACCATATACTATATCTTATATACTCATCATAGGCGGTCTTTACCTTCTTTATGAAGGCTCTGAGAAGATCGAAGAGTTCTTTCATAAACATAAGAGTGATGAGCATGAAAAAGATTTAAAAGAATCAACTAACGAAAATGTAGTAGAGCTAGAGAGACAAAAGATAAAGTCTGCAGTTATGACAGATTTTATACTCTCTATAGAGATAGTGATTTTAGCTCTGGGAACCGTACTTGATAAAGAGATAACTGTTCAAATAGCAGCTACAACATTTGTAGCGTTTGCAGCAGTAATATTTGTTTATGGTTTAGTCGCTGTAATTGTTAGAATGGATAATGTAGGCTTTTGGCTTATAGATAAAAAACATATAAAAAGCGGTACATTCTTAGTCTCACTAATGCCAAAGCTTATAAAGTTTTTAACTGTAGTAGGTACTATTGCTATGATACTCGTCGGTGGTGGTATTCTTTCTCATAATATTAGCTTTATTCATCACTTACATGTAGGATATATACCAACTATAATAAATGACTTTTTAATAGGCTTACTTGTAGGTACGATAGTATTAGTTTTTGTGAATATTTTTAAGAGATTTACAAAAGTATAGATGTGGTGCTCGATACTGGATTTGAACCAGTGACCACCACCATGTCAAGGTGGCACTCTACCACTGAGTTAACCGAGCAAAAAGTTACGAATATTACATAAAAAAAGCTTAAAATATACTTCTTTAGATATTTCTTTTTCTTTACTTTTAATTTAGGTAAAATTAGTGATAATTTCAAATCTAAAATACCAAAAGGTAAATTATGAACGTTTCAGAGTTAGAAAATATTGGTTTGAAAAATGTAGGTAATGTTTTTCATAATCTAAGTTATGATGAGCTTATTGAACATGAAGTAAACAATAATGAGTGTGCAGTTACTAAAAAAGGTGCAACTGCTGTTGATACTGGAATCTTTACAGGTCGTTCTCCTAAAGACAAATACTTTGTTGACCGCGATCCATCTAACAAATACATTGCTTGGGGTGATGTAAATAAAAAAGTATCTGCTGAAATTTTTGACGAGTTGTTAGAAGTTGCAAAAGAGCAACTCTCAAATAAAGATCTGTATGTAACAGATGTATTTTGTGGTTCATCTGCTGCATCTAAACGTTCTGTTCGTTTTGTTTCAGAGATAGCATGGCAGTCTCACTTTGTAAAAAATATGTTTATCCGTCCTAGTTCAGCTGAACTTGAAGTATTTAAAGAAGACTTTGTTGTTTTAAATGCTTGTAAAGCCGTAAATGAAAAATGGGAAGAACACGGAATGAACTCTGAGGTTTTTGTTCTTTTTGACGTTGAGAGAAATATGGCTATCATCGGTGGTACATGGTACGGTGGTGAGATGAAAAAAGGTATTTTTTCTATGATGAACTACTGGTTACCATTAGAGGGTAAACTACCTATGCACTGTTCTGCAAATGTTGGAGAAGATGGTGATACTGCACTTTTCTTTGGACTAAGCGGTACTGGTAAAACTACACTCTCAACTGACCCTAAACGTGCACTTATCGGTGATGATGAGCACGGTTGGGATAACCATGGTGTATTTAACTTTGAGGGTGGTTGTTACGCTAAAGTTATCAACCTAGATGAGAAAAGCGAACCAGAGATATATGGAGCTATAAAGACTAACGCATTGTTAGAAAATGTAGTTATGTACGGAGAGGGTGAGGTTGATTATGAAGATTCAACTAAAACTGAAAATACTCGTGTATCTTATCCGATAGAGCACATTGCAAACCATAAGCCTGATCTAATGGCAAGTCATCCTAAAAATATCATATTTTTAACTGCAGATGCATTTGGTGTATTGCCTCCGGTTTCAAAGCTTACTAGCGATCAGGCAATGTACTACTTCTTAAGTGGATATACTGCTAAAGTTGCAGGAACTGAGCGTGGGATTACTGAACCTGTAGCTACATTCTCTGCATGTTTTGGAGAAGCTTTCTTACCACTTCATCCAACAGTATACGCTAAGCTTTTAGGTGAAAAGATCGCTAAACATAATGTAAACGTTTATCTTGTTAACACTGGTTGGACTGGTGGAAAATATGGAGTAGGACATAGAATGAGCATCAAAGATACTCGTGCATGTATTAACGCTATATTAGATGGAACTATTAATGAAAGTGAGTTTGATACTACAAAAACTTTCCGTCTTCAGGTTCCAAAAACTTTGGGTGACATTAATCCTGATATCTTAAATCCACGTAATGCTTGGGCTGATAAGGACGCGTTTGACAAAAGCCGTGATCAGTTGGCAGAGATGTTTATAGAGAACTATAAGCGTTATTTAGATGGGGATCATGAAGATTATTCTCCATACGGACCAATAGTAGGAAGTTAAGCTACAAAAACTTCAAATAGCAGCGCGTTTTCCGCGTTGCTTTCTCTTCACATACTTTAAGTATGCTTCATCGAATTTACTTTTTTACTTTTTTCTTTGTAGCCTTTTCCATATATAGCCATAAAAGTCCGCCAAAAGTTACTAGTAACAGTGGAGCTATCCAAGGTTTCTCGCCTATAAGTTCAGCTGTTTTTATAAGTGGTGCACCAGAGTAGTAAGCACCTAGACCAACTACAAGTGCCCAAACTCCCGCAGATAAAAAGTTAAGTATTGCAAACTTTTTAAATTCATATTTAGTAAGACCTATAGCAATAGGTATTAGTGTTTTAATCCCATATACGAATTTTTGAAAAAGAATTATCCAAGATCCGTACTTTTTCATCAGTGCATGTGAAAGGGCTAGTTTTCTTCTGTGTTTACGTAAACCTTCCATCATCATAGACTTTTGGTATCTTGCCATGTAAAAAAGAAGAACATCTCCAAGTGCATTTGCTAAAAAAGCTATAGCTATTGAAGTTGTTATATCCATCTTCCCCATATATGATAGTACACCTGCACCTAAAAGTGCTACAAATCCACCGCCTAGTGAGTATAAAAAAAGTATTATATATCCATATGTCTCTAGTTTTGAGAATATCTCTTCCATAAATGTATAAATCTCCTATTTATCTAAATCCCATCATCTCAAAAATTTATTTTTGTAGCTTTAGGGGGTTGTAGGGACTTTAGTCCCTGCCACATATAATGGGCTTTGCTCATTATAGTGTTTTAATCTTATTGATCTCATCTCTTAGACGAGCAGCTTCTTCAAAATCAAGTTTTTTAGCTGCATCTTTCATCTTAAGTGAAAGTTCTTTGATTATAGCTTTTCTCTCGCTTGCCGGCATTTTATCTAGTTTTTTATTTTTTTGATAAATATCAGCGTGATTTTCTACTTTTAGGTTTTCATCAAGTGTACGAATAGTTGTTGTTGGAGTTATTCCGTGCTCTTTATTGTAAGCGTCTTGAATCTCACGTCTATTTTTTGTTTTCTCTATCGCACGTTGCATAGAACCGGTTATTTTATTTGCATAAAGAATAACCCTGCCGTTCGAGTTTCTGGCTCCACGTCCAATTGTTTGAACAAGTGCAGTCTCACTTCTTAAAAAGCCCTCTTTATCTGCATCTAGTATTCCGACTAGACTAACCTCAGGCAGATCAAGCCCTTCACGAAGCAGGTTGATACCTATAAGAACATCAAACTCTCCAAGACGAAGTGAGCGGATGATCTGGTTACGCTCTATAGTATCTATGTCTGAGTGCATGTACTGAACTTTTATACCCAGATCTGCTAGATATTTTGTAAGAGCTTCTGCCATTTTTTTAGTTAAAACCGTAATAAGTACACGCTCATTTTTAGCGGTTACTTTTTTTATCTCGTCATGTATATCTTCAACCTGGTTATCTGAACTTTTTACTTCTATTATAGGATCTAGTAAACCAGTAGGGCGTATTATCTGCTGTGCTTTTACGCTAGAGAGTTCGAGCTCATACTCAGACGGTGTAGCTGAGACGAAAAGATAGTGTGGAGCTTTGTTTATGTACTCATCAAGTTGAAGTGGTCTGTTGTCAAGTGCGCTTGGCAGACGGAAGCCGTACTCAACTAGTACCTCTTTTCTAGCTCTATCTCCTGCATACATTCCGCGGTACTGAGGCAGTGATACATGTGACTCATCTACGATGACCAGATAGTCCTTATGGTGAAGCTCAAAGTAATCTAGCAGTGTATATGGAGCTTCGCCCGGTTTTTTGTTTGTAAGCAGACGTGAGTAGTTCTCAACACCTTTACACATTCCGGTAGTCTCAAGCATCTCCAAGTCAAACTCCACACGTTGTTTAAGACGTTGGTATTCAACAAGTTTATTATTCTTTTGAAAGTATTCTAAACGCTCGTCTAGCTCTTCTTCTATGCGTTTTATTGCCACAGCCATTTTCTCAGCTCTTACACTAAACTGGCTGGTTGCGTAGATAGTAAAGCTTTTGTGCTCTTCTAGTTTTTTGTTATCGATAATATCAAAAGTGTAGATAGCCTCTATCTCATCACCGAAAAACTCTATACGCACGGCTTCTTGTTCAAAGTAGGGTGGATATACATCTATACTCTCACCGTTTACACGGATATGCCCGCTGTCAAAATATGAATCATTTCTAGTATAACCCATCTCGACTAGACGAAGCAGTAGTTTTTTCTGCTCAATCTCATCTCCAACTTCAAGTACTTGAACCATGTTCTCATACTCCTCAGGATCACCTAAACCGTAGTTCGCAGAAACCGAGGCGATAACAATTACATCATCGTAAGATAAAAGATTCGCAGTAGAGGAGAGTCTCATTCGCTCTAACTCATCATTTATTGCAGAGTCTTTTTCAATAAAAAGATCTTGTCTAGGTATATAAGCCTCAGGCTGATAATAATCATAATACGATACGAAATACTCTACATGATTATTTGGAAAGAACTGACGAAACTCAGAGTAAAGTTGAGCCGCTAAAGTTTTGTTGTGAGTCATAATAATAGTAGGGCGACCAACATTTTCTATAACACGAGCCATAGTATGTGTCTTACCAGAACCAGTTACACCCTCTAAGGCCTGATAACGGTTTCCATCAAGTATAGACTTGGTAAGCACTTCGATCGCTTTAGGCTGATCACCTGCCGGTTGATAGTCTGAAACTACTTTAAATTTTGCTTGTTTTTTCATTGGTGAAATTATAGCTAAATTGATGTTTTTCTTTAAAATATGCTTGAGAATGTGTGTTATAATAATATATTCTAAATATAAGAAATCATTTAAAAAGTTTAACAGTTAAGGCGATGTAGGGATGTTTAGTTAAATATGAATCCAACAAAAAAGAAAAATTATAATAAAGCGATTATTTTATCTAAAGTTTTAGATAATGATAATATAGTGATTGTTGATTCAGATACCACAATAAAGTATTTAAATAAAGAAACTTTAGAAACACTTCAAAACTTTGAAATAGATATAAAACATCAAGGATATAAAAATTCCGTTGTCTCTGTAAATCGCGACGGTAAGTATATGGCATCACTGAGTCAGGATCGTAGAAAATCTATTCTTTATGAGGTTAATGCACAAAATATAATTGCCACAGTCGATAGACACCATGGTGAAGTCTCTTGTGTAGCAATTGATCCTAAAGGAAAGTATATGTTTTCTTGCGGGGATGATGGCAAAACATTTGCTGTAGAGATAGAAAGTGCTAAGCTTGCTGTCGTACTTCCTGCACATAAGGATATTGTTTACGATATAGCTTTTAGTGATGACGCAAAATGGCTTGCAACAGCTAGTCATGATAAAACCATATCACTCTTTTACCTGCCAAATAAAATTCCAAAACACTTTATGTATGCTCACTCAGAACCTGTAAAAAAATTATGTTTTTTAAGCGAGAACAGGCTATTTAGCATAGATAAAAGCAATAGTGCAATTATTTGGGATATGTATGAAGCTACCGTTATAACGAGACTTGAGGGGATACATGATGAAGTTACTTCTGTAGCTAAAAGTGCCGATAGTAAGTTTCTGTTTTTAGGAACTGAATTAGGATATATCTTGCTATATGAACTGCAAAACTATAAATTATTAGCTAATCCATATATTAAACTAAAGTCAGCTATCACATCTCTTACTTTTGATGAGAAGAAAAAGCAGTTGATTGTCGGTACTAATAGCGGTGAACTACTTTTATATGATATTTATAAGGGTCAAAATAATTTAAAAGTACTATATAACAAGAAAGACTTTTTAGCTATTGAAAAGTATATAGAGATGAATCCCCCTTTAGCATATACAAAAGTTTATAAGGCAATTTTGTTAGTGTGGGAGCAAACAGTTCAAAAAGCAAAAGAATATATTGAAAACGAAGATAAAAACTCTGCCATAAAACTTTTGAACGGATATATGAATGTCCCATCAAAAAAGAAAATCATACAAGAGCTTTTAGGCGAACATGAAAAATATGAAAAATTAAATAAGTTTATAAGAGGTGGGAAGATAGCCTTGGCATATGCCTTGATACATACCGACCCTATATATTTAGAGTCAAAAGCGTACATAGCACTGGAAAAAAACTGGGAAAAAGTTATAGCTTTAGCTAGAAAATATGCAATTGATGCACAAGGTGAAGAAAAAATAACTAAGCTTTTTGCACCATACAGAGGTGTTAGTGAAAAGACACAAGATATACAAGACGTTTTAATGCATCATAAAGTATATAAAAAATTTATAGATTCTACAGTAAAAAAAGATTATAAATTATCAACTGCACTTATAAAAAAATATGATTTCTTAAGAGACGTTCCAGAGTATGAAGAGTTGGTCTTTTACTCCGATTCACTATATATTGATTCTCAAAAACTTATAAAAGAGTGTAGTTTTGACGAGGCTTTAAAACTACTTTATATTTTGGAAAATTTTAGTGAATTTGAAGAGATAGCCAAAGAGGCTATAGCAGATATTCAAAAGCAAAACAATAAACTCTAAGTCTCTATCTTCCGATGGCTAACATGTAGAGTATGTTGTTTTTAGTCTTTAAAAACTCTTTTGTCTCATCATCATAATAAGCCCCGATACCGCTACAACCGATTCCTAGTATTTCAGATCTTAGGTAGATAATATGAGCTATAAATCCGCTTATAACATTTACCTTTTGGTACTTCTGTGCATCGTTTGATGTAAAGTAAAAAGTAGCGCCGCTTTGAGAACCCAGCTTTTGTTCCAGTGCCAAGTAGCCTGACTTTTCTCTAAAGTCTCCACTCTCAATTAGGTTTGTATCTTTGTATAGACCAAGTTCTAGATCATCCACAAGATGGGTTGTATAAAATATCTCAACTCCATGTGCATTGGCAAAAGAGAAGATGTCATTTGTTATAAATTCAAACTCATCTTTACTTATACTTTTTTGATAAAACGCACGAATAGAACGTCTGTTTAAAATAGCTTGTTTTAACTGCTCTTTTGGGATGTCCTCAAAGAAGTTTGGTATTAAAAGGTTTTCATCACTAAATGATGCAGTTTGTTTATAGGCATCTTCTATAAACTCGTTAGTTTCGAGATAATCACAACCGCTGACATATGGAAGAGACTGTCTTAGTTTAGCGACTTCCTTGTCCACTTGCTCTGAGCTTTTAACACTACATGTAAGCATCTCATCATCTCTAAAACCAAGCACTGAGTTTAAAGCAGACTTGTCAAAGTCAAAGACAAACTCACTCTCCCTTTTCATAACACACAATGCGGCGTAGATAGAACCTAACTGATGTCCTGAATCTAAAAGTATATAACGAATACTTCTGTCTCTATATTTCCAAGAACTTCTAAAGTATACGCTGGATATTAAAAAGACAAACCCTTTTTCTTCTCTTTTATCTTTAAAGTAGTGTTCTACTCCGTCTTTTTCTATCTCTTGCACAAGCGTTAGGCTGGCACTATATGGTTCGTAATGGTATATGCCGTTTAACAAGCCTTTAATGCCTCTTAGCTGTATGTATATCTCACATGGATAGAGTCCGCCTGCACTTGGTACTGAGCGAAGATAATAATATCCATCAGGATACTTTTTTTCAAATGTAATCCCACCGATAAGGTTTAAGTCTTTTAACTCTTCATAGTCCTCTATCTTAAAGCGCTGATTGAAATGCGGATATAGTTTATGGTTTCTTGGTTGAGACTGCCAGTCTAAGAATGTGGCATTCTTTCTAACACTAAGGTATGAATGTTTAGTCTGTTGATGATATATTGGCATAGTATATTTTACTTTTGTTTTCTTCAGTAACCATAAGGGAACTTTTTTATATTTATCTGTTTATATACATCTTATATGCCATTTAGAAAAAACGTACATCTATTTGCAATAAGAAAAAATTAGATATAATTCAAACCAACACGAGGTTTACATGGAATTAGATGATAATTTAAAAACGAGATTAAACGCTGAGATAGGCAGAGCTTATTATACATATGAGAGGTATCATGTTGATTATACCTTTGCGCTTGTATATCATGAAAAAGATATAGAACTTGATCTGCTTGGCACTTATGTAAGGGTAAGCGATAAACTTGTTAGGATCAATGAAAACCTTCATTTTGTTATATACAACTTTACAACACAAGACGATGCTTACAAAGCTTCTAAAAACTTCCTAAACAATTTAGATAAACATTTTCAGTCAACAAATTCATGTATAGCTATAGATGCACCTGTAAAAACTGACAGTACTCATATGGTGATGAACAAACTGTATCAAATACTGCAAGAGACAAAAAGAAATTCCGTTACCAGAATAGAATATGAAGACATTTTAGACAATGCTCTATAAGATAGTAAAAAAATTGTGTTAGAATTTCGTAATTGAAAATAATACGGGACATTTATGGAAAGTCATACAAATTTAGAGAAGCTAAATACAAAAGTTTCTGAAATACTGCAAAAATATCATTCCCTAAAATCTGAAAACGAAATGCTAAGAAGCGAGTTGACTTCTTTAAAAGCAGAACGTGAACTGAAAAATCAAGAGATTGAAGATCTAGTTGAACAAAATACACAAAAAGATATAGAGATAGAAGAGATAGCAAATAAAATTGAGAGTATCATAGGTTAATTATGGGTCAAAAGATTGGTTTACGTGTAAATAGTCGCATATTTGATGTAGATGTAGATGATGAATTTGCAGAGTATTTAAACGCACAAATGATAAAAGATTTTAATGTTGAAGGCAACAATGATATTAAAGTTCTGCTTCAAGCATATGTAAGAAAAAACTATGATCTGTATATTCAAGACAAAAAAATGAAAGATATGATTCAAGAGTGTGAAGATTTATCTTAACATAAGCTATAAATGGTATAATTTCGCCCTACAAAAAGATTAACTTCTTTTTTAAGATGAATGCGTCCATAGCTCAGCTGGATAGAGCACTGGTTTGCGGTACCAGCGGTCGGGAGTTCGAATCTCTCTGGGCGTACCATTCAAAACAACAAATTTTATTTCAATTTCCATTTTTGATTTATTATTACTAACACATCGCGGAATAGAGCAGTTCGGTAGCTCGTCGGGCTCATAACCCGAAGGTCACAGGTTCAAATCCTGTTTCCGCAACCAATCCAAACCTTTTATTTTTGTACATGTGGAGCAAAAGCCACAACAGTGTTTTCTTCTACATCCCCACTATAATATAAGTTAATATTGTGTTTTATATGATTATCACTTTTTACAAAATAAAAAAAATTAATATTTAACTTAAATATATCTATATATTATTTTATTATGATAAAATCTAATAAATAATTTATTTAAGGTAATTCAATGAAAATAAACACGCTAAAAAATTCATTTAGAATATCAATGACCATAATAACGATAAGTTTATTTGTAGTCTTTTATTTCTTTTCATCATATATTCATACGAATTTAACAATAGCAGAGAACCAAAAAATATCTGAATCATTATCTAAGCAAGTATTTAACTCTATGTATCAAGTTATGAGAAAAGGGTGGAGTAGGACAGATCTAAGAACATTTTTAAATGAAACAAAAAACTCTTTTGATGGAAGTAACTACAACGTCGAGATATTCCGCGGCGAAAAAGTGGAAAGACTTTTTGGAAATATCAAACAAGCTGAAATGACAAATGATGTGATAAGTGTATTTAATTCAAAAGAAAAACTTTCAAGTGCTACAAGAGAATCTACAAAGATCATAACTCCGATTATTGCTAAAAATGAATGTACAAAATGTCACATAAATGTTTCAGAGGGCGATATCCTAGGTGTCGTAAAAGTAGAGTACAACTTTAAAGATATTATTGATAACACAAGGTACAAATATTTTATATTCTCTTTGATAATTTTACCTTTGATGTTTTTAATAGTTTACTTTTTATCTGGAAGCTTTCTTAGAAAAATAAATGTGTCCCTAAATTCATTTGAAGATAAGATAAACAGTATAAACAGTGTAAAAGATTTTAAAAATATAGAGGTATGTACAGATAAAAAAACCTATCAAGAGTTCGATAAGGTCATAGGCGGATTAAACCATTTAAGTCAAAAACTAAAAGATATAGCGGTTGATAAAGATATTTTAGAGTTTGAAGTTAAACTTCTTGATAAGATGGTAATTACCTCTGACATCATAAAAGACTGGAAAGAGTATATTAAAGACCTGTTACATGAGATAAATGTAGTACTTCCTGTTTATTGTCTAATAACTATCTTTAAAACAGAAAATGAAGAGTATGAGATAGAGATATTCTGGTATGGAAAACCTGAAAAAAAATTGATGGAGCATCTTGATAAAGTCTCTGAAAAAATGATTTTCGAATATCATAATCTAGAATCTGTTGATTGTACAATAAACCATAACTTCAATGAAGAGAAGCAGTGCTTAACTAAATTGGCAATAGATGATATTGAACACGAAGCAAAATCACTACTGTTAGACGCTCCAAAAATTGGTGGTATAGTTGGACTAGGGATACAATCTAGTTTAGATAAGGATTCTATACACTCAATAGTGATAGACTCAATACTTACTACACTTTTAAATCTTGTTGGCTCTATAAAGGCGATAAACAAATACACTGAGAACTTAGAGTTTTATGCAACAAGAGATCCTTTAACTGGTCTTTTCTCACAAAGGGTATTTAGAGACCTGCTTGAGTATGAAGTAAAAAGAGCCAATAGGCACAAATATGAATTTGGTGTACTGGTAATAGACTGTGATAACTTTAAACCAATCAATGATACATATGGGCATAGTTTTGGAGATGAGTTCTTAAAATCTTTTGCAGATCTACTTGAAGAATCTAAAAGGGATGAAGATATCTTATCTAGATATGGTGGTGATGAGTTTACTATCATACTCCCAGAGAGTTCTGAGGGCGAATCATATACTGTGGCAAAAAGAATTTTAGAGAATGTAGAGAAATTTGAGTTAAGAGCACCTGATGGGACACTAACAAGTATGACGGTATCTATAGGTTTAGCACAGTATCCTGATCATGCCACTGTAGATAAGGATCTGTTTGATATTGCTGATTCTATGATGTATAAAGCAAAATACGAGGGCAAAAACAGTGTAAGGTTTCCTAATGAGACAGATATAGAAGAGATACATCAAAAGATGGAAGACCAATCTATAATAGTCTTAGATGCTATAAAACACGAAAAGATCATTCCACATTTTCAACCTATCATGAATACGCACACAAATGAGATCGAGATAAACGAACTGCTTATGAGAATCGAAGTTGATGGAAATATTATATCTGCTGGTAAATTTATAGAAACGGCAGAGTCTCTAGGGATAGTTCATCAGATGGACTACATGGTTATAGAAGCTGCATTTAAAAAGATAAAAGAGGTAAACTATAAAGGTCTATTGTTTATAAACCTTTCACCTAAAGCTTTAATGATAGGGGAATTTATAAATAAGATCGTTCACCTTACTACACAATATGATATCGATAGAGATCAGATCGTATTTGAGATCACAGAAAGAGAGACTGTAAAAAGTTTCTCTCTACTTGAAAAATTCGTTCAAAACTTGAAGATAGAAGGTTTTAGTTTTGCTATAGATGATTTTGGTTCAGGTTTCTCATCATTTCACTATATAAAAAGGTTTCCTATTGATTATATAAAAATAGATGGTGATTTTATTGTTAATATCAACAAAGATAAAAAAGACCTTGCTTTTGTGAAATCAATAGTCTCATTAGCTAAAGAGTTAGAGGTCAAAGTGGTAGCTGAGTTTGTTGAAGATGAAGAGGTCTTACAGTTTTTAAAAGATATTAATATAGATTATGCCCAAGGGTATTTTATAGGGAAGCCTTCAAAATTATTGAATAACCTTTAATATTTTTAAAAGAGAAAGAAATGAATACTATACAAACACTTAAGGATAATTCTCCTTCACATAATTTTAATGTGTCAAATCCTATATCTAAACGAAATACACTTTATGCAACACTTCTGACCTTTGTCACAATGATAGTTGAGATAGTCGGAGGCATGTACTATAACTCGATGGCACTTTTAGCTGATGGTTGGCATATGAGCTCACATGTACTAGCACTCGGTATGGCTTATCTAGCTTATGTGATGGCTAGTAAATATGCTGATGATTTCAGGTTCAATTTTGGAACATATAAAATAGAGATATTGGGTGCGTATACAAGTGCTTTATTTTTACTCGTCGTAGCTTTTTTCATGGTTTACCATTCTGTTGATAGGATATTTAATCCTGCTGATATTCAATACAAAGAAGCTATATCTATAGCAATACTTGGGCTTATAGTAAACCTAATATGTGCTTGGCTTTTAAGAGGGGAAGATCACCATCACCATCATGACGATGAAGTGCATGACCATGCACACGAGCATGACATGAACCTAAAAGCAGCATATCTGCATGTACTAGCTGATGCACTTACATCTATATTAGCTATCGTTGCACTTAGCGGTGCTATGATATGGGGAGTGACTTGGCTTGATCCTGTTATGGGTATAGTAGGGTCTGTTCTAGTTTTTATCTGGGCTATAGGACTTTTAAAACAATCAGGAAAGATCCTTTTAGATGCAGAGATGGATCATCCAATAGTGGAAGAGGTTATAGACTCGATCAACAACATAGACCATAATATTGAGATACATGATCTACATATTTGGAAAGTTGGAAAAGGGAAATACTCTTGTATACTCTCTATAGTTTCACACAAAGATGACTTGGAAATAGATGTTATAAAAAAACACTTAAGTAGTAATTACGACTTAGTACATGTAACGATTGAAAAACTACAAAGTTTGTAAATATTTAATTAAAATATTTTCAAACTCATCTTGATCTATAGGTTTAGATATATAGTCATCCATACCAAGATCCATAAAACGTTCTCTCTCACCTGATAAGGCATTAGCTGTAACTGCGACTATAGGAGTTTTATAATCCTTTTCAAGCTCTAATTCTCTTATATATCTAGTAGCCTCTAAACCATTCATATTTGGCATGTTCTCATCCATAAGTATAAGAGAGTACTTATTGTTTTTATAAGCTTCTATGGCTTCTATACCGTCATTTGCTATATCAGCCTCTAAATTATAGTTATCGAGTAAAAGTTTTATCAGCATTTGGTTTGTTTTATTGTCCTCGACTAAGAGTATTTTTCCGCTGAGCTTTGTTGTATCGTTATGTGAATTTGTTTTTTCCTGCTTAGTGTAATTTTTTGGTATATCTGAAAACAAGTCTAGACTAAAATAAAATTCACTTCCATATTTAAGTTTACTTTTTACTTTTAACTCTCCACCCATGATCTCAACTAATTTTTTACTAATAGACAGACCAAGCCCAGTTCCTCCAAATTTTCTCGTAGTAGAGTTATCGGCTTGTTCGAATGAGTTGAATATTTTTGAGAGATTATCAGATGCTATACCGATACCGTAATCTTTTACATGACAAAGTAATTGAGCCATTTTTTTATCATATGATATATTTACATCAACTCTTGAGTTGTTGTGAGAAAATTTTATTGCATTACTTAAAAGATTGCTAAATACTTGTTTTATCCTTGTTATATCACCATATGCTTTTGTAGGAAGATTGACATCTAATACTAGATTTATCTTTATATTATTTTGGGTAGCTTTGTCAAAAAATAATCCACATATCTGCGAAAAAGGCTCCCTTGTATCAAATACTACATTATCTAGTGAAAGTTTACCGCTTTCAATTTTTGAAAAATCTAAAATATCATTTATAATAGTTAAAAGAGTGTCACTGGATTCTTTTACTATTTTTAGTTTTTCACGCTTGTTCTCAGATATCTCTTCTTTAAAAAGTATATCTATAAAACCAAGTATCGCATTTAGAGGTGTACGAATCTCATGTGACATGTTTGCTAAAAAATTTGACTTTGCCTGATTTGACAATATAGCTTGTTCTTCTGCAAGTTTAAGTTTTATTTTCTCTCTTTCTTGTTTGAAAAGAATATCATCTTTTTCTCTTAGCTCATTAACTTGCTCCTGAACTCTATTCTCCAAATTTTTTGTTAATTCTTCAAGTTTAAATTCTGTTTTTTTCTTTTCGTTTATATCTTTCCAAATAACAAAAAAAGTAGCCTCAGAATCTGATGATATATTGCTCATTGTTACATCTATCCAGATGATGTTGTTATCGGATTGTTTTATTTCCCATTCAAATGAGTGGTTGTTATATTTTATCGCTTGCTCTATATGTTCCTTAGCTTTTCGTGAAGACAACTCTCCATCTGCCTGATACTCTGGACTTAGTTTATCCAAAGGAGTTCTTAGAAGTGTATCTTTACTATCATACTTTAACATCTTATAAGCTGACTCATTACAGTCTATAAGTTTGTTCTCTTTTATGATCAAAAAACCGTCCTTAGATTTATTGAATACAGTTTCAAAGAGTTGTTTTTGTTCTATGATCTCTTTTGTTTTTTGTCTGTTCTTTTCAATTTCATCTTCAACTTTGTTCTCAAGCATAACATTTAATATTTCAAAATCTTGTGAGGATGTTTTTATTAAATTTGAGAGTGCTCTGATAGAGATACCCTGATTTGATTGTTGTTCATTTTTATAAAGTTCGATATTTTCATTTACTTCACTGGACTCACTAAGTGTGAGGATCGTCATACTTTCATTTAAGAACTCTTTTGAATTAGATGTATAAAATTCACCATATGTAAAAAATCCTGAAGTGGGGGCAATACTACTGTAAGGCAGTGTTTCATTTTCTATAAGCTCAGACATAAATCTTCTTCTTGCCATGCACGAATATATAAATATAGACTCGACAGGTTTTTCAAGCAGTTTATTAACATCATATTTTGAATGTTCTAAAATCGCACTACTGTTACCGTACCCAAATCTAACTGTCTCACCCTCTTTTAAGTTACCGGCAAAAACAAGTGAGCCGTCATCTTCACTCCTTAAAACAACCCTAGCTATATTATGTCCGTTTCTTTTTAATATTAGTGGGAATTCAAGTCCGATACCTGGAAGAGATCTTGCAGTGTCATTACCCAAATAGTGCGCAAATGTCTCATATGCCGTCTTGTCATTGATGGTATAGACCCTGTTGCCTTTGGCTTTTGTGATCTTAAGATCAAGACCTATTGGAACCCAGTTAAAACTGTAGTTAGTATAAGCATGTAGCGTTTTTGAACTTAGTGCTACACCCACGACTCCATTTTGCAGAATTTTATTTTTTGTAAAAACCAGTGTTTTTGAAAACTCAGCCTTATCAGCAGCTAACCCGCCTGAGATAATTATGTCGCTGTTGATTGAGTTTATACCATTTAAAAACTCTTCGCCGTTTGAGTTAATGCCATCTATAAAAGAGATGATAACTTTAATATGTTCGCTGTTTAGATCTTTAGCCATATTTACACCAGCTTGAAAATAATCGTCAAAATCATCTGATATATATGTTTTTAATGAGGTTGTGTCGAACATACTAAAGCTGATAACAGTTTTTAGGGTAGATATAAGGCCGTCTTTTATCTCACCATCTGTAGTAGCTCCAATTATTATTGCTGATGGTAACAAAGTGTCTATGCATGAGTTTAGCGAAGCTATAAACTCTTCATCGTTATTAGAGGAAAATATCTGTATCAAAAGTGAATCTGAATTTTTTATATTGTTATCTGATACAAAATTTTTTAGATCTTCAAAAGATGTATAGTATGTATTTAAAGTTTTCATATCGTTTTATAGATGGTAACTTTGAATTACCGATGCACTTATAAGTTCATTTGAAATTTCTAGTTTACTTACTAAGCTCTCTATACTCTGAAAATCTGAGGTCTCTATGGCTATCGCCAAATCCAATAATACTCCTAAATCGCCTTCTTTGTCTATTATTGCATTTTTTATAGTGTCAGATATCTGTATATCTTTTAACACATCTTTCATTGGTATCTCTGTTATCACATCAATTAGTGATAAAATACCAGTTAGTGCTGCTTCATCTTTGTTTATGTCGATAGAACTTAATTTTGAGGCCAGTTCACCCATAAGGTTTGCACGACTTTGAGCGAGGATGATAACGGGTGAACGTATACCCTCAACAGCTGATTGTGACTTTGAAAACGCTATAAGCAAAAGCCATCTTTTAAGTGGAGCCCTTCCTAAAATAGCTATGGCATGTTTGATCGAGCGGATATTTGTTTTTAGAACCAAGCTACTGGAGTTCATGAACTTTAGAAGCTGAATAGTTATATCAGGAGAATTTTCAAAAGAGTTAGAGATATCTTCAATAGAGCTATCATTGTCCAACAGATTTATAAGTTCGAAAACTTCGGCATAGATAGGGTCAAGCGCTTTTTGCTTAATAAGGTTTGGTTTTGCAAAAAAGAAGCCTTGAAAATATGAACAACCCAACTTTTTAAAGTACTCAAAATTTTCTAGTGTCTCTACTTTTTCAGCTAATAGTGTAAAGTTATAGGCTTTTAATTCTTCTATGTGAGACTCTAGCTCTTGTTTATCAATAAGTTTAGTGTCTAGTTTTAGTATATCTATATATGGGAAAATAGGTCTAAAGATCTCAATATGTTTTGTATCACATTTAGCATCATCAAGGGCAAATTTAAAGCCTAATTTTTTAAGCTCTATGATCCTCTGCACTATTCGCTCATCTATTTTAAGTGTCTCCAACAACTCTAATATAAATCTCTCTTTTGGCAGACTTAGGATCGCATCAGAGAGGATAAGGTCTGAGTCAATGTTTATAGAGGCAAGAGCATCTCCGACAACTTTTTCAAGGCCAATATAGTTCAAGGTATTCACAGCTACTCTTGTTGACGCGAATGTGCCGTCTGAAAAAATGGCAGAATCTAAACCACCGTTTTCTACAGATCGAAAAAGCAACTCATAACCGAAGATCTTTTTCTCTGTAGTGACTATAGGTTGTCTAGCAATATATATATTATCATTCAAGTTGAACTCTTATTGTTTTTCTTAATACTAACCATATATAGCTTATGTGAGTATAAATGTGATAAAATTGTAACAAGACATTTATTTAATATTTTTTAATAGTAATTAAATTTAATATATATAAAATAAACTAAAATATGATATGATAACTAGTAGTAAAGTTTCATTAAAGAAGTATGACATGTATAAAGTATTGGTGATGATTTTAGCTTTTGTAATCTCTGTAAGTGCTTACGAAGAGTCTAAAGGTACAGCAGGTTATGGGCGTGTTCAGACCTCCTTTTTAAGTGATAAAGAAAATATATGTTTTAAGCTTGATGGTGCACAAACCAAGTATAGACTTGGAAACGAGTGTGAGACTTGGCTTGAGCTTGGCATATACCAAGATATTAAATTTGATAATGGGATTAAAATCCATAATCAATTTAGACCGAGTTTTGCCGGTGCAAATGAAGCAAGTATAGATTTTGTGCGTTGGGAAGAGGCTTACTCTGAAGTATTTAATATCCTTGAATCAAACACTATGTCATTTTGGCTTGGGAGACGTTATTATAAAAGATATGACTCTCAAATAAGTGATTATTTTTTGTTTAACATGAGCGGTTCAGGTCTAGGGATAAACAATTATAAGTTATATGATGATATCACTATCTCATACAGTTACATGTTTGATGATCTAGAACACGATACTTTTACAGATGGTGAATCGCTAAGGTTTTATAGTCACGATATACGTTTCGAGAAAAAAAATGACAGTAGTGAACTTACTTTTTTTATAAACTACATGAACTTTTCAGATGAGAGTTTCAGCTCAGCTGGTGAGATAAAAAGTGCAGACGGTATTGCTCTTGGCTTGTTATATAAAAGTAAAAATATTCATTCTGAATTTTTAGGTATGGATGGAGAGAATATAGCTGCAGTTTTCTATGGAGAGGGTGCGGCTAAAGCTGCCGGTCAGAAGTCATCTTTTTTACAAGATGATATAGTAGCTATCATGATAGACAACAATACGAGCATAGATGATGCAAAAAGGATACGTTTTATAAACTATAATGCCTTTGAAAATGATACCTTTGGAGTTATGAGTAATATTGTGTATGAGACAAAAGATGAACAAGAGTTCTCAAACATAAATCAAACTTGGTTTTCCGCGGGTGTTAGAGGGCATTGGTTCGTTAGTAAAAATTTACGTTTTTTGGCTGAATTAGGCTATGATAACGTAGATGATAAGATCTCAGATAATTCATATAATTTGAGTAAAATAACTCCTGCAATTGAATTCGCACTAGATAAAGGTGTTTGGGAACGCCCTGTATTAAGATTGTTTTACACTTATGCAAAATGGTCAGATAGTGCAAAAGGTATGGTTGGTGGAGATTATTACATTGATAAAACATCAGGTAGCAATGCAGGTATACAGTTGGAGTACTGGTGGTAAGAGAATTTATAAAAGGGGTTGAGTATGTTGTTTAAATTTATCTTTATTTTGTTAAGTACGGTAGTTGTAATGTCCGCGAATGAGATTAAAGTTATAGCATTTGCACAAGATACAATGGCAAATGATTATAGAAGATCTCAAGTTTACGAAGTTAGAGATAGTGTAAAAAATCACAAAAATCTAAAATTTGTCTACTCAAATGCTGAGGGAAAAACAGCCTTGCTTATCAGCCAGATAGAGAAATTTATAAGTGATAAAGTCGATGTACTTATAGTTGGGACCAATGATGCTAATGCAGTTGTGCCGATTGTAGCAAAAGCATACAAAAGCGGTATACATGTGATCATCTTAGACAGAGGTATAAATGGAGATCAATATACGACATTCATAAACTCTGACAATATTAAAATTGGTAAGATCGGTGCAGAGTTTGTAGCTAAGCGTTTAGGCAAAAAAGGGAAGGTGCTTTTATTTGAAGGGCTACAAAAAGCAGATGTTACACAACTCAGGACTAAAGGTTTTATGCAAGCTATTTCCAAATACAAGGGTATAAGTGTTATCAAAAGAACAGGTAACTATTTGCGTAGAGATGCGATCATAGAGATGGAAAAACTGCTTAATGATGGCATAAGAGTAGATGCAGTAGTTTCTCAGAGTGACAGTATGATAAGCGGTGTTAGAAGTACACTCATAAGACACAAGATGGATCCGTCTTCTGTTATTATGATCGGATGTGACTATACCAATGAAGCAAGAGATGCTATAAGAAATAATACTCAAACAGCATCCATTTTATTTCCACTTGGAGGTAAAAAGTCTGTAGAGGTTGCATTAAAACTCTTGGCCGGTGAAAAAGTTAAAAAACATATAGTCATACCTGTCAAACTTGTCACAAAAGAGAATGTTGATAAGGTTAAAGCTGTTTTTTAGATGTATAGATTTTTAAACCTAAGCAAACTAATATCTTTTATAGTTTTATTTTCGATATTTATATTAGTGATAATTCTTGGAGTATATTTTGATTCTCTACTCAGCGACAACTATCTTAAAGATACAAACACACGTATGAAACACGCCCTTAATCGTATTCATTCAGATATTGAGACTATTAATGATGGATTAAACAAAGGGGTCGAGTCTATTAAGACCGATAGATATTTTTTAAGTTCTGTAGAGCTTGTGAATAATTATCAAGATAAGAATAACTATAATGCAATATTGCTTGATGAAGAGAAAAAGATAATCTCTAAGCAGCTATTAAATAGAGTTAAACTCTCTATGAACAATGATATAGCCGTTTATGACAAAAACAGTGAATTGATAGCTTTTGTTATAAAAGAAGAAAACGACAGATACAAGTTGAATTTTATATCGTATGAGAATGGAGAAAAAGTTCTATACAGTCGTTATGAGTCAGAGCAGCAGTTTAAAAAAGGTGCTTTTAAAGAATATAAACTGATGCAGTTTAATCATAAAAAGTATTATGAAAACAGTGAAGTTGAAAACAAGAGTGTTATTACACATCATTTTTTTGATAATGAGCTTTTTTTAAAGTCCCATTATTCTATTAGTAAAGATAACTATAACAAAGATGTTATAGCACATGTAGAGATGTCGTACTTGATCGGCAAAGAGTATCTAAGCGAGCTTTCTAAAGACCTAAATATGAATGTATCATTCTCAAACGATATGAGGTATATGGATAATTCCATAAATATTTTAGATGAATCGATACAAAAAAGTTTAAATGTCTCACAAACACAGAGTGTATATTATACGGCATCGTATATAAAAACTGATACTAATAAAATGTTTTTTGTAATTGAACTAGATAAGAGTTTGTTGTTAACTACACTTTCACAAAGCCGTTATCAACTTCTTTTAATAATGCTTGTTGTTACTATCTTAGTTACAGTTGTTTTACAGTACACCTTTACAAAAAGGCTTTACCTCCCTCTAAACAATCTGATGAAACAGATACAAAAAATTGAAAATAGAGACTACTCACTCTCAGATGAAGTTAAAACGGATGATGAACTAGGATTGATCTCAAAAAATATAAATAAACTTGCTCAAACTATAAGTACACGTGAATCTGAACTTATAGAATCACAAGATAATCTGGAATATCTCTCAAACCATGATGTACTGACAAATACACCTAACCGTAGACTTTTTATGTTACGTCTTGAACATGCTATAGAAAATGCAAAAAGAAATAAAACTAAAATGGCTGTAATATTTTTAGATCTTGACCAGTTCAAACAGGTGAACGATACCTTAGGGCATGATGTTGGTGATGAGCTTTTAAAAGCTGTAGCAGAACGTCTAAATAAAACTATTCGCACAGTTGATACTTTAGCAAGAATAGGTGGAGATGAGTTTAATATTTTAGTTGAGAATATTACTAATATTGCTGATTTGGAAATTGTGGTTGAAAAGCTTTTAGCATGTTTTAAAAAGCCTTTTATATGTAGTAACAACATAATAAACTCTACGACAAGTATCGGTATATCTATCTATCCTGATGATGGAGAAAATATAACAACGCTTGTAAAACATGCAGATCTGGCAATGTATAAATCAAAAGACAAGGGTAGAAACAGTTTTAGCTTTTTCTCACAAGAGTTAGCAGAAGATATTGAAAATAGAATGACCATATTAAACGCTCTAAAAGAGTCATTGATAGACTTTAGTGAGTTTGAGATATTATACCAACCAAAAACTTCAGTAAGCACTTCAAAAGTATTAGGGGTTGAAGCATTGATAAGATGGAACTCTAAAACCTTAGGCTTTATGAGACCTGATGAGTTCATATCTTTGGCAGAAGATACTAACCTTATCATACCTTTAGGAGAGTGGATCGCTACAAAAGCTTGTAGAGATTTTGTTAAGCTTCAAAAAGAGGGTTACGAACTTAAACAGTTAAGTGTAAATATCTCAGGTAAACAACTTCATAACAGCGACCTGGTTGATACAATTAAAAACATAATCAAAGAGACCGATATTAATCCTAAATCCTTAGAGTTAGAGATAACTGAGAGTTATATAGCTACAAATGAGCAAAGAGCGATAACAATACTTAGACAATTCAGGGACATGGGTATAGGTCTGGCAATAGATGATTTTGGAACAGGATACTCATCTATGAACTATCTAAGACAACTTCCAGTTACAAGACTAAAAATCGATAAATCATTTGTAGATAATATACCTGATTCTGAGGAAGCGGTAGCTATAGCAAAAGCTATAATAATCTTGGCTAAAACATTTGGTCTGCAGATAACTGCAGAGGGTGTTGAAAATGAAAGTCAGGCAAAATTCTTAAAACTAAAGGGTTGTGATGAGATACAAGGTTATCTATATGCAAAACCTCTTAAAATAGATGAGTTAAGAACTTATCTTGATAAGCAAAATTAAATTATTTTAAAGGGTATATTTTGTCTAATAATTTGTGTGATATAAAAAGTGATGAAAAATTCAATCCGAATAATTTCAACATATTGGTAGTAGAAGACTCCAAGGTAACAAACACAATGTTAGTAGTAGAATTATCTGAAAAAGGATTTAATAGCTTTAGCGCTTTTAGTTTAAAAGAAGCTAGAGAGCTACTTAAAAAAAAGAGTATTCAGTACATCTTACTTGATATTAACTTACCTGATGGAAAAGGCTCAGAGTTAATCCAAGAGTTAGAAGGTTCTGACGAAAAATTTTTCATTTTAACAGGTGAAGACGACCCAGAGTTTAGAGAACAGACATATCAAGAAGGTGTTATAGACTTTATTATAAAAGATTTAAACTTCACATACAAAATTCCACAAATAATATCCAACATAGAGCAATTGGAAAAGAATAAAAAAAGTACGATTTTAATAGTGTCATATTCGGAAGATTTAAACAGTGATATTAAAATAGTACTTGAAAATAGAAACTATAATATTATGTTTGCGTCTGATGAAGAGAGTATTATAGATATTGAGAAAAATAATGTAATTGATTTAATTATATTTGACAGTTATGTAAAAGATATAAACCCTATAGAGTTTATGCATAACAACAGCTATATCTCAACTCAAAATAAAATTTCTGTAATCTTGTTATCAGATGATTTTGATACTTCAAAAGTTAGAGATGCCATCAAAGCAGGGATTGTTGAGGTTGTAAAAAAACCTTGTATAGTTGAAGAGTTGATTTTAAAGGTAGATCTATGGATAGACTACAAAAGAAAAAATGATGAGATCTTATGTTCTGTAAAACTTTTAGAAGAGTATAAAGATGCCGTTGATGAAAGCTCTATTGTCTCAAAAGCTAACCAAAAGGGGATCATCACCTATGTAAATCAAGCATTTTGTGAAACTTCAGGCTACACACAATCAGAACTTGTAGGTAAGAATCACAACATAGTACGACACCCAGATAGTCCCAAAGAGGTCTTTGCCGACATGTGGCACACTATAAAGGACTTAAAACAGTCTTGGAGAGGTAAGGTTAAAAATAGGAAAAAAGACGGCGGCTACTACTGGGTAGATGCTCTTATTAAACCTATTATTAATGCTGATGGAGAAGTCGAAGAGTATATAGGGCTTAGAAATGATATTACGGAACAAGAGGATGTAAAAGCGTACTTTAAGACTAAACTACAAGGTTCTCAAGTAGACCTGGCACACTCTATTAAATTATCTAAAGAGTATGAAAACGCAATAGACCGTTTTACGGCTATTATTAGGACTGATACAAAAGGTGTTATAACCTATGCAAATGATAATTTTTGCAAATTAAGTAAGTATTCTTTAAAAGAACTGACAGGCTTAGAGTGTAGATATCTAAGACATAAACATCATAGAGACTCCGGTGACTGTGATAGACTGATTGAAAATCTTTTAGATAAAGAACCGGTGCATATGCCTTTTACGAACGTTGCAAAAGACGGCTCTTTATACTATACAGACAGCGTCGTGTATCCAATTGAAGACTATGAGGGGAATGTGTATGAATTTTTACATCTTATGCATGATATTACAGAACTTACAAACATGCACCAAGAGATAGAAGACACTCAAAAAGAGCTTGTATATAAGATGGGTGAGATAGGTGAGAGCAGAAGTAAAGAGACAGGTTATCACGTTAAGAGGGTAGCGGAATACTCAAAGCTGCTAGCAGAACTTTACGGTCTTAGTGATGATGAGGTTGAGACTATATTCATAGTGAGTCCAATGCATGATATCGGTAAGGTAGCTATAGCTGATGCGATATTAAAAAAGCCCGGTAAGTTAAGTGATGAAGAGTTTGAGATTATGAAAACTCATGCAGAGATAGGGCACAGTGTTTTAGAAGGCTCAGATAGAAAGCTTTTAAAAGCAGCTGCCATAGTTGCGCATGAACATCATGAAAAGTGGGATGGAAGAGGTTATCCTGGAGGTTTAAAAGAGGAAAATATCCATATCTTTGGTCGAATCACAGCCGTAGCAGATGTATTTGATGCTCTTGGAAGTGATAGGGCTTATAAAAAAGCTTGGGATGATGAAAAAATATTTAATCTTTTTAGAGAAGAGAGGGGTAGACATTTTGACCCTAAACTTGTAGATCTGTTTTTTGAAAATCTAGATAAGTTTTTAGCTATTAGAGAGAAGTATAAAGAGGCTATTTGATATTATCAAAAAACCAATAAAAGCCCATAATAAGCCCTGGTGTTTTTTGGTAGTTAGGATCGAACATGAACTCTTTTGCTTTGTTTACAGGAATATAGATAACTTCTATATCTTCCTCATCAAGTCCACCGCCCCGGTTTACCTTCATGGTCTCATCACACTCGGCATAATAAAGGGTCTGCTTGGCTCCACTTATTCCTACACTTGTGTAAAATGAAGTTATTTTTTTTATTGTGGCGACATCTATGTCATATCCGCACTCTTCAAAGACTTCTTCTTTGATAATATGCACTTTAGGCTTGTTCTTGTCAACTATACCTGCGCAAAGCTCGTGTGTCTCGCCATTTGTTTTGTTAGCATTTAGAACAGGGATTCTTATCTGTTTTACAACGACTAAAGCATCTTTGTCTTTATTGTATAAAATAATTGAAACACTGTCGTGGCTTAAAACTGCTTCCCAAACTTTTTTTTTACCCTTATAGGTATAGTCTATTTTCATAGGTTTGATATATTTTGGATTTGTAAGTTCGTCTATTTTGTCTATTTTGGTGAACTTATTCATAGATATGTTCTCCATAAAAGTAACAGACTTCATCAGGTTTTGGTTCTTTAAAAAATCTAGTATGATTGCCTATATGAATATCTAAACTTTTGTCGTAGTTATCTTTTAGTTGTATAAACTCTTTTTTCTTTTTCCCTCTAAGTTTTTTTGTAGTTACTTGAACCACGCGCAGAGGATTTATCGCACGACCGTGTTTATATAGACCAAAGTGTAAGTGAGGACCAGTTGAGAGTCCTGTACTTCCTATATAACCGATAGTGTGCCCTTTTTTAACATAACTGCCTTTTTTAATGCCACGACGGAAAGATTTCATATGTGAATATAGAGTTACATAACCATCTGTATGTCTGATCTTTATAAGATTACCATAACCTCGTGTACGCCCTTTAAATATAACTCTACCACTACCTGCTGCAACAATAGGAGTTCCTCGTCTGGCTGCATAGTCAACTCCAAGGTGTGCACGATATTTTTTCAAAATAGGGTGAAAACGTCTTTTACTAAAATAAGAGGATATTCTGGCATTTTTTACAGGACGAGCCAATAAAAAGCCCTCTATCTCATGCCCTTTTGTGTTGTAGTATCTGTCATCTTTCGGATTGTGATAGATATAATGTTTTTTACCTTGCATCTCTATCATGGCAGCTTTTAAAATTGGCATTGAAAAAGGTTTGCCAAGGCGGTATTTTTGGTCATACATCATGATAAGAGTATCACCTTTACGCAAGTCTCTTTTAAAATTAAGTGAGTACTTATAGTTTGCGACAAAGATCTGTGCCAGCTTTTTGCTTCCTGTCTCTCTAATGATGTCTAGGTATGGTGAGTGTGTTATCTTTAACACAAATGCTTCACGTTTGATATCGCTGATGATAGGGATTATCTCAAAAACGTAGTCATCATTTTGTTTATACAAATGAACTTGGAGTTCATCATTCATAGGTATAAGGGCTTGCAAAAATTCACCCTTGTCAGAGACCACTTTTTGACAATTTGTCCCTGCACGAACCTCTTCTAAAAGTTTTTGATCATCCTTGTCAAGGTCATAATAAAGCTTTTGAACAGGAAGTTTATTCTGCTCTAAAAACATAAGATAAGAGACTCCAAGCGACCATCTAAAGGGCTCAACCTTAGAAGCGAAAATAGTAGTAAAAAGAAACAAAAAAAGTATGAATATACGAAGCAAAAATCTAACCTATTAAAAATATTTTTGTAACCTTATCAAAAATTAGCTTAGTTGCGATATAATCGCACTAAAATTATAAAAAAGAAGTTAGATGAAGTATATTTTTGTATTTGTTTTATTCATATCCTCAGCTTTTGGTTCTACTCTAAGCTCAACAATAGTAAGTGTAGATCATGATGATGAGATCGTTACGATCAAAATTGATAAAATAGATGTGGGTATGAGCGGTTTTGTTATTAGGGAGTTTGACAAAGAACACTCAAGCATTTTAAATGCTGTTGTTGTAGAGAGTTTTGATAAACAAAGCGGCGTAGCTACTTTAAAACTTAGTGAGTACAAAGACCTGGAAAGCTCTGCGCTTCCTCGTGGAGAGTGGAAAGTAAAAGTCGGAGACAAGGTAGTGCTTGCATTTGGATATTCACGTGCACTTTTAATAGCACCTAACGCAGATATCTATAATAAAATTACTAAAAATACTAAAACAATTCAATGGATACATCCGGATATTTTCGTATCTGTTCTATCAAAAAATTCTCACCCAACTCCTGTTGAAGAAGATTTTGAGCAGATCAGCAGCTCTTTAAACGTAGGACTATTGTTTGTTTATTTAAATAAAAAACTTTACACATTAGATGCAAGAAGTCTTAAAGTTTTAAATATATCAGATATTTCACTTGAACAAAAGAGTGTTAAGTTACCATTTTACAGCAGAATTGATGAGATAGATGCGGCTTGGTTCGGTGAGGGAAGTGATAAGTTAGAAGCATATGAACCATACTATTATGAGCTTTTAATAGAGCATAATCCAAATATGCAGGAACTTAAAGATGCATATAAAAAGTTTGAGCAAGATAAGGAGTAAACGATGATAGATAAGAAGCATATAAAACATTTTGAAGGTATTGTCGGAAGTGATAATATCTACAGTGACAAAGCACATCTTATTGCGTACTCTTACGATGCTACTCGTGAGCGTTTTGAACCTGATGCAGTTCTTTTTCCAAGAAGCGAAGATGATATAGCTGCAATTTTAAAGTATTGTAATGAACATAAAATTGTAATAGTACCTCGTGGTGCAGGAAGCGGTTTTACAGGTGGAGCATTACCTAGCAACGGCGGTATCGTGTTAGCTATGGAGAAACACATGAACAAGATCTTAGAGATAGATCTTAAAAACATGGTAGCAGTAGTCCAACCTGGTGTTGTCAACATGGATCTTCAGCGTGCAGTAGAAGAGCTTGGTCTTTTTTATCCGCCGGATCCAGCAAGCCAAGAATACTCAACTATTGGTGGAAATGTAAGTGAAAACGCGGGCGGTATGCGCGCGGCTAAGTACGGGATAACAAAAGACTATGTTATGGCTACTCGTGCGGTTCTTCCAAACGGCGATATTATTAAAGCCGGGAAAAAGACAATTAAAGATGTGGCTGGATATAACATCAGCGGTATCTTGGTGGCTAGCGAGGGTACACTTGCAGTACTTTCTGAGATCACGCTTCGCCTTATTCCAAAACCTAAGATGACAAAAACTGCTATGGGTATTTTTGACTCTGTTGAGTCTGCTATGAATGCGGTTTATAAAACAATGGCAAGTGGTGTAACACCTGTAGCTATGGAGTTTTTGGACAACTTGACTATCCGTGCGGTTGAGCAGACGTTTAATAAAGGTCTTCCTGTTGATGCAGGTGCACTTCTTGTAACTGATGTTGATGGAAACCTAGAAGATGATCTGAACTTTCAGTTAGCACAGATCGAAAAAGTTTTCTTTGAAAACGGATGTAAAGAGTTTAAGATTGCAAAGGATGAAAAAGAAGCTGCGGACATTTGGTTTGCACGCCGTAATGCTTCGCCTGCACTTAGTGTATACGGAAGTAAAAAACTAAATGAAGATGTAACGGTGCCTCGTGCCGTGCTTCCTGAACTTTTAGAGAAGTTCTACGCCATAGCTGACAAATACAAGATAAACATACCTTGTTTTGGTCACACAGGTGATGGAAACGTGCATACAAACGTTATGGTTGATGGAAGTGATCCAGAGCAGGTTAAAATAGCTTATCAAGCTATAGAAGAAGTTTTCCAAGCTACGATCGATCTAGGTGGGACTCTTTCAGGTGAGCACGGTATAGGTCTTGCAAAAGCTCCATACATGAGTATGGCTTTTACGGACGAAGAGATGAACCTTTTTAAATCAATTAAAATGGCATTTGATCCTAACAACATCTTAAATCCTTCAAAAATGGGACTTAAATAGTGTATAATCCCTTCTATGGGTACACAAAAAGCTAAAATTTTAAAGATCTATATAAAGCTTCAAAGAATATACGAAGTAGTGTTTGATAGAGAACTTACTCTAGATGCTGCTTCGCTGAGTTTTTATACCATCTTTGCTTTAATTCCTCTACTTTTGATATTTATGACGGTATTAACATCGATGGATGTATTCTTAGATATCTATTTAGAGATTCAAAAGATCATCTTAACTAACTTCTTACCAGTCAACCATGAACTTATTATGGGATATATTAACGACTTTTTACAAAACTCTGTTGAGATGAGTCTTTTTAGTTTTTTTATGCTTTTTATCTCTTCACTACTATTTTTTCAAAATTATGAGTATATAGCTAACAACATTTTTAAAGCACCACAAAGAGATTTTTTTCACAGCATCGGTATATATATTTTAATGATAGTAATAACACCAACTTCACTTGGAATTGCATTTTCTATCTCTGCTTATATTGCATCTGCTATGTCTACGAATGTATACACTTCTGGGCTGAATATTTTACCCATAATCCCAAACCTTATTATCTGGGTCTTGTTTTTCATACTTTTTAAACTTTCTGCAAATATAAAAGTTGGATTCTCAGCAGCTATGATGAGTTCATTAGTGGTCTCAATAGCATTTTCAATAATTAAAAATATGTTCATATATTATATATTTTTGAATAAATCATACACGACACTATATGGCTCATTTTCAATAGTGTTATTTCTATTTTTATGGACTTATGTATCTTGGTTTATATTTTTACACGGTCTTCGTTTATGTCACTATATAAACAGCATACGAGAAGATAAGTATAGACTCAAATAGAAGAAAATATAATATCTGTTTTTTAAAGCTAGAGACTAGAGATAAGGCTACATGTATACCTAAGTACATGTAGCCAAGTTCAACATATGAGTTTGTCTCACTTAGGTTTAAAAAGCTTATAAGTAGAGTATCAAACATATCGGCAAATTCTGCTACATGTAACAAGATACTAAGTGGGTAAAATATAGTAAAAAGAGTTGTCCAGATTATAGAGAGTGGATGATACAAGGAGAAGTTGCCAAAGATTGCCAGTGAGAGCGGCAACATCATAAGGTATACCCAAAACGGTACTAAGACAAACTGCCATGTCTTGCTAAGAGTTTTAAAATGTATAAGAAATAAAAATATATAAAAAACTCCGCTTACACTAAGCCAAAAGCCAAGAGAGAAAAATAATCTTGGAGAGAATGATAGGAGCAGTAAAACTGTTAATAGCAGTGTCTGCATTGAGATTATCTTATATCCTCTGTCGTACAAAACAAAGCCGATGATCATCATAAAATATGCACGAAGCAAAGAGGGCGGGGTGTCTAAAAATATCAGATATATTAATAGCAATATTGATATAAATACAAACGAATCTACCTTGTAGCTTCTGTATGGAAAATACCTTTGCTGCAAATATTTGTAAGGAGTCTTAAAAAGAAGAAACAATACAGCTGCTAAAACACCTAAGTGAAAACCGCTAATAGCAAGTAAATGCGATACTCCCAGGTTTGAGAAGATTTTTTGAAGCTCATTATTTAATGGCGTAGCCGTATATAAAGCTTTGTAAATAGAGCTTACTTTCTCATCCACATGTAGAGCTGATATTTCGTTGTTTATCTGCTCTTTTAAAGATATAGCATTATCTACATGTAGTATTTTAGAGTATGAATAAAACGAAGTTAAATATTCGTAAAAGTTTATATTTGAAGTCTTTATCTCTAGTTCTATATTTTTGCCTGTAATATCTGAGAAATTTTTGTTGATAGTTGTATAGAAGCTAAACCCTTCATCTGATTTTAGTTTTAAGACTTGGTAGGTCTTTTGTTTGTTTGATTTAGTAAGTTTAGTTTTTTCGTACTGTTTTATAACCTGAGCATTCAGTACGGCTGTGTCAAAGAGTGTGAGGTTTTTGTAGTTGTTATACTCGATTAGAAGTGAATAGATGAAGATAAAAGCAAGAATACTTACAAAGACCAAAAGCTCTTTTTTTGTTTTAAAGAGTCTTGGCCTTTGAAGTTTCATCTAAAGTGTCGGCATAGATACCGTGTCGTTTGCTTTATGCTCAGAAGATGATGGGGCTGATACATCCATATTCGCAGATTTTGTGTCAATACTCTCATATGAGGTCTCAATAACTTTAGGACCCTGTTCAACGAAACGGGTAAGTTTTTTCTGAAATACAAGTTTAACATGTCCAGTCGGTCCGTTACGCTGTTTACCTATGATGATCTCGGCATCTTCTTCCTCTTTTTCCACATATGTAGGTATAAACTCTTTACCCTCGGCCTTAGCAGCTTTCTCGCGTTCTTTTTCCTCTTTGTAAAGGTAAACATCATCACGGTAGACAAAAAGGATAATATCCGCATCCTGCTCAATAGAACCAGACTCACGAATATCACTTAGCATAGGGCGTTTGTCGTTACGAGACTCTAACCCACGGTTAAGCTGTGATAGTGCGACTATAGGTATACCAAGCTCACGTGCAAGCATTTTAAGTCCACGTGAGATCTCAGATACTTGAAGGTGTCTGTCTTGATTACCGATACCCTGCATAATTTGGAGGTAATCTATTACTGCTATTTCGATCTCAGGGTGCTGATTTTTTAGTTTTCTCAGTTTACTTCTAAGCTGATTGATATTTATGCTACCTTGATCATCCACAAAAAGTTTAGCCGTATTCATTTTATCGATCGCACCGCCTAAACGTGTCCACTCATCATCACTCATGTCACCAACGCGAAGTTTTTGAAGGGGGATAGATGTTTGGATAGAGAGCATTCTAAGCATAAGTTGCTCAGCAGGCATCTCAAGAGAGAAAAAAGCCACACCTTTACCTTGGTTTATAATGGAGTTAACAGTGTTTAAAACAAAAGAGGTCTTACCCATAGCAGGACGTGCTGCGATGATAACAAGATCCCCTTTACCAAAACCGGTAGTCATACGGTTTAGCTCGTTAAAGCCTGTATCAACACCGACAAGTACGGAGTTACCACGTGCTTTCATCTCTTTGATGTACTCCATAGTATCAAATGTCATTTGAGGGGAGTCTTTAAAGTCAGATGTCTGATTATCTTGTGTTATCTCGTATAGTTTTTTCTCGACTATATCTACAACTTCGGCAGATGGAAGTTCCTCTTCTACAGTTACACGTTTTATCTCGGTTGTCAGGGTTAAAAGGTGGCGTTTTAGAGATTTGTCTTTTATCTCTGCTACATAAGCTTTTGTATTTGAGATAGGGTTTGCAGATAATATCTCTAGCATAACCTGCTCATCAAATTTTTTAATTGTTACTAACTCTTTTTTAATAAACTCTTCATCTATAGGCTGATCTTTTTGTAAAAGCTTCATCATAGCATTAAAGATATCTTGATGAGCTGGAAGATAAAAATCATCTACTTTTAGTGCAGAGCTTAGTTCATCAAACTGAGCCGGTTCAAAGACGATAGAGCTTAATATACTTCTCTCAAAGGCTAAATTATATAGATTTTCTTGCATTAATTATTTTCTTCCTTTTTTGCCATCTCTTCAATTTCTGAAACAAACTTGTCAACAAGCTCTTTCTCATCCAAGTTTGCCACTACTTCACCTTTGACCATGACCAGACCTTTGCCTTTTCCGTATGCTATAGCTACGTCCGCATGTTTAGCTTCACCTATGGCATTTACGACACATCCCATAACAGAGACATTTAGAGGAGTCTTTATGTGTTTTGTTCGTTTTTCTATCTCACCTACGGCACTTACAAGGTCTGCTTCAATACGTCCACATGTAGGACAAGAGATTATGTTTAGTCCATCTTTTGCAGCACCGCTGTCTTTTAGAATTGCACGTGCGACATTTATCTCTTCTTCAAGCTCGCCCGTGATGCTTACACGCATAGTATCGCCTATGCCATCAAGTAAAAGAGCACCAAGACCGATAGAGCTTTTAACGGTAGCATGAAATAGAGTCCCTGCTTCTGTTACGCCCAAGTGAAAAGGGTAGTTGTTTTTTGGTCTTAACATTCTGTAAGCATTAACGGTACGCTCTACATCACTAGCTTTTAGTGAGACTTTGATGTCACTAAAGCCAAGGTCTTCCAGATACTTTATATTGTACTCGGCTGAAGCCACCATACCCTCCGCCGTTTGACCGTACTTTGCATCAAACTGCTTCTCTAGACTTCCAGAATTAACACCGATACGGATAGGGAGATTACGCTCCTGACAAGCCTTAACGACTTCTGCTACTTTTTCTTTGCTTCCGATATTTCCAGGATTTATACGGATACAGTCAACGACTTCTGCAGCTACTAGGGCTAGTTTGTGGTTAAAGTGGATGTCAGCTACAAGAGGAAGCGAGATCTGCTTTTTTATCTCTTTTAGTGCAAGTGCGTCTTCCATATCCGGAACGGCACAACGAACTATGTCACATCCTGCAAAGTGTAAGCGGTTTATCTGCTCAACAGTCTCTTTAACATCAGAAGTCTTAGAATATGTCATAGATTGTACGCTTATAGGTGCATCACCACCTATAGCTACATCACCGACATATATTTTTTTAGTAGGTACTCTTTTTATCATAAAAAGATTTTATCTTTTTTGATATTATAAATGGCTTTTATATTTATAAATCTTTTTTTTGTTAAAATATTGTTATGATAAAATTAAATTCAATCTCATCAAAAAATGATGAAAAATTCTGGAAATATGGTGTCTACGGTATATGGTTGGCATTATTGGGGCATATTTCGTTTATAGGGTTTTTTTACGCATTTAATGTGTATGAGATGGCTATTATTAATGTATTAAGTGTATCTGTTTATGTTGCATGTATATATCTTATAAAGATTAAAAGATATGAACTTATTTTACCGATAGCTTATACAGAGGTTACTCTGCATACTCTTTTTGCATCTTATTATGTGGGTATAGACAGCGGTTTTTATTATTATATTTTTGTATTGGTGATAGTGTCACTCATAGTTAAGCAAAAATCAATAAAAATACATATTCTTAAAAGTTTGTTCTTTATGAGTGCGTTTTTTATTTTAGAGATGCTTTTTCACTACTTCACACCGATCTACATCATAGATGGAGATATTCTTTTTAGTCTAAGATTTATAAATTTTATAGCACTTTTAATATTTTCTATCCCTTTTATGTACTACTTTATATCTAAAAATTTAGAGACGGAAAAACTTTTATACTCATATGCGACAAAAGACCAGCTAACAGGTTTATATAACAGAAGATATATAGATTCTATAGTCGATTATGAGTATTCAAAAAGAGATTTTAACTCTTTAGTATTGGTCCTTGCCGATATAGACTTTTTTAAAAAAGTAAATGATAACTACGGACATCATTGCGGGGATAAAGTCCTTATAGAGGTATCAAAAAAACTAACTGAGTGTATCCGCCAAGAAGATAAGCTTTCACGTTGGGGTGGTGAAGAGTTTTTGTTCTTTATGCCAAACTCCAGTATAGAAGATGCCAAAATACTTATAGATAGAGTTCAAAAAAACATAGATGAACTGGTTTTTAAATGTTCTGGGAGAAATGATATAAAAGTGACTTTGACTTTTGGAATCGCTCAAAAACAGATAAATGAAAGTTTTGATAAAACATTAGCAAGAGCTGATATTGCACTTTATGATGGTAAATTATCAGGAAGAGATTGTGTAGTGGTGTCTAAGCCATAAAGGCTTAGAACTTTAAGTTCAAGTTCGTATATAGGTAACGTCCAGGCTCATTTAGAAGCATAACATCTGTACTATTTGTAAGAAGTGTTATGTCTGCATAAGTATTACTCATAGCATAAGTCTCATCTAAAATATTGTTTACACCTACAGTTAAATCAATCATTTTAGAAAAAGTATGATTAACTTTTAGATTTAAAATATTCCATGCATCTAACTCTTGCTCACCGTTTTCCCCGTCGAAGTCGCTCCACTTTTCACTTCTATGAACTTCAAGTGTAGCAACTGAATCAGTCATATATTCATAGTTCGCAGCTAGTTTTGTGCGAAGCGGTGCGATATCTGCTAGGTTTGTATCGCTCTGATCAGATAGTGCTGCATCTTTTTCACCTTTTTTATAGCTCATAGAAAGACTTAACTCTAACTCATCTGTAGGAAAGTAGTTTGTAACAAACTCTGCACCGTAGATAGTAGCATCTATGTTTTTAAATCTGTAGTTTCCACCTGTTGGGTTGCTGTCTCTTTGGTAATAGATATAATCACTTAGCATAGAGTAAAAACCTTTTAGTTTTACATTGTAAGAATCAGATTTTCTCTCATAACCAAGGTCAAGTTGACGGTTTGTAGTTTGCTCAAGAGTACCACTACCTACATTTACTCTTACAGGAGGCATTGTTGGTGTATACATTATAGAGTATAACTCTCTAGCATCAGGTACACGATTAGCCTGACCAAATCCAAGAAACATTTTTGACTTTTCAGATAGAGTGTAGTTAGCTACAACGTTTGCATTAAATCCTGTATAGTCGTTATCTTCGTAAACTGTATCATCTACGCTTATGTCCGTAGTATCATATCTAAGACCAACTTTTACATTTAAATCACCAAAAGACTTGTCTGCTTTTGCAAATACTGCCATGTTTTTTGTTTCAGAATAAGGTAAAGAAGTCATATGCATACCTTCAACTAGAGTAGCTGCATCAGTACTAAACATCTCTCCTTCCCAAGTTCTTTTACTTGAATCAAGACCGATTAATACCTCTTGACCAGCAAGTTCTAGAGTGTTTTTTAGTTTAACACCCTGCATAGTAGTTTGAAGTTGGTTAGTTTTGTAAGATGTTGCACCAGAATCTCTAAACATTGTATCCATCGGGTGGTCAACATCTGAGTAGTAGTACTGAAGATTTAGGTTTTTATATGCTTTACTCATATCGTCAATATTGTACTCAACAGAGTAGATGTTTGAGTCATCATATCTAGCATCCATCTTAGAGTTAGCATAAAGTACATCATCACTTCTGTTTGCAGTAGCACTTAGGCGAAGTTCATGATTTTCTAGAGGATTTACAAAAAGTTTAACTTTTGCACTTTGTTTAGTGTAAGCAGGCTCATCTTTGTATTGAGTCTGAAATGTAGATGTTCCAGCTACAGGAGAATTGTCTACCTGCTCTGCTAAAGTGTTTCCGTCACCGTCTTCATACTGATCACTACTCTCATGGCTTACACTAACAAGTGCGCGGATAAAATCATTACCACCGCTTGCCGTAGCTCCCGCTTTCATGTAGCCAAAACTACCTGCACCTAGGTTTACTTCAGACTTGAAACCTTTTTCTGGAGCTTTCGTTTTTATCTTAACTCCACCACTCATAACACCAAAAGTCTCTACATCATAAGGTCCCTCGATAACTTCAATATCTTGGATCTGAGAAGCCAGTACATGTGATACAGGCGGATCCATTCTGTTTGGACATGCACCGCATACTTTTGTTCCGTCAACCTCTACAGAGATATTGTCACGTTTTTGACCACGGATGATGATATCATTTGCGATACCTGAGCGTCTGTTCATATCGATACTTGGTACCTGAGTGCTAAGTGCATCTGCTAAATCAGCCGATTTCTGAGCTTTTTTTGCAACCTCTGTTATATACGTTGATTCAACTTTAATACTTTGTAGATCAGTCTCCTCAGCAGCGAGTACACTAAGGACCATAAGAGATAATGGGATAATTTTCTTCATTCACTTTCCTTAAAATTTATTAAGTAAGAAGTCTATTGCAAAAGTGTTAAATAAGTGTTAATCTGTTAAAATTCGGTATGAGTAAAATAGAAAAAGTAAAAAGAATAGTTTTAATAACCCTAGGTTTCGGTTTGGCAACTTACCTTATAATGAGTGGTATGGCAATGTTAGATGTCGAGAGTGCCAAAGAAAAAAGCGTGGAGCACAATATTACAAAGTAATATCTACTCCTAGAGCAAAGTTCATAGTAACGCAGTGAAGTGAACCGTGTTGTTTGATTAGAGTCGAGCAGTCTATTGCTACTACATCTCTGTCTGTAAAGAACTCTTCAAATATTTTGAGAGCCTCTTTGTCTTGGCTGACTCCATATACAGGAACGAGTACTGCCCCGTTTACAAACAAAAAGTTTGCATAGGTCGCAGGCAGGCGTTCATCTTCAAAATACACAGCATCACAAAACGGCAGTTCAACAAGCTTATACTTGTTCTCTTTAGCTATTACATGTAGCTCATCTTCCATACTTTTTAGTGCTTTATAATGTTCATCACTCTTATCTTTTGGAGGTTCTACATACATTATTGTGTTCTCATCTACAAAACGTGCAAGTGTATCTACATGTGAGTCTGTATCATCACCTGCTAAATATCCGTGTTCAAGGTAATGGATCTTTGTAGCACCAAAGTGCTCGTTTAATCTTTTAGTCGTCTCTATAGAATCCAGCGCAGAGTTTCTATTTTTATTTAGCATACACTCAGCAGTTGTAAGTATGGCGTCAGCACCGTTACTCTCTACTGCTCCGCCTTCTAGTATAAAGTCTATTGTTTTGATTTTTTTAGAGTAGTATTTAGAGATACAAGGCGTCATTTTTGTATCTTTAGATGCTTCAAACTTTCCGCCCCAGCCCGTGAAAGTAAAATCAAGCAGTTCTATATCACTACCATTTTCAACACATAATGCAGATGTATCTCTAGCCCAACAATCGTTAGTTTCATACTCTACAAAGTATAGGTTCTCATTTTTCTCAAAATAACTTTTAGTCTCATCTATATTTTCACAGACAACAAGACATTTTTGATACTTTATAATCGCATTTATAATATTTACAAAGTTCTCGCGAGCTTCTTGTAAACAACAAGTCCAATCCGTATTTTTATGAGGAAAAACTATTTGTGTAAAAGATTGCTCTTCAAATTCGGCTATTAACCTTTTCATATGTATAATTCCTTTATGGCTTACATTACTTTAAACAAAAAACATTTTTTTAATAATCTTGACATTATCGCAAACAAAACTAAAACAAAAGATAAAATTGCAGTAGTTTTAAAAGATAATGCATATGGACACGGAATAGTTGAGATAGCGACTATGGCAAAAGAGTACGGAATAAAAAAAGCTGTTGTCAGATGCATCAGCGAAGCAAAAATGATAGAAGATTTTTTTGAATATATTTTGGTCTTAGCTGATATACCAAACGAGCCGAGCCAAAAGATAAGATACACAATTAACGATATAAATAAAATAGATAGATTTCCAAAAGGTGCATTAGTAGAACTAAAGTTTGACTCTGGGATGCACAGAAACGGTGTCTCTTTAGAGGAGTTACCAAAAGCACTTGAACTTATAAAACAGCAGGGCTTAAAACTCGAAGCCGTATTCACACACCATAGAAGTGCAGATGAGTTAAGTTCTGAATGGTTTTGGCAAAACGAAAACTTTGCAAAAGCAAAAGAGAGAGTGAAAGAGTTAGGGTTTGAAAATATCCGTTTCCACTCGGCAAACTCTGCATCGACTATTAGACACTCACACATAGATGAAGACATGGTAAGGGTCGGGATCGCAATATACGGATGTTTTGAGAGCGATGCTGTAGATACATCTGATTTTAAACCTGTCCTTAGTCTATGGGCTCAGAAGAACTCACAAAGAAAAATAGATGAAGGTGAGAGAGTAGGGTATGGCGGTACATGTACACTTGAACGTGATAGTGTTATCTCAAACTATGACTTCGGTTATGCAGATGGTTTTCACAGACTATGCTCAAATAATTACATAACTCCAAATGGTGAGAGACTGCTTGGTCGCATATCTATGGACAACTCAAGCTTTTTAACTGACAAAGATGAGCTTTTAGTGTTTGATAACGCTTCACATGTAGCTAAATCAGCTAAGACAATATCTTATGAGGTCTTAACATCATTAAAGCCTTATTTATCAAGAAGTATTATAGATGGATAACCTATGCCAATAGATCTGACTGACACATTAGTTATTGGTGTTTCTGCCACAGCTTTGTTTGATCTCTCAGAGGTAGATAAGGTATTTCAAGAAAAGATAAACATAGACCCTGATACTGCTATTGATGAGTACCGCTCATATATGTTAGAGAGAGAAAATGATGAGCTTGGCGATGGAACTGGAATGCCACTAGTTAAAGCTCTGTTAAATCTAAACAAACATATAAAAAAAGGTGAAGCACCCCTTGTTGAAGTTGTTGTCATCTCCAAAAACAGTCCTGAAACAGGTTTTAGGGTCTTAAATGAAGTAAGAAGAAGAAAGCTACCAATAACAAGGTCTGCATTTACCGCAGGGGAGAGCAGTTCAAACTATCTAGAAGCGTTTTATGTTGATCTGTTTTTAACAACAAATGAAAAAGATGCCCAAGAAGTTATAGACTCTAAGGTCTGTGCATCTGCTCTTGTGAGAAAACCACCTTCTAATCCACAGCAACTTGACGATACTCAGGTAAGGTTTGCTTTTGATGCCGATGCTGTTTTGTTTAGTGAAGACAGTGAGATAATCAATCAGCAAGAGGGCTTGGATAAGTTTTGGAGTGAGGAGGATAGATCTCAAGATATTCCTCTGCAAGAGGGACCTTATGCAAATCTGCTAAAAAAACTATCTAGTATTCAAGAGCGTATACCTGGTAGGATAGAGTACTCACCTGTAAAGCTTGCTATCATGACAGCTAGAAACTCTCCTGCTGAGATGAGAGTTATTAAGACATTAAGAGCTTGGGATGTTTACATTGACCAAGCTTTCTTTCTAGGTGGACTAGAAAAAAGCCGTTTTTTAAAAGCCTTTAAACCACATATATTTTTTGATGATCAAGATTCACATTTGGATCCTGCCTCAACTGAAGTCCCAAGTGCTAAGGTCTTGTATCCATCTAACTCTCCCCTAGTTAACATTATGAAAGAAAAAAATTCAATAAAGAAAAAAATCTAGTCTTTAACACAAAAGTACGGAGTGTAGTTATGGCAGGAATCTTCTGCTTTGCCAGTATTTTCGCTTCCAGTAAGAGTTATCAAGTTTAGAGATAGTCACTCCGTTTTTAGTTGAGGTGTGTACGAACTTGCCCTTTTCTATTATGATCCCAACATGGCGTTTGTTATAGCCTGTTCTAAAAAAAACCATATCCCCGACTTTTAATTGAGATTTTGTTATCTTTTGTCCAAAACTAGCTTGTTGTCTTGTAGTCCTTGGAACTGCTATTTTAAATGCACCGTAATAAGCTTGCTGGATAAACGATGAACAATCTACCCCGTATTTTCTTTCATCACCACCGTAACTGTAAGGGGTATTTCTCCACTTTACATATTCTTTGTAAAGCAAGGTAGATCTTTCATTTTCGTCTTGCACTACATGTGTAAAGTTTTGTTTATTGTATTTTTTTAGTTGTGTAGCTTTTTTAGAGTTATAGGTATGTATACCTCTTGTTGAACAAGCTGAAAAAAGTATGCTGATAATTATTAAAAAGCTGAGTTGTTTCATGGCTTATGAATTTATTTTTATTACTGCCTCTGAATAAAGCACTCCGTCAACTCCAAGCAGTGCTAATTCTTCGATCTCATCGTCATCTTCTATAGCTACGAGTATCTTTGCATCAAAGAGGTAGTTGTTAGCCAGATCTTGAGCTGTCTTTGCTATATCTTTGTCTACATGTATAAAAGAAGCACCCAGATTAGCTGCGTATATTATTTGTGTTATATCTTCTGCTTTTAAACAAAAACACAAGTTGTTGTTTTGCAGATGTTTTATGGTCTCTAAATTATCCTCGCTATATTCCAAGTATATGCAAGAGTTTGGCGGTGTGTTTTTAATGGCATCTATATTTGGAATGTGGTAAAAACTACCATTTTCTTTTAAAAAACTTGGTATAAATCTGTGACCGATGATAATCATAATCTATCCTTTATCTACACACTCTTGCGAACAGTAGTATTTGTTATTACTTAGTATTGTATCATCTAACTCACAATAGATTCCACAACTTGCACATTGGACCATATCGTTTGATGCCGGTTTGTCGTTAGACTTATTTTTTTTATTTTGTGTAACTTCCGGTTTTTTCTTTATAAATAGAAAATAAACAAGGGCTATTACACCGATGACGAGTAGTAGTTTCATAATCATTTTTAAGCCTTTAGAATCAGATAATGTCTGTTGTCTGTTTTAATAATATCGTGTTGGATATTTTGGGGTATCTCATTGTATACGTTTTCACCCTTGTAAAAAAGTATAACGCTGTTTTCATCCCTGAAGTTCTCACTTAGCTTAAGAAGCATGTCGGTATCTGTCACGGCGCGTGAAGTCACTATGTCAAATATCTCATCTTCCATCTCTTCAACTCTTTTTTTTACGACTTTTACATTATCAAGTCCCAGATCGGCTTTTATAAACTGTAAAAAGCTGGCACGTTTTGTAAGAGGTTCTGCCAAAGTGACTTTTGTGTCTCTCATCGCCATAGCCAAGATCATACCAGGAAATCCCGCCCCTGTCCCTATGTCTAAAAGAGAGTTGCATTTTGGTAAAAACTTTACAGGATAGACTGCATCGTAGATAAAATCATCTATAGTATTTTCATCTCTTGCACCTGTAAGGTTATGGGTTTTGTTCCACTTTAAAAGATGGCTTTTGTATTTTTGGACATTATCATAAAACTGATCATCTAATTTTATGCCGTTTGCTTCAAGTTTATCTTTTAACATCTTAAAGCATATGCCCCATCTCATCTTTTTTTACGTTTAGGTAATCTTCATTATGCTTATTTGATTCCATAACGATAGGTACACGTTCGACTATCTCAATATCACTGATCGAGTTGACCTTATCAGGGTTGTTTGTAAGAAGTTTGATCTTATGAATATTAAAATGGTGGAGAATGGTTGTTACGACCTCATATGTACGCTCATCTGCAGAAAAGCCTAGCTGATGATTTGCTTCAATTGTATTAAAACCCTTGTCCTGCAACGCATAGGCATTTACTTTGTTTAAAAGACCGATATTACGACCCTCTTGACGAAGATATATTACCATACCTCCCTCTTTATCTATAAGATCAAGGGCATATTCTAATTGATCTCTACAGTCGCATTTAAGGCTTCCTATTGCATCACCAGTTAAACATTCTGAATGAATCCTTACTATCGGTACTTCGCTCAAATCTTGTGTATATATTGCCAAATGCTCTTTTTGACCCTCTTTGAAAGCTTTTATTTTAAATTTTCCAAATCTTGATGGTAGGTTTGCTTCGTTTGATATTTTTATATCCATTAATTGTTATCCAAGTTAAAAAAGGTAGAATTTTGAAGACGATTATAGCGAAATATTTTTAATTATAGGGAAAGTCAATGTTTGATAGATTTAGAAGAACAAGAATTAATACAACTCTAAGAAAGCTTGTACGTGAGACACATGTAAGTACGGATGACTTTATATATCCGCTGTTTGTTAGAAGCGGTAAGGGGATAAAAACAGAGGTCTCTTCTATGCCTGGTGTTTACCAGATGAGTTTAGATGAGATATTAAAAGAGTGTTCAGAGATACAAAAACTAGGACTTAACTCTATTATTTTATTTGGTATTCCAGATACAAAAGATTCTATCGGTAGTGATAGTTTATGTGAACATGGAATCATAGCTACTGCGGTTAAAGAGATAAAAAAAGCATATCCTGACATGTTTGTAGTAACTGATCTATGTTTTTGTGAATACACAGATCATGGGCACTGTGGAATAATAGATGTAAAGAATGAAACAGTCAACAATGATGCGACCTTAGAAATATCTGCACAACAAGCAGTTGTACATGCAAAAGCAGGAGCTGACATGATAGCACCGTCTGGCATGATGGATGGTATCATCGAGACTTTACGCTTTGCATTAGATGAGGCAGGGTATGAGAACTTGCCTATTATGAGTTACTCTACTAAGTTTGCAAGCGGATACTATGGACCGTTTCGTGACGTAGCTGAGTCGACTCCAAGTTTTGGAGATCGTGCTTCGTATCAGATGGATCCTGCAAATCGTCGTGAGGCGATAGCTGAGAGTGTAAGTGATGAGATCCAAGGTGCTGACATACTTATGGTTAAACCAGTTCTTGCTTATCTTGATGTTGTTCGCGAGATTAAAGACAATACAACAAAACCGCTTGCAGTGTATAATGTTAGCGGTGAGTATGCTATGCTAAAAATGGCAGGTGCACAAGGTCTTATAGATTATGACAGAGTGCTTATGGAGACTATGATCAGTTTTAAACGTGCCGGAGCTGATATAATAATCAGTTATCATGCAAAAGAGATAGCACAGCTATTAAAAAAGTAAATTTAAGTAAAGTTAAAGTAGAATGATTAATTCAAAAATTTTAATATTTTTTACCTAGGAAAAACAGTGAGACATTTTTTAACACTCAAAGATTTCACGAAAGAGGAAATCCTAGAGATAATCGATATCGGTTTAGAGATCAAAAATAACCTTAAAAACGGTGTATATAAAAAAGAGTTAGATATGAAAACTCTTGCTATGATCTTCGAGAAAAGTTCAACTAGAACAAGGGTGAGCTTTGAAACAGGGATGTTTCAACTTGGCGGTCATGCACTCTTTTTATCAAATCGTGATATACATTTAGGTCGCGGTGAACCTGTAAAAGATACGGCACGTGTAATATCTAGCATGTGTGATATGGTCATGATAAGAACGTTCGAACACTCCATGATAGAGGAGTTCGCATCATATTCAAAAGTTCCTGTTATTAACGGACTTACAGATTCTTATCATCCTGTTCAGCTTTTAGCTGATTATATGACCTTGGTTGAGCATAGTGCAAATGAAAATATTGTGTGCGCATATGTAGGTGATGGAAATAACATGACACATTCGTGGATGATGCTTGCCGCTAAACTAGGGTTTGAGCTGCGCATTGCTACACCTAAGGGCTATGAAGTAGATGCCGGTGTTTTAGCTGAGACTCAGGAGTTAGCTAAAGAGAGCGGTGGGAAGATAATAACAACTAATGATCCTAAAGTCGCGGTAGATGGTGCTAGTGTTGTGACAACAGATACTTGGACATCTATGGGACAAGAGGATGAAAAAGAGGAGCGTATAAAAATATTCAACGGTTTTATGGTAGATGAAAAGATGATGTCATTAGCACAAGATGATGCAAGATTTTTACATTGTCTACCTGCATACAGAGGTCTGGAAGTAAGCGAAGATGTTTTTGAACGTCATGCAGATATAGTTTTCAATGAAGCAGAAAATAGACTACATGCCCAAAAAGGTTTGATGGTATGGTTAGACAGAAGAAGAGGAGAGTAGTTTGAGGATATTAGGTTTAATTTTTTTAACAATAAATTTTTTATATGCCGCTAATGCAGCAAAGGTTGTTAAGGTAGATGAGATGTTTGCAGAGTCTAAAAACTGTAAAGCTTGTCACATGCACCTTGTAAAAGACTGGAGTAAGTCTTGGCACTCAAACTCACACTACTCTAAAGATGAATATTTTCAAAAGTCTATTGATTATTACAGTAGAAAAACAAGAAAAAGTTTAAACGGGGTAAAAATAGAGTGTGCTACATGTCATAACCCTAGAATATCAGTAACATCTACGGGTATGGATTATGAGATAGCAGCTGTTCTAGGACTTGATAAAGGTTCTAAAGTAAACAAGGCTTTAAAAGAAGAGAGTTTACATGAGGGGATTAACTGTGTTGTTTGTCACAATATAGATAAGATCCATTCAGACAGAGACCAATCATTTCGTGGGATAAACAGAATTTCTTGGACACCATCTGGTGTAATGAGCGGTCCTTATGATGATGCTAAATCACCTTATCATAAAGTAGAATATCGTGATTTTATGGGTGATAATTCAAATAAGCTTTGTTTTGTGTGTCATGCAAATGATAGAAGCAATAGAAAAGTTGTATTTACTAATATGGAAAAAGAGTTTAAATCTGGTGGTAAAAAATGTGTAGACTGCCATATGGGACCAAAAAGAGAGGGTGTTGCATCTACTCTTAAAATAGATAACGGTAAAGCTAAAAAACGTATGATCCGTAGCCATGGTTTTAAAGGTGCACATTACGATGAGATGATAAAAGACTCATTAGAAGTAAGTGCAAAACAAAAAGGTTCTAGCGTTATAATAACTCTGAAAAATCCTCAACCACATAATATTCCAAGTGGATTTGGTTCTCGTGAATTGTTAATCGAGTTAGAGTACATAAGTGGAAACAAAAAGATAAAAACTGAGCAGGTGTCTTTAACTACACACTATAAAGACAGACGTAAACGTCCTACAATTCCACACTTGGCAAAAACTATGACTAAAGACATGAGTGTTCCGGCTTATGGTCAAAAAGTGTTAAAAGTGGACAAAGTCAAAGGTGCTTCGAGGTTAAAAATAACTGTTTATTACAGACTTGTAAATGATGAAGTGCGTGAATTGCTAGATCTAAAAGATATGATCTGGGCTAAGAAGATGTTTGTAGCATCTACAACTATAAAGCTAAAGTAAAAATACTTTAGCTTTATGACTTAATATTTAATACCAGTAACTTCTCTGATCTTTTCCATCATAGGCTGAGCTACTGCTCTTGCTTTATCAGCGCCCATTTTTAAAATATCTCTAACTTCATCTTGATTCTTTTCAAAATACTCACGTTTTTCTCTATACTCTTTAAAGTATTCCCACATAACTTCAGCTAGATATATTTTAAAGTGACCATGTCCCTCACCACCTTGTTTGTATCTGTCTTGAAGAGCTATAAGATTTTCACCCTCCAAAAATAGCTTGGCCATATTGTAAACATTACATGTTTCAAATTCTTTAGGCTCTTCAAGTGCTACTTGTTCAGTCACGATCTTTTTTATGGTCTTGAGTTGTTTTTTCTCTTCACCGAAGATATTTACGACATTTCCATAACTCTTAGACATCTTTTGTCCATCTATCCCCGGAACCGTTTGTACCTCTTCTTGGATACGAAATTCTGGAAGAGTTAAAATGTCACCATATTCATTATTAAATTTTGTAGCTATATCACGAGCTATCTCAATATGTTGAATTTGATCTTTTCCAACAGGAACAACTTCTGAACCAAAAAGCAGGATGTCAGCGGCCATTAGAACAGGGTATGAGAAAAGTGAATGGTTAGCTGCTATACCTTTTGCAGTTTTGTCTTTAAAGCTATGTGCACGCTCTAAAAGTCCCATAGGTGTATATGAAGAAAGTATCCAGTATAACTCAAGCACCTCTTTAACGTCTGATTGTACCCAAAATGTTGATTTCTCAGGATCGATCCCTAATGCTAAAAAGTCAGTTGCAGCTTGCATAGTGAATTTTGCTAAGTCTTTACCGCCGCTTGTTTGTGCGTGGTAGTTTGCTATAAAAGCAAAAGTGTCACTATCAGCCTGTGCATCTACCATCTGTTTGATCGAACCAAAGTAATTTCCTATGTGCAAATCACCTGATGGTTGTATACCGGTTAATACTCTCATATAATTTCCTAAAATTTTTTTGCCATTATATCATACGGGAGATTTTTAGCTAAAATAAATGTTTAAAGTGTTATCATTCGAAATAATAAGATAGTGGTAAAAGGCCATAAATAAAAGGATAGATTATGAATGTTCAAGTTCAGTCAAAAGATATTACACTTCATGAAAATACAAAACAACATATTCAGGGTGCTATAGATAGTTTTACAAAATATTCGTTAGATATTACTTCGGTAAACGTACGTATAAGAGCAGAGAAAAAAGGTGTTGCTATAGAATTCGATATTCATATAGCTCACGAAGAACCAATAGTAATAACTCAAAATGATGAGAACTTAGATGCTGCAATAGATCTAGCAATTGAACGTGCAACAAAAGCACTTCGTCGTCTTCATGATAAGATAGTAGCACCTTCAAAAGGTTCAATAAAAGATTTAGAAACAATAGACTCATAATAAGTTGAAGTTTCTACTACTTACATTATTTCTTCTTGTAAACGTATCTGCACAAGAAGATTATTCGCTTAGAGTAGCTTACGGAAAAGCTACTGCGAGTGATCTTTCAGAGATACTCTCAGGTGATATCAGACCCACTTACGATAATACAGGTAAATCCCAAGATTATGAAGTTTTAGCTATAGATGCAGGTTACCTTTATGATAAGGGCACATATATAGACACTTTTTTTAAAGCTGGTTTAGCTTACTATAAACAACACATTTTGGAAGACACTTTTGAAGCTGCACTTTATTTCAAACTATATTACAATATGGATATGTTTTCTAATAGAGTGAGATTTGGATTTGGAGAGGGTCTTTCTTATACTAATGGTTATCTAGAACCTGAATATGATGAAGCTGTACAAGACGAAGATAATCATTCAAGATATTTAAACTATTTAGATATTAGTTTAGACCTTGATCTTGGAAGACTTGTAAGAGTAAGATCATTATATGATACATATATTGGTTTTGCGATTAAACATCGCTCAGGTATTTTTGGACTTATCAATAATGTAAAAGAGGGTGGGGCTAATTACAACACCTTCTATATCGAGAAAAACTTTTAGGAGAAAAAATGTATAGCTGGATATTATGGTTTCATTTATTATCGCTAATTTCTTGGTTTGCAGTTTTATTTTATCTGCCAAGACTGTTCGTATACCATGCAGAGAACATACAAAACAAAGGTTTTTGTGACGTAGTTCAGGTTATGGAGCTGAAAATATACAAATATATTGGAGTACCTGCAATGTGGGGAACGATATTAAGCGGTTTTTACATGGCGTTTGAGATCGGTTTTTCAGGAAATGCTTGGCTACATGCAAAGATCATGCTTGTTGTTATTTTAATGGCTTATTTCTTTTCTTTAGGGTACTTTAGAAAGCAGTTTGCAAATAACGAGTGTACTAAGAGCGGAAAGTTCTTTCGTGCATATAACGAAGTTCCGACTATAATCTTAATGGTAGTAGTTTGGCTGGTGGTTTTTAAGCCGTTTTGACTTCGTCTTGAGCGTATGGAATATTTTTTTCGTAGAAAAAATGTTCACGGGAGCTCAAAATAGAGACGAACTTATTCCCGATAGGGAACTTTTGCATAAAATGTTCACTGTAGATGAAAAAGAGATAAGGGTTCACCTTGCGTGGAACTGTTTAACTGTATGTGCTTGTTCTAAAACCAACTGGTTTTGGAACTACCATCGACTCTGTTTTTTAGCTTCCGTGAAGATTTTCACAGAAAATCATCCATCAGCTAAAAGTCGATGGCATCACCGAACGCGTTAGCGTTCTCCACGTTTCTTAGCTTTAAACAATAACGGTGTTCCCGTAAAATCAAAAGCTTCTCTTAGTTTATTTGTCAGATATCTTCTATATGTGAAGTGAAGACCTTTTGGTTTGTTCATAACTATGGCGATCTTAGGTGGGCGAGTCTCATACTGTGTTGTATAGTATATGCGTATAACTTGACCGTGCATACTTGGAAGTTGATGACGCTGTTGAGCCTTGTCTATAACAGCGTTTAGTTGAGAGGTTGTAATTCTCTGTGAATAGTTTTCATTTATCTTCAATATCATATCATTAAGTTTATCTACACGTTGATGTGTGTTTGCAGATAAGGTGATTATTGGTGCATAAGATAAAAATTTAAATCTGTCACGAACGTCATTTTTAATTTTTTCAAAATCATTTTTATCTGCAATATCCCATTTATTAAGAACGATGATACAAGCTAGTCTATTCTGATCAACCAGTCCTGCTATCTTTTCATCTAGGTCTAAAAAAGGTTCACTTCCATCTAAAACGACAAGTGCCATATTTGCGTTTTCAAGCATCTCTTTTGTACGCATTAAGGCGTATCTTTCGATCCCCTCTATCTTACCGCGACGTCTTAGACCTGCAGTGTCTACAAAAGTAAGTTGTTTACCTTTATACTCAATGCTTTCATCTATTGGGTCAATTGTAGTACCGCTAACTGAACTTACTACTGAGCGTTCTTCACCTAAAAGGGCATTTAGAAGAGAACTTTTACCTACATTTGTACGACCAATTATCGCTATTTTAATATGATTTAAATCGTTTTCGTCAAACTCTTTTATTTTATCATTTTGAGCAAATATAGAATCATCTTCCACTGCTTCATCATCTGTGTAAAAATAGCTGTCTTCATCATCCTCTTCAAACTGTGAGAAAAACTCATCATCACTTAGTTCGTCTTCGTAAGTAGATATCTCTGGTTCACTGATTATCTCTTCAGCCTCTTCGTCGATAATATCAGAGTCAGGAATTTGGTTGTATACCCATTCTAGTAGATCTACTGTACCACGGTTATGTGAAACAGATATACCGAATATAGCGTCACATCCAAACTCATAAAAATCCCAGAGTTTGTCATTCATTTTATCATTATCTATTTTGTTAACAACAAGAGCTATATCTTTACCCATAGTTTGAAGCTCATAAAAAAGTTTTTTATCTTCGTCTTCAGGAATACCTTTTCCATCAACCATATATAGTATGATATCTGCCTTATGAGCAGCCTTTAGAGACATCTCTTTTATCTTATCGTATAACTCACACCCTTTATCAAGTCCACCTGTATCAAGTAGCAGTGCGCGTTTGTTATTTATAACAACTTCACGTCTTTTTACATCTCTTGTAGTACCGGCTAAATCAGATGTGATTGCATCTCTTTTTTTTACTAAACGGTTAAAAAGTGAACTTTTACCAACATTTGGACGTCCAATAATTGCAATTTTTTTCATGATATACCTTGTTTTATATGGATAGAAAGTAGTTATAACTAATATTTTTATGGAATTATAGCAAAATTGCTATAGGATTGGGTATAAGGAATATTTTTTTATGAAAATATATCTAGAAAGAATGGAGACGGACTTAGTCCATCACCATCCATACAAAGAATTCACCGCTAGAGTTATTAACGCAGGCTTCCTCAATATGTGCAGTTACTTTTGAATTCGCAGAGTACTGAGATTTCGTATCCATACTTGTACTTGAGTTTCCGTTTGCGACTATATCTCTTTTTTTCATGCTTAGATCCACATTTACACCTTGTTGGAGTGAAAGCTCATCTAGTGCACGTGTTATAGCAAGTTTTCTTTGAGTAGATGTTTTTTGATCATAGGTACGCATGGCACTGCCAACAGCACCGATATTACCATTTAGATTGGGGTTAAGTATCCAAGGTTTATCTTTACACTTAGTTGTGTCTTGTTCTGGTTGCACGTTCATGCAACCAGAAAAACTTAAGACAACAAGACTATATAAAAAAAATCTCACTATTCTGTAGGAAATTCTTTGTCTAATGACTCTAAAGCATTTTTAGACTGAAATTGTTGCCATAAAGCTTGGTCATTTTTAAAACTAGTTTTAACAGCATTCTTAACTTCACCGTTTACAGTAGCTTCAGGAACTGTAACTAAAAGGTATAATGTACCACCTTTAGTTGTCCAAGCATCAACACCTTTTGAACCTTGCAGGTCAATTTTAGCAACTTGTTTTGATACAGAAGTTGAAACTTGATCTACAGTCTCAGCATCACCGTTACCAGTAGTACGAGTAAAAGTTTCAACTTTATCTTTTACTTGAGATTTGATCTGTTGAGCTAAGTCACTTCTACCGTTAGCTAGAGCTACTCTTCTCATGTGACCCATACCTGCAGCAGATTTTTTAGCTATTCCAACACCTGCATAAGCACCTTCTACCATAGGTACACAAGTCCATGCAGGAGCCAATTGACCCTCTTGCTGACATGCAAAATTTGGTTCTTCTGGTTTTGGTGCTTCACCACATCCTGTAATTGCAGCAGCTAGCAGACCTGCTAACGCTATAGATGAAATTGTCTTGATCATATGATCTCCCTTTGAAATTTTAAGTTAAAAAAATTATACTCTTCCGACTCTTAAATAAATATTATTAAAGCTTATAGATGTTTATCTGACACCTAAAAAATCAAAAATACCCAATTTTTTTATTTTACTTCCTTGATGTACTACGGTTTGTATTTTTGCATCTGAGTAACTTTTTCTAGATTTTGCCGAAAAAGTATGCTGTTTAAAAAGTATTTTTTTCTTATTGAGATCATATGTAGAGTATTTTACTAAAGATTTTGATCTGTTAAAACCGTAATCTTGAATGTTCTCAGTTGTTGATGTTATGTAGAGTTTCAGCGATTTATCACTTTTTGGTTTTTCACTTAACTCTATCCCTTTAGAACTAAGAGCATCCTTCACTGCTTGAACATAAGCTCTTGAATTAATATCAGATATTACGTATATGCTAAGCTCATTTTTAAGATTTAAGTATTTTTCACTTAATTCATTTAAGTAGTTTATCTCAGCCAAGTTATTATGTGAGTTAAGCACAACTTTCTTAGCTTCTACTAAAGATGCTAATTTTGGGTAGTCTTGCATACAGTTGCTTAAAATACTAAATTGCTTTATCCAAGGGTCACTCTCTTTAACAAGTGCAGATTCTGCTTTTGACTTTTTCATGTTTTTAGAAGCCAAAATATTTAATTTAGTAAATATAGATGTACGTGGAAGTTTTAAAAGTATAAGTTGTTCGCCGTTAAACTCTTCTGTTTTTTCTATTTTTAGATCCATTAAAGACATAGTATTTACAAAACGTTCGTTTTCACTCAGTATTTCATTTATATTAATATCAGAGGGTATCTTTAGTTTTGTTTTATTATCTGAGAAAGTAGAATTTAGCGTATCTTGTATCTGCTTTCTTAGCTGTACTATGGCATTATTTTTTGCATGAGTAATGGTTTTACCGGAACCTACAGAATAAAAAAACTGAAAGTCTTTTGGCATTGACGTATACCACGCGGGTGGATTAGTAGGTTTTGGTCCGGAACAAGCTGTGAATATTGAAATTATTATGGCACTTAAAAGGTATTTATACATTGTTTTCCCCATCTTTTTATACAAAATTCTATCTTAAAAGTTTTAAATAATACTTGATGCGTATAATTTTACTTATGAAATATTATGCATACGAAAATTTTAGAGACGATACAATAAGTCTAATCAGTCAGATAAAAGAGTTTGAACCTCAAATAATAATTGCTATAGCACGGGGTGGGTTGATACCTGCACATTCTATTGCCGAGGGTTTAGGGTTAAGAGAGGTTCAGTCGCTCAGGACAGAACTCTACGATGATACAAAAAAAAGAGATAGTATCAGCGTGTTTAATAATTGTAAATTATCAGAGGGTACAAAACGCGTATTAGTAGTTGATGATATAGCAGACAGCGGTGATACACTAAAAGCTGTTATGGATGACCTAAGATCAAAACACTTAGGTGTAAAGTTCAAATCTGCAACTTTGTTTTATAAAAAAACATCAGTGCATAAACCGGATTTTTGGATAAATGAGGCTACAGAGTGGATAGAGTTCTTTTGGGAGAAAGATTTTTTATGAACCGCAGTAGTTTCCATCACATCCAGGAACAGCACCGGCATCCTTAGCATTTCCAAATAAAAACTCTTTAAGATATAAGCGTTTTTTCTCTGTAAAATAACTTCCGTTTAGGACTTTTAAAGCTTCAGGTTCTGTTTTGTGAACTCTCATTATTGGAGTGTCAGAAGCATTATATATCTCTTCCCATTCATATATTGTATGCATTTGTGCACCACGGTATGGACTGCCATGGCATGAAAGGCACATTTTTTTATACACCTTCATCCCCTTACTGTTGTATGCGTTTAGTGCTTGAGAGCTAAGTAACAATAGTAATACTAAAAATATTTTTTTCATTTTTTAGCCTTCTTTAAATATCTTTTATCTACATCTTTTAAAATAAAGTCAAAATCAACTTCATCCCAGTATCCAAGTGAATAATCAATTATATTTTCATTTTTATCTAAAAAATAAAGCATAGGCGTTGCTTTTGTATGAAGTTTTGATGGGTAGTCGTCTTTATCTCTCATAACAAAAACTGAGGCGTATTTTTTATTTATATTAGTGATTATCTTTTTATTTTTTAGAGTTGTATTTTTGAGTTTTTCACAATACTTGCAGTTTTTAGAACCGATGAACACAAAAAGCATCTTATCTTCTTTTTGTGCTTTTTCAAGGGTTGTCTTGTAGTCTTTTTGCCACTCAATAGAGTTGGCAAATAATGAAAAACTAAGTGTAAGGATCAATAAAATATACTTCATAAAACCACCTTTATCAAAAAAATTGATAAAACAAGGTTAACTAAAATTAGTTTAATATAAACTTTTTTAATATGTTCTGTTTAGTTCTTTATTTCTTCTTAGATTTTATAAGCTCATATGCTTGGTTTATCTCTTGAGTTTTAGCGGTAGCTTCTTTCATGTAACTATCATCTTTGCCTTGAGACTTTATGATATCTGGATGATACTCGCGAATCAGTTTTCTGTATGCTTTTTTGATAGTAGACATGTCGTCACTCTCGCTTACGCCTAAGAGTTTATATGCATCTTCGATACTCTCTTTGGGATGTACATTTTTTATCATCTGCTCAAACTGATCAAATATAGCATGGTATGCATTTGGGTCGAACTCAAAAGCCTGAGCGATACGTTGAAGTAATATATCCTCGTTTTCACTAACATGTCCGTCAACAAAAGCGAGTTGGATTAAAAAGCCCATGAACTGCTGAACTTTAGCATGGTCACGTTTTATAGCTTCTGCAAGTTTATTAGCAATATCCTCTAGGTCATCTAGTCTATCTTTCTCTTCGTTAAATATACGTTTTAAAATATCTCTCGTTTTTTCAGGTTCTGGAAATACAGATGAGATATCATCAAACATTATTCCGACAAGTTCAGCCTCAAGTGAATCCACTTTGCCATCGGCTTTTGCTATTTTTGCTACAAGTGCTACAAAAAGTCCTAGATCACTTTGTTTAATTGAGTCGTACGATACAGAGAAGTTTTTAAAAGCCTCTTGTGAGTAAGCTGTATATCTAGAATATGATTGAAATATATAATAAAATACAGCCCCTAAGATTGCCAGTACTATGATATTGCCCATTTAATGTCCTATATTTGTATGTGTTATCAGAAGTATATACGAAAATATTTAATGATAGACAACTTTTTATAGGTATAAAATATTAGTGATATAATTGCATTTATGAACAGACTCAAATATATGAATAAAGGTGTTAAGTATATGCTTATCGCCTCATTTACTTTTGCGATAATGGGTGCATTTGCAAAGCTTGCATCTGCTCACATGTCATCACTCGAAGTCGTGTTTTTTAGAAATGTCTTCGGTGTAGCTATTATCGCTTACGCTATATACAAAAGACCTCTTCAAAGCAAAGGGGGAAAACCGTTTTTACTTCTCTTTCGCGGGAGTATGGGTTTTGTCGCACTTCTTGCTTTTTTTTATAACATCGCACATATCCCCCTTGGCGATGCCATGACGTGGAGCAAGACTTCACCAATCTTTACGGCTATTTTTGCTTGGCTTTTTCTCTCAGAGCACCTAAGTAAAAAAGTCTGGTTTGCAATTTTTATAGGTTTTATAGGGATAGTCTTTATAACAGAACCTGCAAACATAGGTTTTACAAAATACGATGCTCTTGGACTTTTTAGCGGTATCGGGGCTGCACTTGCTTATACCTCTATACGTGAGCTAAAAAAACATTATGATACCCGTGCAATAGTGCTGTCATTTATGGGTGTGGGAACTCTTGGACCTGTGATCTTGTTTGTAGCGTCAGAGTTTTTTTACATGCCGAGTTTGGATTTTATGCTTGGAGAGTTTGTAATGCCAAGCGGGATAGTCTGGTTCTATGTTATAGCAATGGGGATTTTAGCGACTATCTCGCAACTGCTTATGACAAAGGCATACTCTGAGACAAAAGCGGGAATTATCGGAGCTGTAAGTTATAGTAATATTTTGTTCTCAATAATTGTCGGAGTTATACTTGGAGATGCACTTCCAAGTTTATCTGTAACAACGGGTATAGTACTAGTTGTTTTAGCTGGTATTTTAGTGGCTAGGGCAAAATAGAGCTATATATTTTTTGGTATCACTATATTAAAAGAAGAACCCTCAGAACTGTTTTTAACGCTAAGTTGTCCATTTATGTGCTGTTCAATGATCATTTTTGCCATGTAAAGACCCAAACCTGTACCGTTTTTTGATTTTGAGCTAAAGTACGGTTCAAATACTTTGTCGATAATATCATCTTCAATACCACCGCCATTATCGTTTATAAATATACTTAAATCATCTTTTGAATCTTCAAAAGTTATTGATATTTTTGGATCTTCAATTTTTCTCTCTATTAAAATATCGATGGCATTGTTAATTATATTTATTATAGATTGCAGTAGCTCATTTGTAAAAGTATTTATATATTTACAATCAGATTCATCTATTTTAAATTTGATACTAGTCATAGAAAGACGAGGCTCCACGTATTGTTTAATACGCTGGACTAGTACACTTATATCTATATGTTGAATTGTCTTTTCAGGTTTAAAGTAGGTCTGAAAATCATCTATCGTATCAGATAGATAAAGCAGGGTGTCAGATATTCTATCCAGCATCTGAGAATAGTCATTTTGCTCTTTATCATTCATCATCATCTTTACTCTTTCTTCGGCAATTAACAAGGTAGTTGTCGATAAAGGTTGTCTCCATTGATGGGCTATCATACTAAGCATCTCACCCATAGCCGCAAAACGTGACTGGGAAATCATAAACTGTTTTTGCTCGATTATCTCTTGTTCAAAATCTATTATTTTTTTTGTATAAGCTCTAAAAAACAGACATGCGATCACTAGCCCTATTACAGCCGTGACAGTGCCTACTGTAGAGAGATTTAGTCCGTATGTAAAATGAACTAAAATGATCGTGGAGATAGATACGATACCTACTATATTTCCAGCACGAATACTGCCTGTTATATATGCTGCAAATATCAAAAGATAAAACCAAATGATACGGAACTCATCATTTGGTACGAAAAACAAAGCAGATAAAAATGCTAAATATGCCGAAAAATACATTACGTATGTTATTGCAACGTAACGTGATTTTGGACCGCGAAGTAAAAAAATAAGTATTATAGATATTGCCACAAGGATATAGTTTGTTATGGTCTGTGTCTTTCCTAGTGGATTGATATCCAAAACACTAAAAGTAGCAAAAAGAAAAGTAAAAAAAGCCATTACTAAGAGTATTGTGTTGAGAACTTTGTATTTGAATTTTAATAGTATCTCATTATCATCAAATGTGTGATAGCTTGTAAAAAGATTGTTATAAAAAGAGCTGGTTTTGTTAAACATAAATAATCTTTTTTTCGTATAATTATAAATCAACAAACTTAATATCTAGTGATTAAGTCAAAGTAACTTTTATTTAAAACCATTATGATATAATCTCTTTTTATTTTAAAAGGTAATATATGATACTACTTAGTGGACCTTGTGTTATTGAGAGTGAAGAAAATATTTTTAAAATTGCTAAAGAGTTAGAGAAATATCATAACGATAGTTCAATCGACTTCTACTTCAAAGCTAGTTTTGATAAAGCAAACCGTACATCTCTGGAGTCTTTTCGCGGACTTGGAATTGATGAGGGCTTAAGAATACTTCAAAAAGTAAAAGATGATTTTGGATACCAAGTTGTAACAGATGTACATGAATCAACTCAGGTAGCTCAAGTCGCAGAAGTTGTTGATATGCTTCAGATCCCGGCTTTTTTATGTCGTCAAACTGATCTGCTTGTAGCATGTGCACAGACAGATAAAAAGATAAACATAAAAAAAGGGCAGTTTTTAAGTGCAGATGCTATGAAATATCCTGCCTTAAAGATCTTGCAGACTCGCGGATGTGATGAAGCTACATACGAGAATTCTAAAAAACATGGACTTTATCTATGTGAGCGCGGTAACAGTTTTGGATATGGAAATATGGTCGTAGATATGCGTAACCTTGTTATGATGCGTGAGTACGCACCTGTTATATTTGATGCGACTCACTCTGTTCAGATGCCTACTGCGGTTGGCGGTAAAACTGGCGGTGACTCTTCTATGGTGCCATATTTGGCTAAGGGTGCAGCAGCTGTTGGAGTTGACGGTTTCTTTTTTGAGACACACTTTGACCCAAGCATAGCACTTAGTGATGGTCCAAATATGATAAAACTAGATGAGTTGGAAGACTTAGTAGAAAAAATTAAAAAAATACAGGAGATATAAAAATGAATTTAATAGAGGGTAAGTTAAGACTTAACGGCGGTAAAAAAGTAGCAATAGTTAGTACAAGATGGAATCACTTTATAGTTGATAGACTAGTCGAGGGCTCTAAAGATGCATTTGCACGTCACGGTGGTGAAGACAGTGATCTAACTCATGTTCTAGCTCCTGGTGCATTTGAATTACCGATGGTTGTTGAGAAACTTTTAGCATCAGGTAAGTATGACGCGGTATGTGCTTTAGGTGCAGTTATCCGTGGTGCTACTCCGCACTTTGATTATGTGTCTGCTGAAGCTACTAAAGGTATCGCATCTGTTAGTCTAAAATACCAAAAACCAGTGTCTTTCGGACTTTTAACTACAGATACAATCGAGCAGGCTATCGAGCGTGCAGGGACTAAAGCCGGTAACAAAGGTTTTGAAGCTATGACTACTGTTATAGAACTACTTGACTTATATGAGAACATGTAATGGCAACTCGTCATCATGCAAGAATGGCAGTTGTTTCACTGCTTTATGCTTATGATCTAGGTAATGGAAACATTGCAGAGCATACGGCAGAGATCTTAGAAGAGAAAAAGATCCGTAATAAACAAAAAGATTTTGCACTAAGTCTTTATGATGGTGTTATGCAAAACTTGGAAAAAATCGATGAAGCTATTAAGAAGCATCTTAAAGATTGGGATTTTGAGCGTTTAGGCTCAATAGAGCGTGCTACTCTTAGACTAGCGGGTTATGAAATAATTTTTGGTGATCTAGATTCTGCCGTTGTTATTAATGAAGCCGTTGAGATCACTAAAGCTTTTGGAACAGAGCAATCTCCAAAATTTATAAACGGTGTTCTTGACTCAATTAGTAAAGACAAGTAAAAGTTCATGAAAAAACTAGTTTTTTTATTTATTTTTTTTAGCACACTAGCATTTGGAGCGAACGAATGCGTAGTGTGTCATAAAGGTATAGAAGATATCCGAGATAGAAACTCTGACATGATGAAAGAGATCTTGGGTGTAGCTAAAAAAGCCGGTCACAAAGGTAATGACTGTATCGTTTGCCATGGCGGGAATCCCTACAACAAAAGTAAAGAGTACGGGCATAAAGGGAGCATCAGTTATTTTAAAGACAATAACGGTCCAAAAGACTTTTATTCAAACCCGACAGACCCTGCTATAAATAATAACACATGTGGTATGTGTCATAAAAGTCAGGTCAATGCACAGTACAGCTCTATGATGATGGGTATCAAAGCTATTGATGTTAATGAGACTAATAGTTCCATAGCTCCGATTATAGGTACTAAAAAATATATAGAGTACATGGATAAACTCTCAAAAAAAGAACCAAGTGCCTTTGTCGAGAAAAAGCACCACTCTAAATCTTCACACGCTACTGACAAAGGTTGTGCTACATGTCATATGCCATATGCAAAAGATTCTCTATATAAAGGTAGTGATGTTAGGATCGATAAAGAAAAAGCAGGTCATGTATTAACCCACAAGATACAAAGTTCAAGTAAAGTTATAGTAGATGTGGAGGATAACAACTATAGTGGCATACCTCTGGATACTTGTTCAAAATGTCATAACGATAAAAAATATACAGCCCGCTCATACAAAGGACTTATAAAGATAAGTTCAAAACATCATCTGAACATGCAAGAAGATATCCACTTTAAGCGTGGCATGTCATGTCAGGATTGTCATACCTCAAACGATATACATGGAAGCGGATACAAAACAAATGAAAACTTGGCTTCAGTAGAGATAGAGTGTCAGGATTGCCATGGTACTACAAAAAAATACCCTTGGGAACTGCCTTTCGGATTTTCCGATGAGTTTAATACTACTGTAGCAGATGGCAAAGGCAGAGGTGTAGCAAAAGATCTTGCAAAATATTTAAAACAGGGTTTTGTTGCTGAAAAAGAGGACGGTTACCTACTTAGTTCACGTGCGAACCCAATGCCAAATGTCGTAAAAAAAGAAAACACAGTACTTGTACATTTATCAAATGGTAAGTTTATAGAACTAAAACCGCTTAAATTACTAAAAAATGAGTATGATCTAACGGATGAAGCTTTGATAGCTATGGATTTTGTTGATGCACATACAAACAAGTTGGAGTGTTATACATGTCACACAAAGTGGGCTCCTCAATATTATAAAAGTAAAAAAAATATACTTATAAGATGGGAAGAACCAGCACTCGCTCAAAATGGAGAGGGCAGGATATCACCTGTTATTCCAAAGGGAGAAAAAAGTATAACACTGCAACCTCATACTATCTCCAGTGATTCAAGAACATGTGAGAGTTGTCACACCTCTTCTAAAATCTTGGGCTTAGGACTAGATGGTGTAAAAGATGACTTTAGTAAAACAAAAGAGATACAAAGTGCTTTTAAATTAGCTTCTGTTCTAAACGAAGAACAATTAGATAGACTTGATCGCAAAGGCTCTTGTGTAGCATGTCATAAAAATATACCAAATGGAAATTTGGCAGTATCTACATTGGTACATGCAGCGCAGATGGCAGAGATAGACATCAACAAAAAGATGCACAACGACATAATAAATGTAAAAATGAATGTTGGAGCTTGGGCACAAGTTATAAGTGTTGTTCTTGTATTGTTAATAATTATGTATATAATCTATGTTAACTTTATAAAGAAAAAACCTGTAAACCCTAGAAATGAAGGTTGGAAATAATGAAAAAAGTTTTTTTAATAATGGCTCTTTCCATATCAATATTTGCAAATGATATTATTATAAAAGAGAGTCGTTTCAGTGTTGATAAAACAGTGTCAAACATAGAAAAAATACTCTTAAAAAAAGGTTTAAATATTTTTGCCGTTATAGATCATAAGGCTAATGCAAAAAGTGTTGATATGAATATGGCTGAATCTAAAGTCATAATCTTTGGAAACCCTAAACTGGGTACAAAACTTATGAACAACAATATTTTAAGCGGGCTTGACCTGCCTCTTAAAATATTTATATATAAAGATGTAGACGGTAAAGTCAAGCTTGCATACAGAGATGGGACTTGGCTTAAAAATGAACATGATTTAAAGATTGATAAGCTGACAAACAAAGTTAGCAATGCACTGAATAATATTACAAACAAAGCGATAAAATGAGTAGATTAACAAAAGATGAAGCATTAGATTTAATAAGAAACGCAGACCTAAAAGAGTTAGGTAAGATGGCAAGCCAGAGAAAAAAAGAGCTGCATCCTGATGGTGTTACGACATTTGTCGTGGATAGAAACATAAACTATACAAATATCTGCTGGGTTGATTGTAAGTTTTGTGCATTTTACAGACATGAAAAAGATGAAGACGCATATGTACTTACATTTGATGAGATAGATAAAAAAATAGATGAGCTTTTAGAGATCGGCGGTACTCAGATCCTTTTTCAAGGCGGGGTGCATCCAAAGTTAAAAATAGAGTGGTACGAAGACTTGGTTGAGCATATACACCAAAAGTATCCGAGTGTTACTATACATGGTTTCTCTTCAATAGAGATAGACTTTATAGCACGCGTGTCTCGCATTAGTGTAAAAGAGGTACTAGAGCGTCTAAAAGCAAAAGGTCTTGCATCAATCCCTGGTGCTGGAGCTGAGATACTGAGTGATAAGGTACGTGATATTATCGCACCTAAAAAGATAGATTCTGAAGTTTGGATAGATATTCACCGTCAAGCTCATAAACTAGGGATCATGTCTACAGCTACAATGATGTACGGTACTGTCGAGACTGATGAAGATATAATAGATCATCTAGACATGGTAAGAAACCTTCAAGATGAAACAGGCGGTTTTTGTGCATTTATCATGTGGAGTTTCCAAGGTAAGAACACTGAACTTCTTCGCCAAATACCTGATATGGACAAACCATCATCAAACCGTTATTTAAGACTTTTAGCTGTTGCAAGACTTTATCTTGATAATGTACCAAATATCCAAAGTTCATGGGTGACACAAGGACCGTACATCGGTCAGATGGCACTTAAATTCGGTGCAAATGATCTGGGTTCTACTATGATGGAAGAAAACGTGGTAAGTTCTGCGGGGGCTAGTTTTGCAATGGCAAAAGAGGAGATGGTACACCTTATCCGTGATATCGGTGAAAAACCTGCGATCAGAAATACTGCTTATGAGATCTTAGAGAGATTTTAACTCTCTATAGACCAAGTAAGATAACACCCCAAACGATAACAAATACTGATATAGATAAAAATACTATAGCACTTCCCACATCTTTTGCTTTTCCTGCCATGATGTGATGATCTAGCGTAACCAAGTCAACTACTCTCTCAATAGCGCTGTTTATAACCTCTGCTATAGCTACACCCATCATACTCGTAAACATAAGAAGCTTTTGAGTTGTTGTTAGATCAAAATAAAATAAAGCAGGAAGTAGTATTATCCCTACAATTAGTTCTATTTTAAACGATGTCTCATGTTTATATACATCTATTAAGCCTTTTAGAGCGTAAGATGAATTTTTCAAAAAATGGTATTTCGGTTGGTTTCTCATATAATTTCTTTTTATAATTTTAAATAGTTTGCGCAATTTTAACATAATAATATCAAACAAGGTTTTAGTTATAATTACATCAAAAATAATATAAAGAATAAAATATGAAAAAAATTGCGTTTATATTCTTAATAATAGGACAAATATTGATGGCAGCAAAAGTAGAACACATAGAGATTGATGGTTTAAAAGTTCCGGTTATTTTTGAAGAGGACACTAGATTACCGCTTGTTAGTATGCAATTTGTTTTTCAAAACTCAGGAAGCATTACAGATAAAGATAAAGCAGGTCTTGCAAAACTAAGTGCTGCTATGATGGGTGAGGGGACTAAAGAGCTTGGTTCATCTGAATTTGCTGAAGCGTTAGAGGCAAAAGCTATACATATTTCTGCAACTACTGGACGTGAGACTTTTGTTATAGAAGTTGGAAGTATAAAAGATGAGTTTGATGAAGCTTTAAAGTATTTTGATGATCTGCTAAGTGATCCTAACCTTAGTGAAGATGCATTAAAAAAAGTAAAAAGTGTTAAACTCGGAGCACTTGCTAGAAAACAAAACGATTATGATTATGTAGCATCTAATGAGCTTAAATCTATTATATTTAATGGTACTCCTCTTGCAAAACCTGATTCTGGGACTATACAGAGCGTTGAGTCGATCGAGCTTGGTGACATAAAAGAGTTTTTAAAAGATCATCTTGTTAGCAGCAGACTAATAGTCGTGCTTGGCGGAGATATCTCTTTAGATAAAACAAAAGAGAAGTTAAAAAGCATAATATCAAAAATGCCGCGCTCAGAGATGGATGAGTTAGCGAGATACGATGTTGTTACAAAATCTCAAGAGAAGATCATTAAAAAAGAGACTGAACAAGCTTACGTGTATTTTGGCTCACCTTACAACATGCAAGTAAGTGATGAAGATTACTATAAAGCTCGCGTAGCTACTTTTATACTCGGAACAGGTGGTTTTGGCAGCCGTTTAATGGAAGAGATCAGGGTTAAGCGTGGACTTGCGTATTCTGCATATGCCAGAGTTAGTGTAAACAAATCAGGCTCATACCTAAGCGGATATCTTCAAACAAAGATAGAGTCAATGGATGAGGCTAAAAAAACCGTAAAAGATGTAATAAGCGAGTTTGTAAAAAACGGTGTAACTGAGGATGAGTTAGAGCAGACTAAGAAGTTTCTGCTTGGAAGCGAGCCTTTAAGAGTTGAGACACTGAGTCAGAGACTAAGCAGAACGTTTCAGAACTACTACAGAGATCTACCACTAAACAATTCTGAGTTAGAGCTGGAAAAAATAAAAGCATTAAGTCTTGATGATCTAAACAAATATATAAAAGCTCATACTGAGATACTAGACCTTAGTTTTGCCATAGTCACTAAATAAAGGGCTGATAATGAAACATATTGTTTTTCCTGCTTTAAAAGCCGGTGCAAGGGAATATTAGTTTGAAATTTTTTAACATTACACAGAAAACTTTTTTTATTTGTGTAATGTTAATTGCATCAAGTCTAAACGCAGTAGAGTCCATAGAATTTGATTTTGAGTATCGTGGGCGATTAGATTCATACCAGGGAATAAATAAAAAAGCTTACGGTGATGATGAGTCACTTATAGGTGATGCTAATGACAATATATATGTTCAACAGATAATCGCAGGTGTAAAATACAGACCAAACTCAGACTATGAGTTTAAGTTGTACATGTATGATTCACGGGGATTCAACTCCTCTTTAGAACCCGAAGATTTTCTAGTAAACTCATCAACTGCTGATGAGTACATGATGAGTTACTATGATGATCATTTTGAACTTTTTGAAGCATATATAAGAAAAAATGCTTTTTTAACAAATGCTCTTACTCTCACCTTTGGACGTCAACAACTAGGTTATGGTGATAAACGTATATTTGGACCGGGTAACTGGGGGAATACTATAGGCTGGCTTTGGGACGGGGCACATCTTTCTTACAAACAAGAGAAAAACTTTTTTGATATCTGGTATGGTCAGGTAAGGGTAAAAGAGAGTGATGACTTTAGTATATTTGAAAAGCATAGGTTCCAAGGGGTAGGTGTTTACAGTCATTTTGAATCAAAGTATGCAAATATAGAACCTTTTTTTGCATGGCGCAATAATCTGCATCATATAGTTAAAGATGAGGAAAATGTATATTATTATGGATTTCGTACATTTAAAAAAACGCCCGGGATAATCTATGATGCTACACTAGTTGGTGAATCAGGCAAAAAAGGTGACTTGGATATTAAAGCGTATGCTTACGCCCTAAAAGCAGGTTACATGTTTGATAGTGAAAGGCAGATAAGATTTATGCTTGGGTCTGTTTACGCGTCAGGCGATAAAGACTCTACAGACAACACTTCACAAACATTTTCCACACCTTTTGGTGCAACCGATGGTGAGCACTACGGACGCATTGACGCTATGGCATGGTCAAATATGAAAGATTATCAACTATGTTTATCGCTGTATCCTTTTAAAAAGTTTTATACGGAATTTGTTTATCATAATTTTTCTCTGGCAAGTGCAAATGATAGTTGGACATATTACAAGTACAATAATACTGGCTTAAATAATTACACTCATATAGGTGATGAGTATGACTTGGTACTGAAGTATAAAGTAGATAGATCCCTAGACTTTTTAGTTATTGCCTCATACCTAAAGGCCGGTGATTTTATTGTTAAAAATGATATTGCAACTAACGATGCAAGTAAAATATTTTTACAATTTACATATAAATTTAACACAAATATGTCAAAATGAAATATTTTTTACAAAACTAGAATAAATGAAGTAAGATTGTAAATACCTACATATAAGAGATGAGAAATGAAGCTTACTAAAGAGCAAGATGAAAAGTTTAATAAATTAAATATATCTTCATTCATAGAACTCTCTTTGCTTATTCCAAACTCTTATGAAGACTACAATATAAACACTTCACTTATTGAACATGCATATCAGGTTATAGACGCTACCGTGGAGTCGGTTTACAGAGCTGCTAACTCCATACAAATAACTTTTTATGCACACAACTTGGGACACAGTATTGGGGGTGTGCTTTTTCGCCCGCGTCCTTACATGTTACATCAGTTTAAAGTAGGTGAGAGAAATTACTACTACGGCTTATGTGATTGCAAAATGGGAAAATGCTCGATGACTATGCCAAAAAAAGTATCACAAGTGGGCAGTGTAGTAGCTAAATACAAATCTAAACTTAGAAGTGATGTAATGCAGAGGTTTATACAAAACAATCTGACTTTAGAGAGCTTAGTTGCTGAGGGTTTAAAAGAGGAAATCGCATCTGAGATGTTAAAACTTCACTTTCCAAACGTGCTTCCTTCAAAAGAGTTAAGCAATACCAGCATAGATGCACTAAAGTATACAGAGCTGTTTTCATATATGAAACAACTAAGTGCTAAGAGAAGATACTTTCAAGCTTTGTCGAGTGATTTAATTGATTATAAACCTTGGTCAAAGACTCTCCCTTTTGAGCTTACAGAGAAACAAATTGAAGCTATTGATGACATTAAAGCTGACATGAGTAAAGATGTAGCTGCAAAGCGTATGGTAGTGGGTGATGTAGGAAGTGGTAAGACTATGGTTATTTTAGCCTCAGCTGTTATGAACTCTAAACAAAAGTCAATACTTATGAGCCCGACTACTATACTTGCAAATCAGCTCTATGAAGAGGCTAAAAAATATTTGCCTTCTCTAAAGATAACATTGGTTACCAATAAAAGCAAAAAGATCGATCTTGGTGAGTATGATTTCATTATCGGTACACATGCTCTGCTGTTTAGAGAACTGCCCGAGGCTAGTCTGGTCATGGTAGATGAGCAACACCGTTTTGGAACGCAGCAGAGAAATATGCTGGAAAAACTCGTAAGCAGCGGTGAGAGAAAACCTCACTATCTGCAGTTTTCAGCTACACCTATACCTCGTACACAAGCTATGATAGAGACTGCCCATATAGATGTCTCTCTAATAACCTCTACCCCTTTTAAAAAAGATATTACAAGCAAAGTTATACATAAACAAGATTTTAAAGATCTACTTGTACATATAAAAAGTGAGATAGGTCATGGTAATCAAATCCTCTTAGTATACCCGCTTGTTGAGCAGAGTGAAGTGCTGGAGTATCAAAGTATAGACGAGGCTAGGTCATACTGGGAGAAAAACTTTGATGGTGTATATGTTACACATGGAAAAGACAAAGATAAAGAGCAGGTACTTGTTGATTTTGCACAAAAGGGAAATATTTTAATAGCTACAACAGTTGTCGAAGTTGGTATATCTCTGCCAAAATTATCTACGGTCGTTATAGTCGGGGCCGAGAGACTTGGGCTTTCAACACTTCACCAACTTCGTGGACGTGTTAGCAGAACTGGTCTGCAAGGGTATTGTTATCTGTATACAAATAATAGTAGTTCTGATAGGTTAGATGAGTTTTGTCATACTAAGAGTGGGTTTGATATAGCGAATATGGATTTAAAATATAGAAAAAGCGGTGATCTGTTAAAAGGTGTAAATCAAAGTGGTTCTCAGTTTAAGTGGATAGATCTAGCTGAGGATGAGGGTATAGTTTCTAGTGTAAAAAAAGATATTGAAGTTTAGTTTTCTGACTCGAAGAGTCAAGTCTACAGTTGTTAACACTAAAGTGTACCTTTGACTCTACTGTGAGCTTCCGTGAAGATTTTATAAAAAATCTTCCATACGCTCACGTCAAAGGCATTAGTATAACCCGAATTTACCGTCGTTTCTTTTGTAAAGTACGCGAGTTTTTTGATCATTATCCATAAAGATCTCAAACATCTTGTTGCCTTCTTTAAGATCGTTTAAAACATCTTCTACTTCACGAGGCTTGTATAGATCAAGCTCAACAGGAACTATCTCATCTTCCATAGCTTCAGCTGTTTCTTTAACATCTACGCTTTCAGCTTTTACTTCATTTAAACCAACTTTATGATGATCTACTTCTTTATCGTGCATACGACGAAGAGCTTTTTGAGCACGCTCAATAGCTATATCAATAGCTGCATATAGATCATCATCGTTTTGTTTGATAATTACAGAGTTTTTACCAGCCATAGTGATAACAAACTCAACCATTGAGTGCTCTTTACCCTTTTTTGTTTGTGCAGATGCAACTACATTTACACTTGTGATACCCATATTATATTTATTTAGAGTATCTATAGATGAAGTCATATGTGCTTTAATAGCATCAGTTAACTCTAAATGTCTTCCAGTTAGGGAGATATTCATTACTATATCCTTTTAAGTTTAAGTCGCGAATTATATCATAGTTTTTGTATTGTTCTTCTAAAGAACCTTACCTCTTCAGCCCCCGTTACACTTGTAGGAATTGTGACTGTTACATCCATAAGTACAGAGCCGTTTTGTTCCTCTGTTGTTATTGCTGTTGTAGGAGTATAGTTTCTACAAGGATTACCAAATTCGTTTGTAGTTGTTGTATTAAGACCAATTTCATTGGTGAAAGAGTAACTCATAGTTATATTTATATCATATACACCAATTAGAGCATTTGAACCGCTTCTTGAGAGGTTATTTACACAGCCATAAGTAGCTATATAATATAGGGCATACTCTATTGCACTTTTAGTATGAAGCTCAGCTTGTTCATGTAGGTACAGATCTACTGACCTTTTAGAAGTAAGGGCTGTTGTGTTTAATGAAAGAAGCATAATAGTAGATACAACTATAATAACTGCAACTGCCATAATCATGGCAAAGGCAGGTTTTGCTAAAAGATTGTTTTTTCTTTGCATAATGCATATCCCTCTTCATTGTTTATAAGATCACTTTTAACACAAACTTGTACCTTGATCATAGAACCAACAGCACGAAACTGAAATGTCGGAACATTTTCCATAATGACCTGTTTTTTAGTTGTTGGGCTGTTGTATCTCTCACCAAGCCAAGGCTGATAGTTATAGTGATACATTAGATCATATGTGCCGTTTCCTTTTCCATCATCTTCAAGTGAAACGGCATTTGCTGTCCATGCAAGCTGATAATACTCATATAAATCAACATTTGAGAAATTTCCATCTAAAGAGTTTGTAGTAGCAGATGTTATGTGATGCACGGCAGCTCCCACATTTGATACGGCACTTCCTTGCCAGCCGTAAGAGCTGTTTGCATCGGAGTTTGAACCTATGAAATATATAGCAGCATCTGCAATTGAACTATTTGAGTCTGACAATACACTTATTGTTGTGTTTATCTCAGTTATGTTTGTGTCAGGCGTGCTTATAGTAGAGTTGCTAGAGGCATTTAAATCTGCTATACCGCTCCAAGCAGGCTTTGTTAAACCGCGCCAGTTTTCCATATCTCTAGCTATCCATTCAACTGCTACGTAGTTTTTTGTGTTCACTAGTTCTTGAATACCATCATAGCTGTTGTTGTTCTCTCTACCGATCACAGAATCCGGTATGCGGTATGACAGACGTTTTGCTACAAACTCAACCGCAGTCGCACTTTGATTTTGAAGTTTGTTGTTTATCTTTGTATATAAAAAGTTTTGATAAGCCTGAGCTAGCAACTCAATTCCAAACTTACTAAGTATCCCCATAATAACAATAACAAAGACAAGCTCAATCATTGTAAATGCAGGTTTTTTAAAAAAAGGTGATCTTTTTATCACGGATACATCCTTTTATAATAATCAACTTCTCCAATATTAAACGTGTATGAGCTAAGACTTGTAAGGGTCTCCCCGTCATCATCTGTGATTGTAACAGTCACTTTTTTGGCTACGTCGTTAATTCCGCCGAGAGTTCCGTTCATATCTGTATACTGAACTGATATAGTGTAGTTATAGTCTTGTTTATAAGCATCAGCTGACGTATCATTTAAAAAAAGTTCTCCAGAAACATTATGAAAATCATCTATATCATCTTTTACAGTTTCCGTGCCATCAGTATTCCCAAATGTTGAAGCAGCAGAAGCAGTAGTCGAGTTGTTGTCTAAACATCTTCTATGCAGGGCTTGGGCTATATGACCGGGCTTAAGCTTATTATCATCACATGAACCTGTTCCAGTTCTGTTTATAACTTTAGCTAAACCGGTTGCACTGGCATCTACGCTCTCATCTATGGAGTTTTCATCCCATCTGTATGATAATATCTGATTCATCTGTGCAGAAGCCCCAAAAACAGCCTCTTGTAAAAGATTATTCTCCACACCTTTGCTTGTAGCACTCGTCATAATAGGTATAGATACAACTGTAATCCCTATAATGACAATAGCAAATATAAGTTCTATCAAGGAAAATGCAGAATGACTTTTATGGAAGTTTACCACATGATTCTCCTGTTGGTTTTAGAATTCTCTTGGGTTTGTGAAGTTGAGTTCGCATCATCAACACCACCCCAACTAGAAGCACCTTTTACAAATTCTACTTCAAATTCATTTTTGCTTTTACTAGCATCATATTTATTATATATCAGCCATTTTGAAGCAATATTATCCATGGTTGCCTTATATGGATAACCACTCCCTTCATCATAATGAAGTGATACATTTGTCGGAGCTCCAAACGGTGCAGGGTTTGTAGCTGAAACTTTTGAATAATTTTTCTGTCCTACTGTGCCTATTACTCCATCATTTGAAGTATGCTGTGAATTAATAAACCATCTAGGATCATCAGTAGTATTAGAATCAGAACCGTTTGGAAGTAGGTTTTTATTACATCCTACACCGAAACTATCGGTTGCATTACAGTGAACTTCAAAATATATAGGTGAGATTCCATCTGCTCCTGAGAAAACTTTTCTTGGTGAATTTGTGCGACCATACAGATGGTTTATACTTTGTGTAATCGTTACATTCCCCTCAGTCTCTTTGTCTGAGCGCAAGTCTGCATTAAATCTACACTCAGATGGTGTTGTACAGTTTATATTATAATTACCGTAAGTCACTCTCCTTGGGTTAACTGCGACATTTGTTTTTCTCTCAAAGTTTAGGTGTAGTTTTGTACTTATAGAACCGTTTTGGTCATTCCTAAAGTTTGTTGTAGGGAGTGTTATAAAATCATTTGTAGTATCAAGTGTTCCGTTTATATCACTCGGTATATTGTTATCATTATGGTATCTGTAACGATAAATTGGATTTGAGCTAGAATTTATATCATTTATAATATTTAAATCTATACTTTTTGCATAACAACTTGTTGTAAAGTTTGTTAGTTTTGTACCGTCATAACCGCTAGCTACAATGTCACCGTTTAGATGAAGTGCCATATCTTCTGTATTGTTCATATCGGACATATATATAAAACTATTTGTAGTTAGTGGATTTTTGTTTATACCGGTAGTGGGAGTTATACTACTTACATCAAATTTATACGGATGAAACGTTATTTTATAGTTTCTATATTTTAGGTTTGTTCCAGTCGCATCATGGTTTGAACTAATATTACAGCCGTTTTTACCAATAGCACCTTCAGCTATTGTAGCTGAAGAGTTGGCTGTACAATCAAGTGTAGTTGAGCCTTGTAAATATGTGTCTTCATCATGATGTGCTCTATCTGAAGGATTACTATCTACAGTGGTCCAGGTAGTATCTATCATAGATAGATTATAGTCCCCAACTTGAGTTACAGAAGTGTTTAAATCTATGTAACCGTCATTAATATATACATCTACACCTTTGTTCCCTTCATCATTACATGTAACAGGTGTTGACTCATTCCATGCGTAGCTTATTTTGTCATCAGGAGAATTAGATTCAAAACTTCTTGAATAACCTATTGATGGTGTGTTGCCTTCATAATCAACGGCTGTTATTTCCATAGAGTAGTTATATCCTGATGCTAAGTTGGTAGTCGTAGTTGATGGAGTTGTCGTAACACCAGATACCGTATCAGATAATCTAGTCTTTGAGCTAGGATCAGTCTGGTTTTGGTCATTAAGTTTTATCATAAATGCTTCAGGACGAATTGAGAAGTTGTCACGTGAACATATACGCTTTGTATTAATACCAAAAACACATTCGAAACAAGCATCATATTGCGCTTTGGTAACCCCTACCGTACCTGCATTACCACAAGCAACTTTCACTTGGTCAGTATCTATATTTGAAGTTGGATTTAAAACAGGAGCTGAACAGGTTGAACCAAATATTTTATCTAATTCACTAAAATTAGTAATTTTATATTTTCCATCTGGTAGTACTTCGTATTCAATAAGCGACTCGCCTTCCTCTGTAGGTTCTAAGTAACTAATTCTAAATGCTGCATTTTGTTTGGCTTGTGTATTAAAACTATCTATAGTACTTAGATCAGCTATCCCTGATACTAATTCGACTTTAATTCTTTCGCTAATATTACTATCTACTTGTGTACAAGAGGCGTCGTTTAGGTGAAAAGCACCCATATCAATCATTTCAACCCAAACAGAAGTATTAATATCTATAAAGTTGTCTGTTAAGTCAGAAAAGTCGTTATCTATTGCTATGACAGAAAAACTCCCCCTTCTATTTACTATTTGTGTTGGAAGATTATAGAAGCCACTTCCTGTATATATTGGAGTGTCTACAACATTAAAACGTCCTTTAACCGGTCTGTATTCAAAATTTGAAGTAGTACATAAAGGAACCTTTGAACCTAGTTCAAGTGTATAAGGGATAGATGTGCCGTTTGAAAGTGATAAGTCATATCTTAATTCAGCGCTTATCTTTGAGTGTAAAGATGTCTCTACTGTAGGATTGACTGAATAGTAGATATAAAAATAATCATTAGGACTTTGAGTTCCTAATGGTATGTCTTTTATGTAACTATTACTTACTTGTGTATTCCAATCAATATCATCCTTAGAAATAGGTTCTAAATCTGTTGAAAGTTGTATTTTTGTTGAGTCGTTTATATATTGAATTTGTGATATATTCATATCTGTAATATTTAGAAAAACATTTTCTGCAGATAGATCAGAATCAATTTGATTTTTAAAGTAAAGTACTACTTCTACGGGAGTATTTGCCGAGATCGGATTTGATGAATTATATGTTATATGTGGATCATTTGCCCCATCATTATTTTCAGTAAAGTATATCCCGTTTTGTTTGTATGCATAGTCATAACAAAACTTTGGTATATATATTTGAGTTGAAAAAATTAGTAATGAAGCAAAATAATGGTCACTATCAGTAGAAAAAGTAAAGTTTGCACCAGTTTCACTATTGGTAATTATATCTTCAGCTCCAGTTGTTGTACCGACATTATATTTTTGTATATCTATACCGTTGTTGTTAATTAGGTCTGGTACTCTTGTACCGTCTGTATCAATTCTCGAGTCAAAATCTCCTAAGACGACCTTTGTTGTATTGTGTAATTTACCACCCATTGATATTTTATCACCTGATAGATATTTGTCACCCTCTGAGGCAAAAACATATAGTGTAGAATCTACATCATCATCTTTTGGTGTCAGAAATCCACTCACACTTATATCTACATCATCTCCGGTGATTTGTTTGAAGCCATCAAATATAGTGATGTTTTTAGCAGTTGATTCATTTGGGTCTTCATAAACGACAACAAGCGTCCAAGCCCCGTATGTCCCAAGTGTGTCTGATGTTGTTCCTGTTAAGGTATAAAAGGAGGAAGTATCGATATCATATATGCCAGATTCACTTACAAAATCCGTAACATCAACACTCGCCGAGTATATAGGGCGATTTATATTATAGTCTATATCTATATAGTCTGCTGTGAACTCAGTAAATGTACCCGTGAGATCTTTTCTTATCTTTATTTTACTAGCGTTATTTATTGAAGAGTCATCCCAAACTGTATCGACTTGTTTACGCCCAACCCAGTAAAGTCTAGCCAGTTTTATTTCTGAATTAGTAGGTATAGTAACTGTTGATGATGATTGTGGTGCTTTTTGTAAATCTACATATCTGTTTCCAACATTATATTCTGATTCTTCACATTCAGTACCTGCGGCATTAAGCTGACATAACACTGTATTACCGGTTGTAATAACATCACCAAAAACCGTGTAAGTATTTCTGAGTGAAAATTCTCTATCTCCTACACTATGAACCCCACTTATAATCTGAACGTATTCTACTTGTAACTCTTCGTCGTTGTTGTTTGTAGCCGCTTCAAGTTGTATTTTTAACGTACCAGTTGAGCTTAGTGTAGCTTGATAACTAATAGTTTTATCAAAAACATCGCCTGTATAATATTCATAAACTTCCGAGTCATTTATAGTAGTTACAATTTTATCTTGATCACTTTCCCAGTTTGTAAACACATCAATCTGAAAAATAATTGTAACTTCTTTATTCGCATTAGCAATACCAAAATTATATATTTTATAACTAGTGTCTGCTCTACCAAGTTCAAGCTCGTTGGTATCACCTTTATCGTAACTCCAACCATCTGCTGAGCTATTTTCAAAGTCATCTATATGTGGAAGAGTTTCAGCTTGTAAAGATGATGTTAAAATATAAACTAAGAGGGAAAACAGAAAAATATTGAGTTTCAAATGTGAAAAATTCATAAAATCTCCTCGCAGGAACTTTATTGCAACAAAAGTGAACTTGATTAAAAAAATAACAATTGCAACAAGATAATCTCTTATTATCGTTGAAATCTACTTAGTAGTAGCTTAATGGTTAAAAGTTGAAACTTGTTCGTTAAGATTATTTTAAAAGATATCTACTTTTTTAAAAAGTTAGATATCTTCTCTGCAACACCGTATTTTGCGTTGTCTGGAAGGATGATTTGAGATGCTTTTTTATTGTCCGTATTAAAAACGATAGGTCCTACAAAATTGATAACAGACTCTTCTATAGGGTTTTGTATAAGAACGATATTTAGAGTTAAAATATTTGAGTTATCTGTAATTCCCAAGAGTTCTTGGATATTAGACGGTACAACAAAATCATACTCGCGAAGAACGAACGGGTCAATAAGTGTAAAAGATAAGTATTCATCTTCAGCGGCTTGCATCTTCATAAATATATCATCAATCTTTTCTAAAGTAACCTCTTTAACATTCTCAAATCCCAAAAGCGGTGTAGCAATCTCAAATTTCATATATTTAACCTCATATATTAGCAATCATTTTTATTATTGTAGCACTAAAAGCATAAATTGTACCTAGTTTAATATGTGTTATATAACTTTTGGCTAAAATATCAATCTATATAAATCTGGGAATATAATATATTATGAATAATAAGTTAAAAGTTTTATCTATTTTGCTGGCATCTGTGTTTTTTTTAAGTGGATGTTCAAAAGAGTTAGAAGAATACAACAAACCGGCGATCTATTGGTACACGAAATTAGTTGAGTCTATTGGAAGTTCAAACCTTGAAAGAGCAGATGATTATTATGCTTCTTTGCAAGGAGAGCATATTGGTTCACCGCTTTTGGTAGAAGCTACATTGATGTTGGCGATTGCTCATATGCAAGAGGAAGAATACCTCCTAAGTGAGCACTTCTTAGATGAGTACATAAAACGTTATGCAAATGCAAATGAAAAAGAGACGGCTCTGTTTTTAAAAATAAAAGCAAAATATATGGCACTACCACATCCTAGACGTGATCAGGCATTGATAAAAGAGGTTATATCTGATGGTATCTCATTTAAAAATAACTATCCAAATTCTATGTATTTTCATGTAGTTGATACTATGCTTGCAAGGCTGTATATGGGTGAGGCAGCATTAAACGAATCTATAGTAGATCTATATACCAGGCTTGATAAAAATAAAAGTGCAGATTATTATAAGAACTTAAAACCGCAACCTTGGATAGATTGGAATGAGATACAAAGAGCTGAGTCAGCTTGGTACCGCGGATGGTTTGAAGGTAATGGTGGTTCTAGCTGGTATGGGTTCTTAGTGCCAGATACTAAAAGTGTTGTATCTCGAAATTCGAATATTGATGAAAATGAAGAATAATAAGGGGTAAATATGAATTTAAGTAGTTATGGAGAATTTCCGGCAGATATACCGGTTATAGCAGAAGATGAACTGTTTTTATATCCGTTTATGATATCTCCTCTCTTTTTAAGTGATGAGGAAAATATCAGCGCGGCTACAAAAGCTATGGAAGATAGTGCTTTAGTTATCGTATGTTCTACAAAGCCGGGACATGACGGTGAGAGAAAACATGACTCTTTGTATGAGGCTGGTGTTATAGGTTCTATTATGCGTAAAGTTGCACTTCCAGATGGTCGTGTAAAAGTGTTGTTTCAAGGTTTGGCAAGAGCAAAAACACTTTATGAAGTTTCATCAAGTCCACATGTAGCACATGTAGATGTATTGAAACCTACTAATAACGATTCTGCAAAGTTAGACGCACTGTTAGAGATAGTACGTGAAAAAGTCAGAATACTCTCAGGTGTAAGCAATTATTTTCCACCTGATCTACTTAGAACTATTGAAGAGAATCATGACCACAATCGTATAATCGATCTGATCTGTTCAACTGTAAAACTAAAAAAAGAACAGGCGTATAAGATATTTGTAGAAGCTGATACTGAAAAAAGATATATGCATTTAGTTGATTATCTTATTGAAGAGATAGAAGCAAATAAACTCCAAAAAGAGATAAAAAGTAAAGTTCACACAAAAATAGAAAAAGTGAATAAAGAGTACTTTTTAAAAGAACAATTAAAACAGATACAAAAAGAGTTAGGCACTGATACTCAAAGAGAAGAAGAGATAGAAGAGTACAGAAAAAAACTAGAAGCTAAAAAACCAAAAATGCAAGAAGATGCATATAAAGAGATAAATAAGCAGATAGACAGATTTTCTCGTATGCATCCGGATTCTTCGGACGCATCTATGACTCAAACATATCTTGAATGGGTTTTAGAGATACCTTTTGGAGATGAGGCAAAAAAAGCTTTAAAAGTAAACGATGTAAGTGAACAACTAAATAAAGATCATTTCTCACTTAAAAAGCCAAAAGAGCGTATAGTTGAGTATTTTGCTGTAAGAGAACTTATGGAGCTTCGCGGAATTAAAAACAACTCTGATGCAGGGGCTATTCTTTGTTTTAGCGGACCTCCGGGCGTTGGTAAGACCTCACTTGCAAACTCAATAGCAGAGGCACTAAAACGTCCACTGATCCGCATAGCATTAGGTGGGCTTGAAGATGTAAATGAACTTCGTGGACACAGACGTACATATGTTGGTGCAATGCCTGGACGTATCACTCAAGGTCTAATAGATGCCAAAAAGATGAATCCAGTGATAGTTTTAGATGAGATAGATAAAGTTTCACGTTCACTTAGAGGTGATCCAACGGCTGCACTTTTAGAGATACTAGATCCTGAGCAAAATAAAGAGTTCCGTGACTACTATCTAAACTTTAACATAGATCTTAGAAAAGTTATTTTCATTGCTACTGCAAACGATGTAGGAAATATTCCTGCACCTCTAAGAGACAGAATGGAGTTTATAAACATAAGTTCATATACACCTCAAGAGAAGTATGAGATAGCAAACAGATATTTGATACCGCAAGAGTTAAAAAAACACGGCCTTAAAAAGGGTGAGGTGAGTATTTCAAAACCTGCACTTAAAGAGCTTATCCATTCGTATACTCGTGAAGCAGGAGTTAGAAATCTTCGTCGTCGTTTAGCTGAGATGTCAAGAAAGGTAGCTCGTCAAATTTTAGAAAAGCCTGATTTGGCAAAAGTATCTATAAGTGTTAAAAATTTAAAAGATTATTTTGATAAGACAGTATTTGAGATAGAAAAAACAACTAAGAAACCTGTGGTAGGTGTGGTTAACGGACTTGCATGGACAGCAGTTGGTGGAGATGTTCTGAAAATAGAGAGCATACGTATAAAAGGTAAGGGTGTACTTACACTAACAGGTAGTTTAGGCGATGTTATGAAAGAATCTGCAAGAATTGCGTTTAGTGTTGTAAAAACACTTGTAGATACAAATAAACTTGAGATAGATCCTAACAATATTCCTAAGACACTAAAAGAAAAAGACGATAAAGTTGAGTTGCCATCAAGTGAAGTATACAAACGCTATGATCTACATGTACATGTTCCAGACGGTGCTACACCAAAAGATGGTCCAAGTGCAGGTATAGCTATGTGTAGTGTGATGGCTTCTATTCTTAGTTCTAAAAAAATACGCTCTGAGATCGCTATGACTGGTGAAGTTTCACTTACAGGTGACGTATTGCCTATCGGTGGACTAAAAGAGAAACTTATAGCAGCTTATAAAGCAAATATGAGTAAAGCTTTAATCCCTGCTAAAAACTATGAAAGAGATCTAGACGATATTCCTAAAGAAGTTGTAGATGCCTTGGAGATAGTCCCTGTTTCTCGAATAGAAGAAGTATTAGCAGAGATACTGATCTAAAGTATAAATTAATACTTTTTTAACACTATGGTGTTAATATTATGTAAATTTTAGCAAAACATAAAGGCAAAAAATGAATAAAATATTATATTTCACCATAGCATCTGTTATATTAATGAGCGGATGTAGTGATACAAAGCCGGCACATTCTAAACATATGAACAAGAAGATGTTTCAAAGTGTGCACAAAGAGCAGGCGACACTTATCCAAGAGGGTAAAGAGAAGCAGTACTGTATTAAATGTGGAATGGATCTAGTAAGATTTTACAAAACAAGCCATGCAGCTACAAGTGAAAATGGTGATAAACATTTCCAATACTGTTCTATTCATTGTTTGGAAGATCACTTAGGTGATGGAATTGCCTTAAAAAATCCTCAAGTCGTTGATGTTAAATCTTTGAAACTTATATCTGTTAATGATGCTACGTATGTAGTTGGAAGCAAGGTTCGTGGAACTATGAGTCGTGTTAGTAAGTATGCATTCTTAAACAAAGAAGATGCCGATGCATTTGCGGCAAAACACGGTGGCGAGATTATGGATTTTAACTCCGCTTTATCAAAAGCAAAAGAGGATTTTAAATAACAGTAACCGTATCTAAACGATTACTGTCTCGATCTTCATCTTAAGCTGGTCTGCACGGATCGGCTTCATTAAAAAACCATTTGCCCCAAACTCCAAAGCTTCACCTTTTTTAGTCTCATCCGTTGTTAAAACTATAATAGGAAGTTGTTTCAGGTTTTCATCTGCACGAACCACTTTAAGCATCTCTATACCGTTCATTACAGGCATGATGATATCTAAAAGGATTAGATCAATATCATTACGTGACTTTAAAACACCTATCGCATCTGATCCGTTACCGGCTTCTATAACTTCAGCTACATCACCAGTTTTCATTAGCATAGATTTTAATAGCTTAAGATTGATCATATCGTCATCTACAGCTAGTACATTTATTTGTTTAGACATTTAGTTTTCCTTGTTATATAAATTTCTCAAAAATTGATTTTAATTGATCTTTGTTGATCACATTTTTAATGACGTCATTAACATACTCTCTATCCTCATCAGTATCTAATACTGAAGGATCGTTAATAAGAATGATCTTTGTCTCCAAGTTAGTTATATCGTTAGATATTTTAATATCTTCTTTTATAAGTTTTGGTGACACACCGTTTAATTCTTTATCGTATATAACCAGTTTATAGCTATTGTTCTTAATAGCATTTTGTAACTCAGATGAAGAACTTACATTTTCATAGGTATAATCTAAAGAATCAAATACTTTTGCATATATTTTTGATTCAAATAAGCTTTTCTTAGCCAGAAGTATATCTGCTTTATACTTTGGAGACCTTTTGTGCGTATGAGCTATTTCATCTGTTTTTTGAGTTTCACTTTCCTCTGTTATCTCTGCTTGCTCAAGCTTTTTATCACCTATCTCTATAATAAAGTCAGCCAAAAAGTGATTTAAAATATTTATGATCTCAGAGCGTACCAATGGTTTTGTCGTATACTCATCAAGCCCTGCTGCCAAGAAACGTTCACGGTCACCCTTTAGTGCATTTGCAGTTAGTGCAACTATAGGTACATGTTTAGATTTTGTTGATTGTTCGTACTCTAAGATCTCGGCAGTAGCTTCAGTACCGTCTAAGAACGGCATCTGTATATCCATAAATACTAGATTGAAATCTCCATCTTTACGTTTAGCGAATGCTTCTAAACCGTTATTTGCAATAGTTACTCTCATACCAAGATCTTCGAGAGTTTTCTTAATTAACTTTTGATTGATGATATTATCTTCTGCAACTAGTACATCTGCATTGAACCTTGTAGTACCTTCAGCAAACTTTTTGCGATTTGCCTTTTGTATCTTCTTTTTCTCAACTTTAGTTACATCATAGCTCTCAAGAGATAGTTTAAGTTTTGACATATTCAGCGGTTCATATAAAGTTTTTGTTATCTTAGCACCGATAGACTCAACTTTTTTCATAAATGAAGATTTAGTTAATAATATAAGTGAAGGATGAAGTTGTGAAAACTTGATTAACTCATCATCTGAAGTGTATGAATAATCTACAAATAAGAAGTCGTAATCTTCCTTATTCTTGATCTCATCTATATTATAAAATACACTATATGATACACCGAAAAAGTCTAAATATTTTATAAGGTTATCGTCTTGTATTTTTGATCTGTGGTCATTTTTGAGAATTAATGCTCTAATGTCTGAAAAAGACCCTTCAACTGATTCATTTAATGTCTCTATCTCTTCTAATTCAATAGTAAAGAAGAAAGTAGTCCCTTCACCAGGTTTAGATTCTAAATCAAGTTGACCACCCATTAGTTCTATAAATCTAAATGAAATAGTAAGACCAAGACCTGTACCACCGTATTTCCTTGTAATAGATGTATCAGCTTGTGAAAATGCTTCAAATATTTTAGCTTTTTGCTCACTAGTTACACCGATACCGCTGTCTTGAACCTCAAATTTAATTCTAGTTTTTCCTACAGCTTCTGTAGGTTCTTTTACAATGTTAACATTGATAGAACCTGAATTTGACGTAAACTTAACAGCATTAGATAATAGATTGATAATTACCTCTTTGATCTTTGTTGGATCACCTTTTACAGGGTACTCAAGAGATGGGTCTATATAACAAGCTAGATCAATTTGTTTCTCAGCTGCACGTACAGAGTAAACTTCAACAGCACTTTCAAACTCTTCAATAGGGTTAAATGCAATATCCTCTATCTCGACTTTATTTGACTCGATTTTAGAAAGGTCTAGAATATTATTTATGATCTCTAAGAGGTTTTCAGATGATTTTTCAATGATCTCGACAAACTCAGATTGTTCCTCTTGTAATCCAGAATCTTTTAGTAGTTCTGTAAATCCAACGATACCGTTTAGAGGTGTACGGATCTCATGAGACATGTTAGCAAGGAACATCGACTTAGCTTCACTGGCTTCTTGTGCTAAGATCTTATCACGTTTAGTTCTCTCAATAATTTTCTCTAAAAGGTGATAAGCTTTTTCAGTACCTGTAGATGTCTGTAGATCGATCTCTGAAGCTTCCGTGTCTTCATCTTCATCTATAGCATTTTGAAGTACATGTTCAAGGTTCTTAATATTTTTTTCTATCTCATTTGATAAGATATACCCTAAAATAGCCAGTAAAATAGATACTATCCAAGTAGTAAATGTAACGATCAAGAACTCCAATGCGCTTTCTGTAATCTTTTGAGCTCTTTGATCCATCGCATTTAATATTTTAGCTTCTGCTTTTGTTAGAATATTGGTTTTTTCTGAAAGCATAGTAAACCATATACCGGCAGAGATATCGTACTGACCGTCTCCCGCTGTAGAGATAATAGCAGTTCTTTCTATATTTATATCTTCTAAAAGCTCTTTTGTGTCTTCATTTTTAAATAAAGCATTCATTTCATACAACAATGCACTATCACTTAAAGCTGCATAGTTGAAAGAATCTGCTTTTGAAATTAGAGATAACCAGTAGTTAAATTCATCTTCTTCAAATGCAGTTGAACGTGCAATTGCATATGAGATAAGGTCACGCTCAGATGCTGTGTATGATTTTGCATTTACCAGTGCTAAATACACACTAGATAATTCACCAATAGTTTGGTCATTTTGATTAGAAGTTATGTTTGCAAGTTTTGTAATACTTTGCTTTAAAATTTCTCCATACACGTCTTTATAAACAAGTTCAAAATCGGCATTGTTCAAGTCTAGAGCATTTCTTGTTTTTTTGATCTGTTTATATGCGTCCTTTATATAGTTTACATCGTTACATGCCATACATGTAGGAGATACACCACCTTTATGATCGTGAATACTATGGTCGTTCTTCACATGTTGTATATATGAGTTATAATCCTTATCTACTAACAATCTTTGTTTTTTTAAAGACTTAAGGGTGTTGTTAGACAAACTACCTAGGTACATAACCGTCATACCGCGCTCGCGCGAGATATTTCCGATCAAGTTATTTAAGAGTCTGTTTTGAGAAAGTTTATTTTTAAGCGTACTGGCCTCAGATAGATTGATATATGAATCATACACATAGAAACTTGTAAAAGAAAAGACAATTAAAATAGGGAACAGAGATATAAGTCTTAGTCTGTTTTTTAATCCAAACTGCATGGTTAGTCCTTCGTTTCTAAGATCTGAATAAGTACATCTTCAATTCTATTTATAATATTTTTAGCATCATCGTTATTTTGTGTGCTTATCAAGACTTCAACATCAGTTTGGAATGCATCGATCCTCATATTGTCACTCATACCTTTTAACTTTACGGCCGCATGTTGCCACTTATTCGGCTCATCTGCTTCTATTGCATCTCTAGCTTCTTTAATAAGAGCTTGACTCTCTATGGAGTAATCTTCAAAAAGTTCGTTAAAGCTCTCTTCATCTAGACCGATCTCTTGTGCTACATGTTTTTTATCATATATCTTTAGAAAACCAGAATCCATATCTTCACTTTTTATCTCAGTAAGCTCTTCTGTCTTTATCAAAGAGTCTTGTTCTTCATCTAAGAGATCAAAATCATCGATTTGTGAAATTTCTAGTGCATCTTCATCAGGAGTCTCTTCGATCTCATCGGCTATTTCAAATGTATCTTCTTCAATCTCGGCAATGTCTGGAATCTCGAGTGCATCTTCATCAGGAGTCTCTTCGATCTCATCGGCTATTTCAAATGTATCTTCTTCAATCTCGGCAATATCTGGAATCTCCAGTGCATCTTCATCAGGGATCTCTAAAGTATCTTGAGGAGCCTCTTCAAGCTCATCCAGAATTTGAAGTGCCTCTCCAATCTCTTCTGGAACTTCAACTGAACTATCTTCAACAACTACAGCTTCAGTTTTTTTCTCTTCTAGCTCTTCACCTGCTAGTTTTGCAATAATAGTATAAAACTTATCCAAATCAACAACAGATTCAGTAAAGTTTTCGGCTTTATTTATCTTTACTAAGATCTCTTGAGCATCGTGTATCCTTAGGTTAGCAGCTACACCTTTTAATTGATGAGATAAAGATTTTAACTCTATCATGTCATCGTTGTCTACAGCTTCGTACAACTTGGGTTTAAACTCTTTTGACTGCATAATAAAATCGTTAACAAAATCTTCAATCGTAGCGACATCCATCTCTAAAGCATCGGCTGTATCTTGAATATTAAATACATATTCATCTTCATTTGCATCTGTATTTTCAATTTTTGATGTTTCATCTTTTTCAGATAGATATCCATCTTCATCGTCAAACGAGATCTCCAAAGCTTCATCTTCATCTTCATCTTCATGTAAGATATGTTCATGAAGATTATCATGTAGATCATCTCTAGTCATCTGCTTTGGTTCTGTCTCCGCATCGCCAACTTTATCAAGATCTTCTTGACTTTGATCATATACATCAAGACTAAATTCATCCTCATCTAACTCATATGGATCTTGAATTACAGTCTCTTTTTCTGTAATATTTTCAACTTCTTCTGTTTTTTTAGTAGTAGGTTCAGCTTGAACTATTTCGACACTCTCTGGTATACTAGTCGAAACAGTTGCCTGTTCTAGTTGTGTTTGCGATGCACTAACTGGAGCTACTCTTGTTTGTAATTCATTAGATATGCTCTGTAGTTCTTCAGCAGTTAATAGCCTGAGATTATTTAGATGAACATTATAAGATATTTGACTTGGTGATGTAGTAAGGTAAGTGGTTCTAATATCCAATATACAACTAAAGTTTTTACCATTAGCATGTATTATCGCTTTAGAAGAGTTCTTATCAGTAGCGCACAGTACGAAATCTATCCAGTGTACATTTTTAAAATTATGCACATGCCCCGGTGTTTTTATAAATAGGTCTGCAAAGTCTGCTGCTTCTGAAAGCATCGCTTCTAAACTAGAGTAACCTAATGACTTTAAATCTTCTTCATCAATCGCAATAAATTGTTTGTTGTTATCGTATATGATCATATCTTTCCCCTACTATTTTAAACTTCTGAATTTAACATTTTTTGATAAAGAGTTTCATTTTCTTGAATATTTTTTTGAGAAGCTTGACGTGCAACAGATATAAAACTTACAATATCCCCATCGTTGTTTTTTATAGGCAATACACTCAAATCATCCCAATAATATTTTCCGTCACTTCTTAGGTTTTTGATCAGTCCGCTCCATGCTTGACCGTCATTAATTGCATTCCATAGTTTTTCAAATATCGCTTTTGGCATGTCAGGGTGACGGATAATGTCATACTTTAAACCAATGACTTGTTCTCTTTTATAGCCCGAAGCTTCACAAAAAGCAGAGTTTACATATGTTATCGTTCCGGATAGGTCTGTCTGAGAAATTATAGCTTTACCAGCGTAAACAAACTCTTCGTCAATTGGCGTAACCTTATTCATTGCAAAAACCTTAATGTTAATTTTAAAGGATTAAATTTGCTTAATATTATCATAAAAGAAACAAAACAAACCTTATTTATAGAGATTTTTGATAATATTTGCATCT
>Ga0193955_1000004_pt1 | contig 156984 bp, 132 predicted proteins | sample BB_6_MG_FD_140343 | JGI IMG/M metagenome (GOLD analysis project Ga0193955, IMG submission 140343) | Microbial mat bacterial communities from the Broadkill River, Lewes, Delaware, United States - BB_6_MG | ecosystem: Environmental > Aquatic > Freshwater > River > Microbial mats | place: USA... | reverse complement strand
ACGGTCAAGTCTTCCAATGATCGAAGGTTTTGTAATGTCAAAATATCTAAATAGTAAAAATGAAAGGATAGATTGTACTAAAAATCCATTTTCAAGGTTAAAAAGTTCAGGTAAAGCTATACTTATAGCAGGTGCTACACTAAGTGCAAACCACATACCAGCCAACTCATCTATTACGATTCTTTTATCGTCATGTATACCTGATCTTTCTTCATATCTGTTGATCTCTTTGATAGCGATAGCAGTGATCAACACAGTGGCTGTAAAAAGTGTCTCAGCACCAAAATATATAAGTATTAATATTCCAAGTGGAAGTGATACTAAAGTACCTACTGTTCCAGGAGCCTTAGGTGCAAGTCCAGAGTAAAAAAGTGTTATAAAAAACCAGTTCATATTATACGCCTATTAAGTTAGTGATGTTGTTTGGTAAAGCTTCATAAGCTCTAAGTAAAAGTCTTTTTCCGTATGCTCTTCTAAAAGCCCCTCTATCGGTAGTAGATCGTAGTATAGTTTCTCCAGCTTTTTAAACCTGTTGGGGTGTAACTTAGATAGTATGTGAGCAGATAGCTCTTTTCTGATAAGCATAGTCGGAGGTAAAATCCCAAGTTCTAATAATTCAAGTATAGAATCAGAATGAAAAGATATCTGGTGGTGTTGTCCATGTGGACAAGTGTTCTTACTAACTAGAGTTGTACATTTGTTACAATAAACATACTCACTGCTTACCGTTATCTCTATATCTATACCTATAACTTTGTCTATTATTGATTTATTTGAATTAGAATCATAGAACATACCAAGACCCGGGTGATTTAGACCTATTTTAAGTCTGTCACAGCCGTAGTTCTTAGATACTATAGCATCTAAGATTATCTCATTATATCCAGCAAATATATAGCTGTTCTCCAAAGGTACTACAAGCACTTCGTTCTTTGTTAAAAAGTTATTTATGAAATATTCTAAAGATTCTCTACGTATATCAAATTTAAGATTTGACTCGTTATATGGTTTAAGTAAAAATATAATTAGTAAGTCGGTATTTTCAAGAGCTTGACGAATAAGTCGTTCATGTGCACGGTGCAGAGGGTTTGCAGACATCATTAAAGCTGTCGTGTGTTTAGCATTAACTTTTTCTTTAGCTTCGTTGATAATATCCTGACATCTAAACTCTCTTGGATTTGCTATTGTAAAATCACCACAAATTGCTAAGTTACCAAGTCTGCTGTAAGTTGTTTGTATACTTGGATGACTAGGATCATCAGTACCATAGATCTGTTTTATACGCTCTTTAGGATCAATATCAAATACTTCTTCTACTATCAGTGTTCCAAACTCAACTCTGTCACAAATCAGTGTTACCTCTTCACCAACTTTTAACGACTTTAGTACTTCTGCATTTGTTTTCCCTGATGGAGCCAATATGAAAGGGAAAGGGAAGGTTTGCCCTTTTATAAGTCCTGTTTTTAAAACTTCTGCACTCTCTTTTGAGTTCATAAGTTTTGTTGCCGGTTTTAAAAGCCCGTTTTTTAACATCTCTAGGGCCGATGCAGCTTCTACATCTATAAATAATGTTTTATTTTTTCTTAACGATGTCATATTTTTTACGTTTCTCCCATAAGCTTTTACGTGAAATACCTAGTTTTTTAGATAGTTCAGTATCTGGAAATTTACTTTGATAATTAAGTACTATGAATTTTACATAATCTTCTATAGGAAGGATCTCACCCTGATCAAAGACGTTGTTCTCACTTTTAATCTCGATTACGTTATATTCAACATCTTCGATCTTGTCACTGCTAGCTATAATAGCCTGTTTATTCGCTATAGCTTCAAAAAAAGCTTTTTTCTCGCTCTTCTTTAGTGACTGATAGTCTATAATATATATTATTGTGTTTGGTCCTGTAGCATTTATTTCTGTTAATGCTTTAGGATCGGTTAAACTGATGAAATTTAGAGCTTTGTTTTTTATGCGTGCATGTTCAAAAGCAAAAGCATCTGCATTTTTTACAAAACCAGAAGAGATAAATACCGGTAACTCTATCTCGTTATGGTTGTAATCGTTAGAGATATTTGAAAAAGTGTGGTTTAGATATTTTTCATACGCAATATTACGTTTTTTAACCTTTTCATAGTCTTGATAATGATTTATCTTTCTAACTAACTCTTCTATCATAAAAGGTTTTAGTATATAGTCCTTTGCTCCTGCTGCTAGAGGTTTAGAAACTGTATCATTGGAGATATATGAGACCATAAGGATAATAATAGAGTTTTTAAATGTTTCAATAACAGGATTAAAATCTTGACCGTTTATATTTGTAGAGAGTAGTACTACATCGTAGTTGTTACTTTTTATAGCATCTCTTGTTGATGTACACATCTCACAAACATGACCTAGATCACCAAGCTTTGTAGCTATACTTTGTGCTAAATATACCTCATTTTCTATAATTAATATCTTCAAAACATTTACCCTTTTTCATCATTTTATTTTTGCCAATTAAAATATTTTAAATTAGCATTAGCAATAACTGCAACACCCTCGGCTCTACCTACAAAGCCAAGTTTTTCAGTTGTAGTTGCCTTTACGTTGACCCTATGCATCTCACAGTTAAGGATCTCAGAGAGTAACTCTCTCATCTGTATCTTGTATTTTCCAATACGCGGTTTCTCTGCCGCTATAGTTATATCTACATTTACAATTATATAACCGAAGTTATAAAGTTTTTTTACAACAACTTTTAATAGCTCTTTGGAATCGATCCCTTTATATTTATCGTCGTTGTCAGGAAAAAGCATACCAATATCACCCATACCGCTAGCACCAAGCAGTGCATCTATAAGTGAATGAATAGCTACATCACCGTCACTATGAGCTTTGAAACCAAAGTCGGAGTCTATCTTAACACCTCCAAGATACATCTCACCTTTAGTGTCAAAAGCATGGACATCAAATCCATTACCACTCAGTGTATCGCTTGATGGTGCTTTTAAACAAGGTATCTTATTTAGATCATTGAAATGTGTTATTTTATGAGCGGCATCATCACCTTCCACAAACTCTCTACTGCCGCCGTTTGCAACGATGGCACTGCTCTCATCAGTAAACTCTTTATCTGTATCTAAAGCACTTCGAAGAACTTCTGTTTTTGATAATTGTGGAGTTTGTATACGTTTGACCCCAGCTCTGTCAATTGTGTTACCATTGTACACTACAGTGTCATTAACTGGTAAAAACGGAACAATACAGTCAGCTTTTGAAGATAAAGATATAATTCTTTCTAAAAAGGAAGTATCAATACATGCACGAGCTATATCACTAACTAAGACATACTCAGTGTTTACAGACTCTAAAGAGTTTTTTAGTGACTGTTGACGTGAACTACCACCTTGCACGTATGTGAATGATCCATAGTTTCTCATAAAGTCAATATCTTCACGCGATGAAGTTACAATGATTTTTGAAAATAGACCAGTTTCTTTTAGTTTTTTTGCTACAAAATACCACAGTGGATCGTGATCTACTCTAAGCCATTGTTTTTTTACATCCAGCTCAAAACGGCTAGAACTACCAGCTGAGAGTAATATTAAAGTCAAATCTCTCAAAAAAATCCCTATACAAATCAAGTGTTACCAAATTATACATTTAGAAAACTTTGTCAATCTTGAAATTAAGAATATTTTTAATTATTTAGTTCAATGTCAATACTGCCTTGTTCTAAAAGAAGTCTGTACTCAGCTTCTATGCTTTTGAACTCTTTAAATGATGTTTTGACCATTGTTTGAAGATCTTTTTTTAGTTTGGAAATATCGGCTGATGCCATAATATATATGTTGTTTTTGTTACTTTTCCATAACTTTGTAATTCTTGCTTCGTTTACAGCATTAGAAACAAGTTCATTGTTTGCATCTTCTATTTTTTGCAAATAAACTTCATCCTGCATGTATTTTTTCCCGATAAGATAAAAAATATTTGAAAGTTTTGTTGTTATTTTTCTATATAGGTTTGCTTTTGCATCTTCTATAGCTTCATCTCTTTGAACTATAAAAGACTCATTTGATGAATCTGAACTGCCAACATCGTTTATGTATTTGTCTAGTTTTGGAGCTTTTACCCAAGTAGGAGCATTTTCAAATTCATTGATAACTTTTTTTGTAATCTTTTCTTTTGTAGAACATCCAGAAATAATAAGTAGCAGAATAAGTAAAAATGATATATGTTTAAAGTTCATAAAGATCCCTTTGTATTTTAAAATAAGGAAACATTCTATAACACGATCAATTAAAAAAATATAAATAGATCAATCTTTGTAGTTTATTTTGTAACATGTAGAGCTTGTTATATCCTTTGTTAAAATAAATTAATATTATATTTTGTATATATACTATAGAATATGAAAAAATTATGAGGGGGTTGTTTTGAAAGTTTTAATAATAGCACTATTGATGTCTGTTTTAACATATGCCGATGAGTTTTCTGTACTTTATAAAGTTGAAAAAGGTGAGAAGAAGCTAGGTTTTTATGAATTGAATATGGGTAGTTCAGATATTAGTTCTAATTCCTATGGGGCCGCTAACAGATTAGAGATGTTTTCTACAAAAAATATCAAGTACACAAAAGATGGTTTAAAAGTTGTTAGTTTTGAAAAAAACAAAAAAACTCAAAACTTTAATGTCGTAACAAAACTCTCTGTCTTAGATAATGATACTAAGAATAAGTTTGACAGAAAATTTAAAAAAGTTAAGGGTGATGAGATGCTGTTCATCACTAAAGAGGGTAAAAACGGTATTGAACTTTTCAATAAACGTCCAACGGTTATAAAAACCATAGATGAGTTTTTAAACGATGTTTATTATAAAAAAGTTAATTATGATACTTTCATTTTATTTGATAAATTAGGTGTTATGAAGATGGTTGCAAAGCTTGAGAAAAAAGCTGACTCGATCATTATAGAAAACAGCGCTAAGAAAAAACCATATATGAAGATAACACTTGAAGACGGCATACCTGTATCACTTACGTCTTTAGTCTCAAACTGGAATTTAACTGCTATTAAAAGTGGTGTGTTTAAAGAGTATGAAGTAGATCTTAGCAAGATGATATCTAAGAGTTTCAGTTCAAAACTAATGGGCTCACATGTAGAGTTCACAGATGTAGATAAGTATAAAAAGCATTACAATCTTAATGGGGTAATGACTTTTGCTCTTCCTGAATCTTTAGCAGATGCAAAGCCTTATAAACAAAATGCTTTTTGTAAACAAGAACTTAAAAAAGCAAAGATCAAATTTAAAAAAATAAAAATAGAAAATTCTGAATGTGTTGCAAAGATAAAACTAAAAGCTAAGATAAGCGAACTTAAGCAAGATATACTCTCGGAGTTAATAAAAGAGCACGAACAACTAAAAATTACCAAAAAAATTAAATTCAAAAAAGACAGCATAGTATACGGAGTATTGTAATGAAAAAAATAATATTAGCGACACTTCTTTTTGTAACTTTGCTTAATGCAAGTACACAAGAGTTAAAAAGTGAATTGATATGTAATGAGGATGTAGAGTTTTATGAGTACTGTGACAAGTTAAAATCTAGCTTTTATGAAAAAAAGAATGATATGGACAGTATCCTTTATATGACTGACTCATTAGAGTATCTTTCAGATACTAGAAATAGACTAAGCCGTGATCTAGCTGATAAGATATTTTTGGTGATGAGTGATATATCTAAAACTATAAAAATCGCTACAAACGAAGTTAGAAAAGAAAAATATAAAGCTTTAGGGATGGTTGTTCTACCTGTAAAATTCGGTTCAGCTACAAAACTAAAGTATAGAAAACAAGCGACTATGGCTAGAGGAAAACTTAATGCTCAGATCAAAGATTTTTATATGTCATACAGAAAACATGATGATGAGTTCTTAACCGATCTTTTAACTATGAACGGTTCTACATTTGTAGTGCTGCCTGAGATAGTTCAGTACGGTGAGCTTAAAAATGCACTATATGATACGAAAGAAGCTGAACTACAAATTGCTATTGACGGTTTTTTCGGGATTGAAAAAGGTATGAGTGAGTCTGTTGTTTCTTTAGGTCTTAAGATAGACAAAAATGGAAAGATAAGAAGAATACACGATAGAAAAGCCGAGTATGAGATGATCAAAAAAGCGATCATTGAACTTATTGATAACGCACTTGGCGATATAGCTTCACAGGAGGAGTAAGGATATGAGATTTTTATTAAAATTATTACTTACTATCTCTATTGTGGCTTCCTCATTATCTGCTGCTACAAATGAAAAAGTTATATTTTCAAAGCAGATGGATAAAAAGTATGATGAAAAAGTATATAGAAAAGTAACTATTCTTTTCACCGAAGCTAGATTAAAACTTCAGCAAAAGTATAAAAAATTTCTTGATTTTGAATATGTAGACAATCAACTAAGTGATAAAAAAGAGATCATGAGATTTTTAAACACTAAAGGTGCAAGATACTATGTTACTTTAGATATAAGAGATAAAAAAAAGTGTAAAAATAACAAGTGTCAAGTAAAATACATCATCAAGGTCGTAGACTCCAAACATAAAAGTAATCAAACTTTGAAAATAGATGCACTGATAAACAACAATGAGTTTACAGAGATGAAAGTTGCACATATAAAATCAAACACAAAGAAGCTAGTAAAGTTTCTACGTAAAAGATAATATAGTCCTATAAATGTATTTTTTTGCTTTTAAAATAATATTTGCGATCTTAAACAAATCTACGCAGTATATTAGTTTTATAGCAATATCTCTGTTCTTGAGTGTATTTTTACTTATAGATCAGGGTTTAGTTACATACGAAGAAAAGTTCATAAACTCTTTAAAAGGTCTCTATCCTGAGTTTGTAACAAGTTCTGCTTCCACCTTGGATAGACTTAGATCAGAAGATGCGGATGTGGTAAAAGAGATATTCGTATATAGTGAAGAGATCATGTTCTCATACGGCGCTTATGAGGATATATCAAAGTTTATGAATGTCCGTACATATGATAATAAACATAAAGAGGCACTTTTTTCTACAATAGATGCAGACTTGACATGTGCAAATAATGAGAATGTAGTTTGGCTTAGTGACAGACTGTATAAGAACATGTTACAAGACAGCGCATTTGATAAAAAACATTTGTATTTTTTAGATCTAAATGATGAGTTGAAAGAGTATGATGTTTGTACCTTCAATCTTGCAAACGATGAAAAATGGCTTGTGACTTCCACTAAAATAGCAAAACAAATGGCATACATGCCGCTTCCTACAAACAGTATCTATACAAAAGATCTGAAGTTAAAATCAAAACTTTACACTATGAAAAAAGTCAATAACTGGAAAAAATATATTGACTATGAGGATTTAGGTGTATTTCTACTATCAAAACAAGCTTCAAGTGCTTTTTTGTTTGCTTTTTTTATATTTTTAGCGATATTTATGATAATTTCTTTTTCATCTTTGGCAAAAGAGTTTGAAGCTGGAATTTTTTTGAAAAAAATCTACGGAATGACCCTTTTAAATACAATGTTCTTATTTTCTATGTTCTTCTTTTTGTATGTCAGCGTACTGACCTTTGTAGTTTATATAGAGTACAAAATAAGTTCATTTATATTATTTGATACATTAGGTATTTCGCTTAGTTTAAATAATCAAATGCTTGGTATTATCTTTGTAGTTCTAGTTCTAACAGGTTCTTTTGTATCGGCACTTGTAAGTAAAAAGTATCACAGGTTACCACTGTGAAAAAATTATCATTTATATTCAATATATTAAAAAGAAGGGTGTTTAACATACTTCTTTTATCTGTAATGTTCTCAGCTCTTCTATTAATATTTATGGTCGGCTTTTCCATTAAAGATATATTTTACGATTATATACGTTCTAGTTATGGAAACATAGCTGATATGCAGGTAAAACTTAACAATATAACTGATGACAAGATGTCAAAACTAGCTATAAAAATAAAACACATAGATAAAAATATAGATATTGTTTACGGATATGAAGGTATCTATAAACTAAGTATAAAAGATGAAGAGGAATCGATATTAACAAAAGATATGCCGACTTTTATAAGAGGGTTGAATCTACAAAACAAGCTACATGTGGAACTAGATGATAAAAGAGTATGGTTGGATATTGTGGAGTTTGAATATGATGATAGATTAAAGATTCAATTAGATCTAAACACACTGCATGTAAAGGATAAGAACTCTATAAAGTTTATTGCAAAAGGCAGGGAAGTTGAAGTAGATTTTTGTACTAAAACGTCCATAAATAACAATATATATACAATAGAGTCCAAGTATTGTAAAGATAATATAGATTATTTTTTTAAAAGACTACATGAAAAAGAGGCAAAGTTTTTAACACTTAATATTGACTCAAAAGAAAAAAAACTTGAAATTTTAGAACTAGACGAACTTTACCGGACCATTGTTTTAAAATATGATGATAAAGATGATATAAAAGAGATAGAGATAGATCTAGAAGAGATAAACATACTCAACTCATCTATTCAAAGTATTGAGTCTTATGATGGTGAGCTGATTATTGTTTTTAAAAGAGAGGAGAGGGTTGAGCTATTGTATAAAAGGTTTATATCTAAGATCTTAAGAAATTATTTTAATTACAACCGTTTTATTCTAAATGTAAAACATTATGCATTCGCAGATGAAGCAGATAGTGAAAAAGACCCCTTTAAAGAAGAGTTGGTTTGGCTAAATGAATTAACTGACTTTTTAGATCTTCTTAGAAACAGCACTAATAATTCAGCCATAGCATCAAAGTATTTGGCAAATGATCTAAATAATTTCGGCGTGCTTGACAACTTTAACATAAAATACAAAGACAGAGAGTTTAGCTCTAACATAAGAAGTACTTTTAACTATAATCCTGAGAATTTGTATGATAAAAATATATTATATTTCAACAGGCTTGTGTTAAAAGAAAACTTTGGAATACATAATGTAAATAACTTTATAGATATATATGTTAAATCTGATGATAACGCTAGATTAGAAGATATAAAAAATATTATAAGAACATATGATGATAAAGTAAAGTTTATAATGCAAGAAGAGATCATTCCATCGATCGAACCAAAGAAAAAAATATTTAATACGGTTGTATTCTTGTTCTCATCTTTGATATTTTTAATTCTTTTTATATCGATGTATGTTGTTTTAAGACAGTTTTATTCAAACTTTGAGAGTGAACTTGCCCTTTTAAAACTCTTTGGTTTAAATAATCCCTATCAGACATATATAAACTTTATTAGCTTTTTTATCTCATCTGTCCTTATATACTTTATTTTGAAGTATGAAGAGTCTTTAATTAACGAGATAATAATGAAGTATTTTTTCACAAGTTATGAGTTTGAGATAGTGAACTATGTTCTATCACTATGGATACTTTTAATATATATTTTGATCATCTACATGTTAGAGATCATTAGTATTAAAAAGTTAAATGTAATTAAAGGATAATAGATGGCGTTAGAGTGTAGAGATGTATCTTTTTCATTTAAAGATAATAACGGGGTAGAGAATCAGATATTAAAAGATCTGAATTTCTCGCTTGATCAAAACCAGATAAAGTTGGTATATGGTCATATCGGTGCAGGTAAGTCAACTCTAATATATCTTTTAGCCGGTTTGCTTGATGATTTTGAAGGGGAGATAGTGTGGGATGATTATTCTTTTAAAAAGACGTCCTCAAAACTAGACAAGATCAGAAGTAAGTATATGAGCATAAATTTTTCAAACTTTTTTTATTTAAAGGATATGGATGTTGAGAACAATATCATGTTTCCTGCCGTATTTTCAAAAAAGAAAAAATCTTATATAGACGACAGATTAGAGATGATGTATGATACTTTTTCAGATATAAGATTAAGTAATACGGAAGTTTTCGATCTAAAAAGTTTCCGTAAGAAAAAAATTGGTACAATGTCTAATGGACAGCGTGAGATCGTTATGCTTGCGCGAATGCTGATGAATGATTCAAAATATATTCTGGCAGATGAGATGTTACGATCTTTTAATACAAACGTCAAGAAACAGATGTTGGAGATATTGTTTGAGAAGTTTCATTTAGGAACATCAAACTCTGTGCTTCTAATCACACACGATGATAAGATGCTTGAATATATGAAGCATTATTCAAAAGGGCGCTGTGAGATAACTGCTTATGATTTTATAGATAAAACTTTAAGGGAGAGGGGATGAAGAGTTTAATCTTTTTATTTTTATTAATACATAATATTTTTGCATATGAATTTGTTTTGGTCAATTCTACGGAGATAGACGACCAAGATATCATTGATAGAATAGAAAATCAAATAAAAAACTATTACTATAGTCAAGAAAATGAAGTTGTTTTTAAAGAGTTAAATGACAAAGAAGCAGTCTTAAAGATACTTGATCAGTATGATTACAGCGGTGATATAGATGAACAAGAACAGCTAATAAGAAAATATGAAGATTCTCAAGAAGACCTACAAACGATATTTGATACTAAATATATTTTAATAGTCAGTGAAAAAACAAACCGTGACAAAAGAAAAGAGCTTGAGATAGTTTTAAAAGTTGACAACCTTAACTACTTTGACGCTACATTCGTAATGCCTAACATAGATGAGAAAGAGATTCACTATATAGACACAATAACGAATGTTGTTTTAACTTATCTTGTATACAAAGATAAGAATTTTATAAATGTACACCAGCTATAGGAATGATTATTTATGAATAAAATTATATTACTTTTAAGCAGTTTTACTCTTGTTTTTGCAATAGACGGCGTGAGAAACATACCTCTTAACACAATGGATTTTGATGAAGTTACTAAAAGCGTATCAAAACGTATTGAAAAGACTGATCTAAAAAATCTAATATCAAATCCTGACTATAAAATACATATAAAAAATATTGAAACTCTAAAGGCTGACCTGAGAGGGTTAATGTCATATCAAAAAGGTTTAGTAGGACTAGAGTCAGATTATAAAGATGTTGTAAGTGAGTATAATTCGGCTGAATCTAAATACAAAAAAAAGATGGATAAAATCTACTCTAAAAATGAGCATATCAAAAGGGTAAGTTACTATCTTATAGCTCATAAGCTTGATGAAGAGTATATGCCAAGTCTTAAGAACTTCCTAATAGATAATGATTCTATAGAAAAGTTTGACCAAAATACAGAGATAAAAGAGTCTTCACAAGGCGTCGTAAGTTACAAAAACACTGTAACAACAAATAAATACTTTGGTCAAATGCAAGTAGAAACTCTAAAAGATATAACCCTAAGGGATAAGAACCTAAATGTAAAACTTGTAAAAGTTATTCAAAGCCCTTTTACAAAGTCTGGCAGCAGCGACTTTGCGAAGTCTTTTGAAAAAAATATTGATAAGTTCGATGAGGCACTTAACTTAGAAGTGTATAAAATAAATGGTGTAAAAAGTGATATTACAAACTATTTGTCTAAACGATCAATAAATGCACAAGAACAAGATCAAATAGAGGTCGCTTTAGAAGAGAATATAGATACTAAAAAAGCAAATAAAAAATACATAGAGTCTAGTAAAAAGATTAAAACAACTCTAAAAAACATAGCAAAAGAGCACGACAGATATATTAAAAGTCTCAATGAGCTCTCTATAAAGATAGATGCTCTTTCATCAAAGCTTGAAGATAAAAAAGAAAAACTAATGCAAAAGCTAGAGTCTGCAAATAAGTTAGCTAAATACTACTCGATATCTTTAAACTTAGACGAGTTAGATAAACTTGTGATAATTACACCTAAGCTTTACTCTGAAAGAGTAGCACTTGGTGAAGAGAAAGATTTTGTAATAAGAAAAACAAGATCATACCTTTCAAAAATAAGTGTCTCGGAAGTTCAGCAGTCTGAGACCTTAAATGCTTCATACGATCTAGATACTAAAAATCTAAACAAAACAAAATTAGTAGAGTATGAATCTATTCACATATTTCCTTTTGTAAATAAAAAAGAGTTGGCAACTTTGATCTTTGGTGTGATAGAGCTTGAGGATAAGGTTTCAAGTGATGACTACATTACTAAAGATCTAAAATATGCAAGCTTAGAGTTCGTACCTGTAAAAAAAGGCTTCAAAACTATATTTGCCTCAACTACAGAGATAACTTTAGGCGTTATAAAAGAGTTTTTAGAGACTAACAAACAGAGGAAGTACTTTGATTCTTACTGTATAGATGATTCAACTCTTCCAGAAGAAGCAAAAGATTTTGCGAACATTACTGAGGAATATTACGATTATCCTGCTGTGTGTTTTCAAGTAGAGAGGGTTGATGACTTTTTACAATGGCTATCTGAGAGAGTCGGCAAAAAAATAGAGTTCCCTAGTGCGGATGATTGGTCATATGTAGCTTCTAATTCAAACTCTTCAGACTTTTGCTGGGGTAATGATACTTTAGAAGAGTTGAATCTTGATGAGGCAAGACCTGAAAATATTTACTATGAAAATGGAGAAGATACTTTCCTTCAACCTATAAAAAAGTACAAAAAATCTAAGCTTGGCATGTATGACATGTGTGGAAATGTACATGAGATGGTAAAAGAGGGTGGTATTCTTAAGATAAAAGGTAATTCATATATAAGTTATCTAGAAAGATCTGGCGCTCCTTGCCAAGAATTTAGTTATGATCTAAATACTATGATAGGTATAAGACCTTTTTATGTGGAGAATAAATGATGAAAAAAGTTTTTGTTTCTCTTTTGATTTTTAGTCTTTGTATATCTGCTTCAGAGTTACCTAAATGGGTTAATAACCCAGATATGGGAAATAACTTTGGTTCTGTAGGTATTGTAAAAGAGATGAAAAATAAAAGAAAACAAAACTATATAGCTAAAAAGTTAGCTATAGCATCACTACAAGAGCGCAAACGTGTTTTAATGGAGTCAAAAATAGAAACAAAAGACTCTGAACTGGTATCGAATATAAAGCAAAGTTCATCTCACTTTAATGATTTTGAGATAGTCCAAAAAGCTGATTTTAGTGATGGTGAAAATTACTATGTATGGGTAGTCATTAAAAAATGAAAACAATAATAAAACATCTATTTTTATTGTTAATGCTGTATGCATCTGCTTTGGCGGATCCATCTGTGCCAAATTTAAATTCTGGTGATGATAATGGATATTCAAACTCAGATAATAAGACATCTTATACTACACTTACATTTACAGGGACAAAAGATGTAGGTGAATATGTGGAGTTATATAGAGATGGCAACTATATAGGTTATGATAACAGTAGTACTACAACTTATACAATAACTGATTCTTCTGCCATTAGCGGTAATTATTATGCACAAGGATATACGACTTCATCATCACTTTATGTAGAAGTTGTCACTAGCGGATATGCAGGTAATGTTTTTGTAAATAGTGTTACAAATGACAATAATATAAACCAGTATGAACAATATCAGAATGTAACCGTAAGTGGTACTGCAAGTGGTGGTGATATATCTACAGGTGACAGTGTAGCAGTTACAATCAACAGTATTATATATAACTCAAATGTATCTTCTACAGGGACTTGGAGCGTTAATGTTTATGGTGATGAGTTTTTCTCATCAAACTCTATAAATGTAGAGGTATATTCATGGAACGATGAATTTGGATTTGCAGCTACATCATACGGTTATAATTCTGTAGGTCTTGATAACACCGCTTCAATATCTATTAATAATGTTTATTCACAACTTCAAAGTAATAATGGAGAGTTTTTACAAGACGGTATTGGTATAGATATAAGCTCAGATATAGAGTACGGACGTGAAAGAAGAATACTGATAAACGGTGTTGAATATAACTTTGATAATACAGACTATCTGTTTATTAAAAATTCAGACTTAAACCTTGTTGATGGTAATACATACCTTATACAGTCTAAATTTGGACTAACGGATGCAGCCGGAAACACAGCCCCACAGGTTTCTTACAATGGTGGAATTTATAGATATGATGCAGTAGGAAATGATTTCTCTACTGCAAAACCTATTGATATAGGTAGTATAGGTTCAAATCTTTTTGATGCTAGTGATGTGGATTACTTTTTGTTAAAAGTGCCTACAAAAGGGATGTTAGATGTATCTGCTATAGGTACAGTTGAATTAAAAAGTTTAGATGATACTATTGTACTCTCAAGTACATTTCCAGTTTTAGTTGAAGAGGGTTCTTATCTAATTAAAGTTTATAACGGTAGTGGTGATTATACTCTAAATACAAGCCTTAGCGAGTATTTAAAAGAGATAGATTCAAAAGCTACACCAACGATGTTTTCAAACGGAAATTTAACGGCTACATACATAGGATACAACAATATATATGCAGATGGAGATATGTTATATACTGCCTATCATGGATTTAGGTTGTCTGATGGATCTGACTTTGCTTTATCTATTACTGCTCCTGATGTTATTAAAGATGGGAATGCTTTGTCAACTAATGGTTCTATACTTGAAATAGAGAGTCTGTTAAATGGGCAATATACTACTTCACAATTATCATCAACAGGTGAATATGTGTCCGTTGTGGATAATATAGCGTATGTACTTGTTGGCACGAATATTGAAAGACATGATATATCTGATTATAGCTCTATTACAAAAAATCCTACAAACATCTCTTTGCCATCAAATAATTATGGTCAGATTTTAGCATATGTTGATGGGGTAAACACATACATGTATGCATTGGATTCTGCTTCTAACTTATATCTATATGATGTTACAAACCCTACAAGTGTTTCACTTTTAAAAGTATTCGACAGATACTCAGTAAATGATATGGCTATCGATAATGGATTATTATATATAACAACTGACTCCGGTTATGTGTTTGTATATGATATTGATACGGACCCGTCTAAGCCAAAACAAATTTTAAGATTTTCTGTTGCTACTCCAATTATTGCTATAGATGCTCATGGTGGCAATGTTTATATAAATATAAATGGATATATATATAAATACACTTTAGATTTTGACTTTGATGATACGATGCCGGCAAATCCTGCTGAGCTGTCTAAGCTAGAGCTAGACTCAACTATTAACGTCAATAAATACGCAAATGTAGATGGTACTGTAGATAATGATATATTTAGAGTTGATACAGAATATTTTGGAGATTTGAGTTTTACAACAAGTGGTGTTGATGTTGCAAACTTAACTATAACAATAGACGATAACTCTGATCTCTTATCTCCGATTATTTCAGGCTCAAGTATAATAAATACTACTGTATCTGCAACTAACTTAAGTGCAGGGACATATTATGTAAAGATAAGCTCTAGCGATACTGATAGTTTTGATGATTATAGTCTAACTACTTCATTTACAAAAGCAGATGCTTCAGATGTAGTCGATGCACTTTTAAATATAGCTGTAAATAAGCAAACGGCAATTGATCTAAATTCAGATACAAATTCAAGCTTAGCTAGTTCAGGAACTTCTGATATTGACTTGTATAAAATAGAGATACCGTCTAACGGAAACCTCTCAATATCTAATCCTAATGCTAAAACAGTTACACTTCATACGGCAGATGTAAATTCAAATGACTCATATGCATCTCTTTCAGGAAGTATTGCACAAGGTGACATTGATGCAGGTACATACTACATAAAAGTCTCAGGTGCCGATGGGGCATATTCAATTACTCCAAACTTTACATCGTACGGTTCTAGTGATGAATATACAACTTCACTTAGCGTTTCAAATGTAACAGATATTTATAACTCTTTAGTTAATTCGGTAAATCTTGATGGGTCTTTTATAAACTCGGCTAGTGATTATGGGGTTGGTAGATTTGGTACCTCTTACATATCTCAATCTTATAAAAAATATCTCTCACAAGTAAGTGACGGTGATTATATTTATGCACTATACAGACACGTTTATTCAAATGATGGCGGAAATACTCAGAGTGTAGAGGTAGGTATAGACAAGTTAGAGTATGTAAATGATTCAAAAATAGTTTTTGTAAGTAATATGGTAGTTACAAATGCAACAGATACTACATTTAATTATAAATTGAATTTCACTGATGATCAAATCTATATAAGAAAAGATGACGGATGGTATATCTATGACGGTGTAAATACTATATCATCAACACTGTCATATTCATCAACATATACTGATTTTGAAATATTTAACGGTTCTGTATATGCCGTAAGTGACACAAATGTAGAAAAATTGGGTGCTAGTTTATCTAATAGTTTTGACAATATAGTCTCTATCGGCGTTTCTGATGGTGTCGTTTACGTAGGTACAAGCGATGATGGAATAAAAGCACTAGATATTGACACTCTTGATTTGATAAAAGAGATAAAAAATATTAGAAATGTAACATCATTAGAACATATAGGAAATAAGCTCTATATTTTAGATAATACATATGACGATACAGGTGGTCTGACTTCATCTGATCTAAGAACACTTGATATTGAGCGTGATTTTGGTGATGACTTTGCAAATGCGAAACTTATCTTTGATGGCGTAAGTGTCAGCGGACGTATATCTTCGGCAAGTGATGTGGATTATTTCAAAATAAATATAGATTTTACGGTTTCTTTAAGTACAACTTTAGATGCTGGAACATGTGAATTATTTGACAGCTCTTTAACTTCAAAAGGTTCATGTACAAATGCAGGTTTACAGTCTGGAACTTATTATTTCAAAATCACAAACGGTATATCTACAAATTATAATATTACACCTAGTATTACGATAATAAATAGTGACCAACAAGATACTACACGTTTTTATGATGGAATAACGGTAGCTACTTCAGATATAAACTCAACAGTTTTCGGATCTAATGCAGATACTGTAGGTGATGTAGACATGTTCCAGATCTACGTAGATACGACAGGTTATATCACACTTGATAATGGAGCTATATTAGTTTATGAAAATGGAGATGAAGTTCCGTTAGTTAATGGAAAATATCAGATAGATAATGTAGGATATTATTATATTAAGACTACCAATATTACAGCTGATATAAATGCTACTTTTACAAGTGTTGTGGATGATAAGTATATTGATAATACAAATTCTGAAAACACACTTTTATCTACTTTAAATACGAACGGCAGTAGTTCTAAAATCATATCATCTGGAAAATATGCATATCTTGTTGACGAAGTAGACGGACTAAGCATTTTGGATATAAGCGATTCTCAACTGCCTGTTGTTAGATCAAGGGTTAATTTAAAAGGTACACCTAAAGATATATATCTCGATGGTTCGGTAATGTATGTAGCACTAGGAAGTGATGGTTTTGCTATAGTCGATGTTAGTGATGCTAGTTCACCGTTCTTATATTCACAAACAAATATTAGTGAAGATGTATCAAGCATAGTTGCTAAAGGTACTCTTCTTTATATTAGCGTAACTGATAGTGTAAAAAAATATGACGTTAGTAAGCCAAACAAACCAAACTTTGATATTGAAAAGACATTATCAGGGGCTGCTGACATCTTGGTTGATGATACTTATCTTTTAGTAGCTACAAGTAGTGGTGTAGCTAAGTTAAACCAAAGTAATTTAAACACATTTGCAACAGTTTCTTTAAATGGTGCTTTAAAGTTAGCAAAAGATGGTGAGTATATTTTTGTAGAGAACGCAAGTCAAGGTATAAATATTCTAAATTTAAGTGACTTAAGTAATACGACAAAAGTTATCTCTTTAACCGATACAAGAGCTGACACTAACTCTATAGTCTCAACTATCAATGATATATATCTACATAATAGAATCCTTTATATATCAAAAAGTTACGGTTACGAGATCGTTGAATATAAGGATATTGATAATATATCTTCATCAGCTTTTGGAACTACTAGCTCAAATGTTGTAAACAGTATCGCCTTTGTGAACTCTTCAATATTATTAGCTAGAAATAAAAGTGTAAAGATCATAGAAGGCGTAGCTGATTATTCTGACTCAATAGATCTGCAATCTACAGATAATATTGATATGGATAATAATATTAACTCAACTCTTACAACAGGTCAGTTCTCAAGCGTTAATGATATAGATTCTTTTAAGTATATAAATAACTACTATACGGGTACATTTACTATAAGCGTAGATGCTGTTAATGATGTTAATCTTACCATTTATGATTCTGAGGGTGTTGTTATAAAAACAGGTCAAAATAGCATAACTCAAATTTTAAATGCTGAGGATGTGTATCTTCAAATACAATCATCTGGCGGAGATCTGGATTCATATACTATATCTCAAACCTATGATTCTGATGGTACTTATGATCTAATTGACAACTCATTAAATTATGAAAGTATTACTCAAGGCGGTACAATAAACGGTAGTCTTTATGCAGGTGGAGCTGATAAAGATTATTATGAGCTTAGTATGACTGAACGTGGTACTATAAGTTTTAATACTAATTCAAATCCAAACGTAAAAGTAACTATACTCTACAAAAGCGGGACTGTTATAGCTAGTAATTATGATGAGCAAACTGGGACTTTAGAATCAGAGTTTGAAGCAGAATTAAGTAGTGGAGATTACTTTGTATTAATTGAAAATTTTGAACCTGGTGTAGGTGAAGCTTCACATGATTATCAGATAACAACTGTATTTACGCCAACAGATGACATAGTCTTAGATAGCGGTGCTAGTCAAACACCACTAACGGATATAGCATCATTCTCTTATGTAAATAGACACTCATACATGTTAAAAGACGGGGTTTTAAACAGAATGTCAAATATTTTAGAACCTAAGCAGAAGTTATATCTTTATGGTTTTGAAGATACAGGGTCTGTATATAATATGTTCTCCTATGACATAGATTCTAAAGAGGTAGTGTTTATATCTAAAATTGACCCATCAGACAACTCGTATAATAATATAATTAAAGTATCATATAGCGAGTCTGGCGGTTTGGTTCAAACTTTTGATATATACGATATGAGTGGTATAAGCGATGAAGAGATAATGTATATAGATAAGTCTGATAATGTATATTATTATGATGAAGATTCATTGTATATATCTTCTCTTTATAATACCGAAGCACCTGAACAAATATCTGTTGAGGGTCTTAATATAGTTAAAGTTCATGGTGAGTATATGTATCTTGCAACGGATAGTGAGGTGAGGATAGTTGATATAAGCGATAAAGAAGATATAGATAATACCAAGATACTATCTACTATAAATATGCAAAATATCAAATCAATACATGTAGACAATGCTTCAAACAGATTGTTTGTAGGTTCAGACAATAAACTTATCGTTTACAATATCTCAGATAAAGAAAGAGTTGAACTTTTAAGTGAGTTTAACATCGGCTTTAATGATAATGACCTATGGTATGAGGGTACACCGACAAGTATCTACATGTTAGAGGATAAACTATATACGACGGTTGAGGGTGTTGGGATACTAGTGTTTGATATAGATCAGTTTAACAGCTTAAGCATAATTGTTAAAGCTCTGAATTTAGGTGAGAATCTAAGTAAGGTATATACATTCCATGGAGAAGCTGTTAACTATGTTGTAGACGATGAGCTAAAAGTGTACTTTTTAAGTGCAGAAGTGTTAGATGCAGATTCCGGTTATACAACATCCATAGTTAATGAATCTTCAATCTCTGACGGTTCGGGTGTAGTTGAGGGTTGTTTTATTGCAACTGCTGCATATGGCACTTATTTTGAAGATGAAGTAAAAGTACTCAGAGACTTTAGAGATGAGTATCTAAAAACAAACTCGTTAGGGAGAATGTTTGTAGAGACATACTATTATATCTCACCTCCTATAGCAAAAGTAATAAGTGACAGTGAGATATTGAAATCTATGATAAGGGTAGTTTTAACACCTATAGTTTATATGATCAAGTATCCTTTACTTATTATGCTTGTGTTATTTATAACGCTTCTTTTTGCATATAAAAAAATAAAAATAAAATCTACAAGGCTAGGAACTATATAATGAAGAACATAGTTATCACAATATTCATTTTAAGTGTTACGCTTAATAGCGCTATCTTTGAACATTCAACAGATGTTAAAGAGATGTATTTGTTTGATTCTGATAAACAAATGCAAAATGAAAAACTTGCAGCTGAACTAGATAAGTTCAAAAATAATACTGTTACAAAAGAAGAGATAGATACGTATATCAAACTTAGAGATGAAGATAATCAAACAAAAGCTTTTGATAGAGATATATATGTAGATGCAGGAATATTAAAACAAAGAAATATAGTCTCTCCAGAGGTAGAAATGAAAAATAAGTCTTGTAACTGGATAACATCAATATTGGCTAAGATTGGTTTGTATAGCTGTGTTGATGAATCAAAAAATATTGATTCTAATACTACTGATACAAACACTTCTGAAGGGGAGGTTAAGTGATGAAAAATATTTTTAAAGCATTAATATTAAGTTCATTATTTTTTAATTCAGTTTGTTTTTCTGATCTTGTGCCGATTAAAAATAATTATAAAAATTTAACATATGAAGATTCAAAAAATTCTATAATGGGTGGTGCTACAACTGCAACTGCCAAGGGTTATGCAGCACTCAGTTCAAACCCAGCAGGACTTAGTTCAAACTATAATTTAACAGTATATTTAAAAGCTTTAGTATTTGGAGAAATAATACACTCTTCAGACAATACAAGTGATGATATTGAACCGGGTAATAATATAGCACTAGGTTTTTTATATGACTCCTATGCTATAGAGATAGCACCAGATAATTATATATCTTTTGGTGCTGCTTATGGGTATGAGAGTATATATGGTCTTTTTTCAGCCGGTTTTTCATATAAACTAGACCAAACACAATTAGGTAATGGAGATGAGTCTCAAGGTGATGATATAGACAAAATCGCTTCTGCTACTGGGGATTATCTTACTTTTGGGCTTATGTGGCAAAAGACATTTTTAACGGGGGAAGATTTTTACGCTTTTTATTTTGGATACAGTTATAAAAACTCAGGTTTAAATGAAAGCAATAGTGATACTCTGTATTATCGAACAGCGAGCAGAAGAAAAATAGGTCTAGGATTTGAGACAAATATTTTTGATACATCTTTGCTTTTTACTTATGATATTGCAAATGATTTTTTTCAAACAGCAGATACAGAGGGCAAGAAACCATCAGCATCAAGTGCGGCTATTGGTGTTAAATGGATGATAGGACATAAATTTGCCGTAGGTTTTGGACAAAATTCTCAGACATATACAGATTCACAAAATACAGAGATACAAACTTTAGGTCTAGGTGTAGAGTACGGGATATGGGGAGTTCATATAATGCCTTCTTTTACAAATACTGTACTTAGCGATGTAACTGAAGAAACAGAATATAATGCTCTTCATCTAGATCTGGCATTTACATTTTAGGATAATGATATGAAGATAATATATATAATTTTAATAACATTTAGTTTGACAAGCACACTGATTGCAGAGGAGGTTGATGTAGCTAAGTTTGACAGTAATACTACTGCTTTAGATAAAAATGTATCAACTCAAATTGACATGTCTGAAGATGAAAATATTGAAGATGATCAGATGATTTCACAAGAGCCTGAAATACAAAAAGAGAGTCTTAGTGAATTTGAAAAGCTTTTTGTAAATCATATAGCGTATAACTATTATAAAACTGCCATAAAAGCTTTATATCAAGATGACTATAAAAGTGCATATGAGAATGCTATGAATGCTAAAGATATAGTAGATAATACAGACCTAAATATAACAACGATAGCACTTCCGTTTATGCCGAGCTTTATGAGAGAGAGTTCGTATTCACCTAAACGTACATATTATAAAATAATTAAAGAAAAAGAGTATGAATTAAAAAGACTTATAACTAAGGTCAAGTTAATAAGTCCGCCTATCGCATCTGTTGTTATACATAGAAGCAGTACTACTATAGATGTTATTTTAAGAAACCATGGTGATCTACCTTTTGATAAGTTTGAAGTCCTAGTGAATGAAAAACCTATAGCACTTTTTAATAAGCTTCTTCCAAATGAGGAACAAACAATAAGAATTGAGAAAGCTCCAAAACTTTACGAAGTTTCGTTTAAAGAAAAGTACGGTTTCGCACCTAAAAGTTTTGTGCTAGATGAGGGGTATTAAGATGAAAAGAATATTACAAATATTATTAGCATTATCTACTTTTATGTTTATAGCTTGTAGCTCTAAAAATGAATATTCATTAGATGAAAAAGTTGCACATAAAGATGGTTTTATAAATCATTATGATAAGCCTTATTACGAGGTGTTCACTACTCAAGGTGTAGAAGATCTAGCAGTTTATCTACCAAAAGAGACAACAACGATACGCTTTAAAATGAAAGTATCGAACCTTGAAGACGTTATATATATGAAACTTTTAGGTTCAGGCACATTTGAGATAGATAAAGTATTAAGACGTGTGGAGAATATAAAAGACCTAGGTTATGAGCAAGATGGATACATGTATGAACCTTCGTTAGAGAAAAACATAGTTACACTGCAAATATATGTTCCGTCAATATATCTTTACAACGGTATATATAAACCAAAGTTGATCTTTTCTTTCAAAAGAAATTCACGCTCTATCCAAGAGAGAGTACAGCTTGCTTTTGTAAAACATGTATATTCTGTCTCAGAAAATAATTCTAAGGAAAACCCGCATTATTCAACTTTATCTGAATATTGTGAAACTTCAAATAAAGCAAGTGAAGATTTTTTCAATCAACTTTTAAAAGTTAATGAAAACAGGGTATATCTTGAGACTATAAAGGATATTGAAAACTCATGCAAATAAACAGACTAATAATCTTTTTATTGTTTATCTTACTTCCATGTGGAGTATTGGCTGAAGATAGTAATACTTCTATGCCAACTATAGATACTGTAAGTACTATAGATAATAAAGCTAATATTATTTTAGAGGGTGTATCAATGCCTGATCAAATAATAAAAGTTAAGATATACAATGTTGAAGATATAAGTGATGTATATTATGCATTTATTTTAAGTGATGAAAACGGTAACTATAAGCTTACAAAAGGTGATGTAGATATAACAAGATTAAAAGACGGTGAACTTGTTTTTGACGTATCGACCAATGAAGAAGAATCTAGTATAAAAATCGCTACAACAAATAAGTATTTAGACAAGGGTTTAAAACTAAAAATATTTTCTAAAAACCCATTTGAATACAAGAGTGACAATATAATAAACTTATCTGAATCTAGAAACTATTCTATAATCGGTGAAACAGAGTTAAATGTAAAAGAGTTAAGTATATCGATAAAAGATTCTGCAAAAGGCTCTATTAATTACACTCTAAAAGATATAAACATAAGTAAGGACGGAACTTTTACCATTGAGGGTATTAACCTTAGCAGGCTAAAAGATGGAGATTTGACTTTTAGTGCCATAGGAGTTGATGAAGTAGGGAATAAAACTGAGTTTACAGACGTAGTCTTAAAAGATACTATCGTTAAAAAACCGGCACTTTTAAAACGTATAAAAAATAATAACCTCTCAAACGTTGTAAACAGAAAAATACTCGTAGCTTCGGGTACATCTGAGCCAAATGCGAAAATATTTTTTAAATTTTCGCAAGGTGAAGTGGTCGTAAATGAATCTGTTGTAGCAAATGATAATGGTGAATGGGAGTTACTTGGAGGGGACTTGGATGTATCTGTGTTTAAAAACCGCATCGTACATGTAGAGATATACCAAGAAGATGTAGCTTTAAACAGATCTGCACTTTTCAGATATAAAAATCAAAAGTTTAAGCGTCCAATATTCCCGATAGTACCGATCCCTATCGATGCACAAAAATATCAGTTAATATATACGATAACTGGGAATACAGATGAGATAAAAGATATTAAAATAAGCAAAAAAGATATCTATGTAGCTACATATGGTGCAATAAAAGTTTATACAAAAGCATATGCAAAACTAAAACACGAAGTTGATATAAAAGGTGATGTATGGGTAAACTCTTTAGTCCTCTCAGAGGCTAAGGTATATGCTGCATTGAGTAATGGAAATATTAAGATATATACAAAGGATCTAAAACTTTTAAAAACGCTTAAAGTTGATTCTTTGCCTGTGCTAAGTTTAAAGATATATAAAGACAGATTAGTGTCATCATCGGCATCTGGAAAAATTAAAGTTATAGATACAAATAACTACGAAATTTTAAATACACTAAAAGAACATCAGTGGGATGTTGGAGCTATATGTATAGATGGTGATAAACTATATTCAGGAAGTGATGATTACTCTATAAAGATATGGGATTTAAAAACTGCTAAGTTAGAGCGAACACTTAAGGACGCTCATTCTGGAACTATAAACGATATCATAGTGTATGATAGAAAACTTATATCCGCATCTGATGATAAGACAGTAGTTATTCGTGATGCAAAAAGCGGTAAGTTCATACGTAAGTTAGATCAGCATAAAAAACCTGTAAATAAACTAGATATTTCAAATGATTTTTTAATATCAGTATCATCTGATAGAAAAATGATCATGTGGGATATTAATACAGGTGAGGTTCTTAAAAGAATTAAAACACACGCTAAAAAAGTAGCCGCTTTAGCTGTAAATGATTATAATATCGTAACAGGATCACGTGATTATAAGATCAAGATATGGGGTTATGATGATTCTGTTGAAGCACTTGATAGTGAAGATGAAACGGCAAAACCTAAATACGCACTTATCAAATCTTTAAAAATCAAAAAGGGTATACCTACTGCACTTACTCAAAATGAAAATGATCTTGTAGTTACGACAAATAAGGGGTATATATATTTTTACAATAAGATAACTCATGATTACATTAAGAACTACACTACGGCAGATAAGATCCAAAAGCTACGAAAGCGTAAAAAAGATGGAGATTCTGAAGAAGAGGAAGAGATAGTCGTTGAATTAAAACCTAAACTTCAAAAGATATATGATGTTGAATCTTTAGCTAATAAACTTTTATGTGCACTAGATGACACATCTATAAAAGTATGGGATATGGAAAAAAATAAAGCTGTTTCTCTTTTCCGCGGAAATACAAATATCGTAAAAGACATTAAAGTGTCATCAGTACATATATTGACCGCTTCTAAAAAAGGAAGTGTCGGTGTATATGATATTGAGAGTGGAGATTTTGTAAACTTAATAGAGGGGCATCAGTATGATGTAAATGCGATAGCCTTATATGAAGAGGACAAAGTTGTGTCTGCTGGAGATGACTATAGTATTAAAGTGCGTGATATTGAGACAGCAGATATGATCTTAAATATAAAAGATGCTCATTCAGATGTTATTACTAAAGTCTTAGTGTTTGAGAACATGCTTATATCCGCATCTATGGATAGTACTATTAAAGTGCGTGATATAAGAGATGGTAAATTACTGGCTATTTTAGATGACCATAAAGCAGGTATAACGTCACTCGCTTTAGATGAAGACGAGAAGGTACTCATCTCTACAAGTGAAGATAAAACTCTAAAAGCTTGGAGTTTAAAAGACTTTAGTTTGATAAAAACTATGGATAGACACAAAGGCAAAGTAGTAGATGTTCTCATTACAGATGACTATTTGGTCTCGGTCGCCAAAGATAAAACTATAAAGGTTTGGAAGTATTATGAATAATTTACTAAAAATAATAATACCGTTTTTTATAGTCCTAGGTTTACATGCCGATCAAGACATGTTGAGTGATTTTTATTCTACCTCAAGTTTTGGTAATGGAAATGTAGATGTTTATGCAAAAGGGAGTGATGTATATACCATTAGTACAAGTATTATATATAAGTATAACTCTACTTTGTCATCTTCTACTAGTCTTGGTTTAAGTGTAGGTACTGCAACAAAGGTTATAGCATCTACAAATTATGTATGTGTAATAAGTTCGAGTACATTACAGCTTCTTACAAGAGCTATAGTTTCGCAGGGTACATATGCAACTTCCAAAACTATTAACTCTGTAGCAGTTAGTGAAGATGAGAGCTATGTTTTTTTAGGAACTACTACCGGTATTTTGGTTTTAGATAGATCAACTCTCTCTCAAAAAGCTTTTATAGAGACCACTAATGCAAAAGATCTAAAAGTAGAAGGTGATCTACTATATGTAGCTGATGATTGGGGTGGATTAAAGATATTAGATATTTCGAATCCTGAATTAGCAACTGTTTTATCAACAACTTCAGGGGAGTATTATAAACTGGCATTAGAGAATGACTACATGTACACACTCGCTAAAACAGGACTTATATCTTTTGATATAAGCTCACCATCAGCTCCTGTTGTTTTAGGTAGCACAACTTTTAGTGTAGATGATAGTTCTAAAATATTTGTTCAAGATACATATGCATATATAAGCTCTTATAATAATGACCCAAGTCAATTAGCTGTTTTTGATGTATCAAATAAATCCAACATGCAGCATATTACGAATTCACCGTATTTTAATACCGCATATGGGATCTCAGGTACATATGGAACTATATATCTGGCTCAAACAAGTTACACTTATCTGTATAGTGCACTTTCAGATTATGACGACAATATCACAGATGCTTCTACCCAAGTTGCTAAGAGTGTTGAAAAGCTAAGCTCAGATTTCGGTGTATATGGAAACCTGCAAGACTCTAACGATGTTGACTTTATAAAAGTAACCCTTCAAGGTGGTATATTAAACGCAGATATTACAGGTTTAAATGATATAAATGTATCTGTTTATGATTCTAGTTATACACTTTTAACAAGTGTAGACAGTAGTGCGGCAACTACTCCAAAATCACTTAACTTAAATGTAGTTGTACTATCTGGTACACACTATATACAAGTGCACAATACGGATGGATTGACAACGGGTGAATATAAAATAGTTGCAGACTTTATTAATGATGACTGGCCTGATCTTAAAAGCTCAGCTGGGCTTATAAACTATGCTGAGTATATTGAGGGAAATATATTAAAAGGTGACGATAGTGATTATTTTAGAGTTGATCTCTCATCAAAAGGCGGTGTTGTTATTACATCAGATGACGCTGATGTAGTTGATTTTGAACTTATAAATTCGGCAACCGATGAAATTATGTTATATGAGGGAGATTTAAGTACAGGAAGGACATATAAAGCTACGGCTGAGGGTATATATTATATAAAAGCTAAAGCTTCAAGTATTGACATTGAAGATGAAGATTATTCATTTAGAGTTGACTTTTCACAAGATGCCGTTTTATCTATGGAGGATGATGCACCTTTTGCACTTAAAAATATAAACTCTTATGACTTAAGTGTACATGCAGAGCAGGTAAAGGTAGTAGGGAACAGCTTTTATTATGTTGATAACAGTACGTTAACATTGTCTAGAAAAGCTATAAATGATATATCTGGAATAGGAACCGGTGGTTTTACTGCACCTTCAAGTATTCTGTATTATGAAGTTATCGGGGAATATACATATTTACTTGATTCTACTAATAATTTAAATATTTTATATACAAGTACTTTAAATTCAAGAAAGACGTACAGCCTTTCAGGTAGCAACTACAATAAGCTTAAAGTAAACGGTGACATGTTGTACTTGCTAAGTGATGGTAACTCACAAATTGAAGCAATAGATATATCCGATAAGGATAATCCGATTTTTCTTGCCAACATAGATATTTATGATACAGTAAATGATTTTGATATAAAAGGTGCTTTTTATGAAGATCCTGTTGATGCAAGCATATATGGATTAAAAACTTATCTTTATGCTGCTACAGATTATGGTCTTAAACGGTTCGATGTAACTGATCCAACAAGTCCAATTCAGTTAGCTACTTATAAAGAAGAAGATAGTTTTGGCAAAATAGTAATATCGAATCCATATGCTTATCTTGCCTCATCTAGTGATGGTTTTAGTATTGCATATATTAAAAAACCTGAGTCTACACCAAAGTATAAAGGTGCAGTTGACTGGGGAAGTGGTTCGATCAAGTCAATTAAAATCAATCAAGATAGCGCATATATTATTAGTGATAGCAATATAGTAAGCATTATTGATATCTCAGATCGTACATTGCCGCAGAGAGTTGATATACCATATATGAACTCTTCGGCATTTGCAATAGGAAACGGAGTAGGTTATTTTACTAAAAATTCAATAGCTTCACCAACCATTTATCAGTATGTATATACTTATGATATGTCAAATGATTATTCAGATGTAAAGGGTGGAGCTAAAGAAGTAAAATATGATGCTACAAACTATGGAGTAATATCTGAGTATAGAGCTGATGATGTTGATATGTTTTATGTAAATGCACAAAGAAGTATGACCTTAGCTCTATCAGCAGAGGGAAATATCTCTACAACATATACTCTTTATGAGTTTAACAGTGATCTTTTAGTTAGTTCATTTGGTACAGCAGGTATATTTAATGCTGGAATTGCACAGACAAGTACAAGTGTAGTTTTAAAAGCCGGTGAGTATTACATGAGAGTGCAGTCATCAGATCTTAATACAAGTGGAACTTACCAGTTTGATGCCACTAAAACTGAAGATGATTATGCAGATAGTTTTTTATATGCTGGTTCTATAGATGTGTATGATATCAATGATGCCAATATGCTTACAACAGATGACAAAGATGTTGTGACAATAGTTCTTGATGAGCGTGGAGAATTTAATTTTACTGCAAGTGACGGTGTAGTAGTTACACTTCTGTACAATGATACTGTTACAACGCTAAGTAATAATACAAATACTATTAGTACTACTCTTAATCCTGGTACATATTATATAGTTATTGAATCAAACGGTACTTTCACAGGTGATTATCAATTCGAATATACTTTTATACCAAACGGTGAACTTGCACTTCCAAGTGGTTTTGATGGAATACAGAACTTTAATGCTATGCATATAATCTATGGAGATAGATATATATATGCTATAGAGCCTGACAATCAAGTCTCTGTATACAATCATTTACTCCAAAGGGTCGAGAGTGGCGGGTCTGCAGATGGAAGTGTAGATCTATCAGGAGACTGTGCTAAGCCATTCTTTTATGACAATAAACTTTTTCTTAACAGGACATACTTAGAAAACGGTGTCGGAGTTTGTAGAGAGTATATAGCTATATCTGTTGAGAATAATAGTGATTATTTTAATTATAATACTTATGGAAATTACGAGATATTTTATGATAATATAAATGTAAGTCCGATCACAGATAGGACAATTGTACATATAGACAACGACTATTTATATGAGTATTCTGAAACAAATTCTACGATATATAAAACACTTTACTCAGAGATAAATAATAGAAATGATTATGATATCTCTATTTATAAAAGAGCCTATGGATATAAAAGTGGTATAACAAAGCTTAATGACATAAAATCCATTAAAAATGATGAAAATATAGATATTTTTGCCGTAAATTCGACCATATACATACAAAAGACAAATCCTGATTTTGAGGTGGTAAATTCATATCCAGTATATGATGAATATGGTAATCAAGTGTATGATGAATTTAACAATCCTATTTATGAAACATATACTAGTTATAAACCTGTTATTACAGGTTCTACAAGTTTCTTACAAGGTGGTGAAGTTGTTGATATGCATATAGACAGGGAAAGTAACTTATTATATGTATTAAACAAAAATTCTACAAGCATAACTATTATAAACTACAATGAAAATGATGTATCACTCTCAACAAGTAGTTCTGTAAATATAGGTCTGCAAGCTAGCGGTATGTTTGTGAAAAATGATAAAGTATATATTACTGTTGAAGATGTCTCTTTTCATGGTATAAAAGTTTATGATTATCCTTTGACTGCAGTTTCAGTAGCTACGACAGAGGTTGAAAATATAGGTGCTAACCTTTCAGCTCCATATACATGGGATGGAAGCACGTTTAATTATCTATCAAATAATTCTCCATATGTTTACTATTTAAGTAATACTTTTGTAGATGGTCAAACAGCAGGTACATATTCGGTAATTGATGCAAATGATATTGAAGATGGTGAAGGCGGTTTTGAAGGTTGTTTCATAGCTACTGCTGCTTATGGAAGCTACTTTGAATCACATGTTAAAGTCTTACGTGATTTTAGAGATAATATATTGTTGAGCAACTCTATAGGTAAGAAGATAGTAGATTTTTACTATAAACATTCACCTGCTATAGCATCTAAAATAGCTATGCACAGTGGAGCTAAAAATATTATTCGTCAAGCTCTTACACCTATTGTATACCTTATAAAGTTTCCTCTTATTTTTGCTGGAATCATAGGTATACTGTTTTTAGCTTTTTTCACAAGGAGTTATTTAGCTAAAAGGGAGGTTATATTATCATGAAAAAATTATTGATTATTTTAAATACTTTTTTATTAGCTTTGTTTTTAACAGCTTGTAGTGATATTAACAGCTCATCAGGCACAGAGACAAATACAGATAAGCCTGAACTTAGAAATTTTTTAGCAAACATAGATACAGGAACTGCTACTGCTCAATCACTAGGCAAAGTTGAGATCGTATCTGCAGGTGGTTCATCCATAAGCAGTTATAGACTTGAGGGGAATGGCTTTTCAAACTTTGATATATCATCAAGCGGTGAGATATCAACAAGAAGCGATACAAATTTAGATTGTACTACATATAAAAATTATGACCTAGATGTAATAGCTACAAATAGATACGGTGATAGTAACAAGGCACAGGCTCTAATACAAGTAAACTGTTTAGATGAACCTGTATTACAAGCTTATAAATTAAACTTACAGTATCAATCTGGTGATGTCGGGACTATGACTTTTGTCAGAACAGATATAAACTCTACGGACACTATAAATATACAAGAGATTCAACTTGTTGACGCTCCAAGCGGTGTAAGTGTGTCTACTGATGGGACAATTAATATAAGTGAATTCCTACCATTGTCCCGTTATGACATAAAAGTAAGAGCTATCAATACTAACTCTAAAACAGGACCTTATGTATATTTAACCATCTATACTGCAAATTCTGGAGGTACAGATGGATCTACAAGTGGAGATGATTTTTTTGATTATATAGATTCTTCAACATATACTGCTGCATATATCGGTATTGATGGTGGGTATTATAATGTATACGGTTTTATGAACTTTGTTTCAGATCATGACTATATAAAAATATATGTTGAAAATGATGGTACGCAACTCTCTTTTAATCTTTATACGGACGGAAACTATAACTATGGAAATGGTGGGAATTATATAGCACTTTATGATGAATATGGAACTTACTATGAAACCTATTCAGACTCTTATCCAAGCACTACTTTAAACGCGGGGTATTATTACGTAAATGTACACGAAACATCTGATTCTTATACATTAGAGATATATGCTAATACAGGAGCATCTTCAGATACTGTAGGTGGTGACATCGGTACTTCTACTTTTATTGGTTCTGTAGATTCGTATACTAATCCATACTTAAATTATAACTCCAACATAGATACATACGGGGATAGAGATGTTTTTGGATTTTATGTAAATGAAGCTGGAAATTATTCGATAGGAACCAGTTATGCCGACTTTGATACATATGGTAGATTATATGACAGTAATGGTATCTGGATGAATGAAAATGATAATAACATAGATAGTAATTTTATGATTTCAGCAACATTAAGTCCTGGTACTTATTATTATATTGAAGTTAGTGGAGCTTATGATTCATATATTGGAAACTATGACCTTTATATTCAATATGTGAGTCCATAAAATATGTATATAGAAATTAAAAGTGTGATATAATCTCGGCATGAAAAATACTATCAATTTACTTAAAAAACATAATGAATTAACAGTTATAGATACACCGCTTGATATCTATTTAGAGATTCCGCATCTAGCTTATGCGGAAGTTAAGAAAAAAGACGGGGGTAAGGCTCTTTTATTTACAAATGTAATAGAAGCAAAGACCGGTAAAAAGTTTGAAGAACCTGTACTGATGAACCTTTTTGGTTCTTACAAAAGATGTGAGATCCTTTTTGGTCGTACGATCGAATCTGTTGCAGATGAAATAACTAAACTGCTTCATATGAAACCGCCGACTGGTTTAAAAGAAAAGTTTTCAATGGCTAGCGAATTATTTAGTCTGAAAAACATCTTTCCAAAGCGTCTAAAAGGTAAGGGTGAATGTCAACAAGTTATATATCAAGATGAAGATATTGATCTATCACGTATACCCGTATTAACGACTTGGGAAGAGGACGGTGGACCGTTTATTACTATGGGGCAGGTTTATACACAGAGTCTTGATGGAGAGATGGTAAACCTTGGCATGTATAGACTTCAAGTGTATGATAAAAATACTTTAGGCATGCATTGGCAGGTACATAAAGACTCTTCACACTTTTTTGACCAGTATCAAAAAGCAGGAAAAAAGATGCCTGTATCGGTTGCTATCGGGGGTGATCCTCTATATACTTGGTGTGCTACGGCTCCACTTCCATATGGTGTGAACGAGCTTTTGATGTATGGTCTTATTACAAAAAAACCGGCTCAGCTTGTTAAGTCTCTTACTACTCCTCTTTATATTCCAAAAGATGTTGATTATGTGATTGAGGGTTGGGTAGATACTGAGCAGTTAAAAATGGAAGGACCATTTGGTGATCATACAGGATATTACACTTTAGAAGAGATGTACCCTTGTATGAAAGTAAGTGCCATAACTACTAAGAAAAAACCTACATTTTTAGCTACAGTTGTTGGTAAGCCGCCTTTGGAAGATAAGTATATGGGTTGGGCTACAGGAAAAATATTTTTTCCTCTTTTAAAAACAACAGCACCGGACCTAGTTGATTATCATATGCCTGAAAATGCAGGTTTTCATAATCTTATACTTGCAAAAATGCAGCCGCTTTATAAAGGACATGCAAAACAGTTCATGCATGCTTTTTGGGGAGCAGGGCAGATGAGCTTTGTAAAACATGCTATCTTTTTAGATGACAATGCTCCAAGATTAGAGAATTACGAGGCTCTAACAACATACATACTTAACCGTTTTACTCCAAAATCTATGTTCATATCTGAGGGCATATTAGATGCACTTGACCACTCTTCACCAGAAGAGTTAGTCGGTGGTAAACTCGGAATTGATGCAACGGCTGCAAATAAAGTCGAAGCACCAAATTTACTAAGTGATGAAGAGCTTTTAAAGCAGGTAAAAGATTTGATCCCAGATGTTGTAAATCTTCATCAGTTCATGAGACGTACAAAAAATCCTATAACAGTTATTAGTGTAAATAAAACTAAAAATGCAAAAGAATATTTTGATGCACTTATAGATCTAAGTACACACATACGCATAGTTGTATTTATTGATGAAAAATCAAATGATGTATTTAACTCATATATGACAATATGGCGTGTTACTAACAATATTGATGCAGGAAGAGATATCTTTGTATCAGGGCTTATGGTTGGTATAGATGGGACTAATAAAGCACAGATAGATGGCTTTACTAGAAGATGGCCTGGCGATGTGAATTGTACTCTTAGTGTAGTAGAGTCGTTAAAAGAAAAAGGTGTTTGGGACTTTCCTGAGAAGTCATATGAAAAATACCAACTTTCATAAGTAATTTAGTTCAATAATATTATATTATATTTTGCCATTAAGGTGCATATAATATTTTCTAATGTAGTATGGTGATATAATTTTTAGGCTTTGGAATGAAAAAAACTTTTTTAATTTTATCAATATTTTGTTTAACAACTATATCTTCTCATGCTGCACTTTATAAGGGTCAAAGGGTTTACTCTCAAGTTTGTATGCAATGCCATACTGATGGGGAAACTTTTGTGTCTATGAAAGTTCAAAGAGAGTGGGATTCTTTGATGAAAAATAAAGGTGAAGGTTTATCAGATCTGCATTTAAACTCTAAAAAATTTAAAGCACAAGCGAACTACAAAAAATATAAAGCATATTTCCAAGGTAGTAAGTATAGAAAAAAGTCTAAGCACTTAAAAGAGTTTTTAATTGAGTATGCAAAAGACAGTGGAAATGTTCCAGCTTGTAACTAGCATCATATTAACAAAACTTTGTAATCTACCTTTATTTAGCTAAAATACCAAACTTATTTTTTAACAGGATACTTAAATATGGAAAAAATGTGGTCTGGTCGTTTTTCACAAGCTGCTTCATCTTTGTTAGATGAGTTTAATGCATCTATCATGTATGATCGTGAATTATATATTGAGGATATTGAAGGCTCAATTGCTCATGCAACTATGCTTGAGAAACAAGGTATATTAACTTCAAAAGAATTAGAAGATATAACAAGCGGTTTAAATCAAGTTCGCTCAGAGATAGAGAGTGGTGAGTTTGAGTGGAATATCTCTGATGAAGATCTGCATATGGGGATTGAAAAGCGCTTGACCGCAATAATCGGTGATGCCGGTAAAAAACTTCATACTGCAAGAAGTAGAAATGACCAAGTTGCAGTTGATTTCCGTAGATGGACTTTAAAGAAAAACCTCTCAATTGTTGAAGCTATCAAAAAACTGATGCTAGAAGTTCTTCATGTGGCAGAGAAACACACAGATACTTTAATCCCTGGTATGACACACCTTCAACACGCACAACCTACAAACTTTGGTTTTCATCTTGGTGCATATCTTTCAATGTTTAAGCGTGATATTGCAAGATTTGAAGATTCATATAAAAGAAACAATGTCTCTCCTCTTGGATGTGCAGCATTAGCCGGGACGCCACACAATGTAGATAGAAAAATGACAGCAGAACTTTTAGGTTTTGATAGCGTGAGTACAAACTGTTTAGATACTGTAAGTGACAGAGACTTCGCATTAGAGATACTGTTTAATATTTCAACTATGATGATGCATATATCACGCTTAAGCGAAGAGCTTGTTATGTGGAGCTCTTATGAGTTTGGATTTGTTGAACTTAGTGATGAGTACTCAACAGGAAGCTCAATAATGCCACAAAAGAAAAATCCTGATGTACCTGAATTATTACGTGGAAAGACTGGACGTGTATATGGCTCTTTAATGGGTCTCTTAACAGTTATGAAGGGTCTGCCACTAGCGTACAATAAAGATACGCAAGAAGACAAAGAGGGCGTTTTTGATGCTGTCAAAACAGCTGAGATATCATTAGAGATCTTAAAAGAAGCTATCAAAACTATGGAAGTGAAACCTCATAATATGGAGAGTGCTTGTGGTGTTGGACACCTTGCTGCAACTGACTTAGCTGATTATCTAGTTGAGAAGTGCGGTATACCTTTTAGAGAAGCTCACTTTATCACGGGTCATGCAGTAGCTAAGAGTGAAGAATTAGGTATTGATCTAAGTAATATCGACTTTAAATATTTAAAAGAGATAGACTCTCGTATTAGTGAAGATGTAATGGAGTATTTGGTACTTCGTAACTCTATGAATGCAAGGACTTCTGAGGGTGGTACTGCTACTGCAAGAACAAAAGAGCAGTTAGAGCTTTTCAAAAGCTTTTTAAACAGTTAAAAGGATAGAACGTGAAAGTTAGTATTAGTCACAAAGAGGATATGAAGTTTGAAGCTAAAACTTCAAAAAGCAGTTTTATAATCGATTGTCCTACTATCTCACCTATTGAGTATTTTTTATCAGGCATTATTACATGTAGCGCATCAGATATGGTTATGATACCTCAAAATCAGGGTAAGACTATAAGTGACCTAGTTGTAGAGGGTGATGTTGTTCGTGCAGAATCTCATCCTGCTAAGTTTGATAAACTTCATCTGACATATAAGTTTAATTCAGATGCAGATGATACAACTGCAAGCCGTTGGGTTATGGCATCACTTGAGACTTACTGCTCAACTATAAATACTATCCGTGATTCAACTGAAATATCATATACGATCATACATAACGGTCATACAATTCGTGAAAATGAAAAAATGATCTCAGGTGGAGGTTCTAACATAGACCTTGGTGATATCTCGGGTTGTCCTTCATAAAAAGATATATCAGCTGATATATCTTTTTTATTTTTTAATCAAAATCTTTTTAATATTAGAAATTATCCTTTGGATTTGAATCGCTAAAGTGTTCCCATTTTAGTTTTGCACCGCCTAAAACATGAAAGTGTAGATGTTTTACTTCTTGACCACCGTTTTCACCTATATTTGTTATTACTCTATATCCACTATTATCTATAGCTGATTTTTCAGCTACCTCTTTTATGAACTCTGTCATGCCGGACATAATATTAGAATCTACTTCATGAAAGCTATCTACGTGTTTTTTTGGAATAGCTAAAATATGAACAGGTGCCTTTGGATTTATATCATGAAATGCTAAAAAATCTTCATTTTCCGCTACTATATTTGATGGTATTTCTTTGTCTACGATTTTACAAAATAAACACATTATTTACCCCTATATTATTAATTTTTAAAATTGTATCATAATTATTTATTGAAGCTGTGGTTATTGATATTTGAGATAGTGCAAGCTATTTATAAATATATTTTAAGTATAATCCAATTCAAATTCAATATACGGGTGAAGCTATTGAAAAAATGGTACGATGCAATAAATGACGCTACAACTGTTGAGCGCATAGAAGAGATTAGAATCTCTATATTTGGTAAAAAAGGGATCTTAGCTGCAGAGTTTGCTAAGATGAAAGATGCACCAAATGAAGAAAAATCAAATATAGCTAAAGAGTTAAATACACATAAAAGTTCTTTAATGGACTCTTTAACAAATAAAAAAATAGAGCTTCAAACAAAAGAGTTAGAAGAGAACATGAAAGCAGAAGGCTTAGATGTTTCTTTGTTTAGCACTAAAAGTGAAGCTGGGGCGCTCCACCCTGTCATGGAGACAATGGATAGAATCGTAGAGTATTTTATGGCACTTAATTTTGCTGTAAAAACTGGAAATATGGTAGAAGATGATTTTAATAATTTTGAGGCATTAAACCTGCCTAAATACCATCCGGCTCGTGACATGCAAGATACATTTTATTTTAAAGATGAGATGCTTTTACGCACGCACACATCACCTGTACAGATCCGTACAATGATGTCACACAAACCACCGATCAGAATGATAGCACCAGGTGCTGTGTTTAGACGTGATTACGATCTTACTCATACACCTATGTTCCATCAAATCGAGGGTCTTCTTGTTGATGATGCAGGTAAAGTTTCTTTTGCAAACTTGAAATATATTTTAGAAGACTTTTTGAAGTATATGTTCGGTGATGTTGAAGTAAGGTTCCGCCCATCTTTTTTCCCGTTCACAGAGCCATCTGCTGAAGCAGATATCTCATGTGTGTTTTGTAAGGGTGATGGTTGTCGTGTATGTTCACATACAGGTTGGCTTGAAGTTTTAGGCTGCGGTATTGTTGATCCAAATGTATTTGAAGCTGTGAACTATGAAGATGTAAGCGGTTATGCATTTGGGCTAGGTGTAGAGCGTTTTGCTATGCTAATACACCAAATAGGTGATTTACGTTCACTTTTTGAAGGAGATATTAAGTTGTTGGAGCAGTTTCAATGATAGTAACAAAATCTTGGGTTAGTGAATGGATAGATATAAAAGACGTATCGACTGATGATCTGTGTAAGACATTTAATGCTATCGGTTTAGAGGTTGATAGAGTAGAAAATTACAACATACCAAATAAAATAATATTTGGAAAAGTCGTAGAGTGTGAACAACATCCTGATGCGGATAAATTAAGTGTTTGTAAAGTGGATATCGGAACTAGTATCCGCCAGATAGTTTGTGGTGCAAGTAATGTTAGAGCAGGTTTAGATGTCGTAGTAGCTACTATTGGTTGTAATATGCCTGGCGGTATGATTATTAAACCTGTAAAACTTCGCGGCGTTGAATCAGAGGGTATGATATGTTCAGCTACAGAGATAGGTCTTCCACATGTAAATGATGGAATTATCGAGATCGATAGCAGTATAGGCGAGTATAAGCTTGGACAAGAGCTAAATACTCATCCTATATTTGCTGATGATCTGATAGAGATAGAACTTACCGCAAACCGTGGTGACTGTTTAAGTATACGCGGTATTGCGCGTGATCTAAGTGCAGCATATTCAACACCTGTAAGAAATTTAGTTATGAAACAAAATGATGATAAACGTTTAGGGATAGGGCGTATACTTAACCTTTCTCATGAAAGTAATCAGAATGTTAATCTTAGATATAAAGCTATAGATGTAAAAGAGTTAAAATTACCGTTTTTAGTAAGATTAAGACTCGCTCAAATAGAAGAAGAAAAAGAATCTGAGATAATGTCTTTAATGCACTATGTAACTCACAGTAGTGGAGTTATTTTAAGAGCATATGAACATGCATTTTTTAAGAATGATGATGAGAAAATGGCTAAGATCGAACTTAAAGATGATGAAAACTCTTTTGCTTCAATAATTACTCATGACGGTAAAAAAGCTTCTACTATAGGAATCTCTCAAGAGGAAGAATCTAAAGTTCAATCAACTGAAGGACTTGTGCTTATAGAAGCTAGTTATATTCCACCTGATGTTATATCTAAAAAGATGTTAGATAACAAGATGGAGTCGGGTCCACTTTATTACAGAACTTCAAGAGGAAGTGAACCTGAATTAAATAGAGGATTAGACCTTTGTATAAGTTTGGTTGAGGCAAATTCAGGATCTGTTGTTTATGGCGGAGACATAGAACTCTCAGATGAGTATGAAGAGACAATAGTCACTGTTTCAAAAGCAGAGATTGATGAGTTTATAGGTGCTAATATCGATAAAGTAGTTATAACGCAAATTCTTAATAATCTTGGATTTAATACCTCAAAAAGCCAAGGTGATTCTTATGTAATATCTATTCCTAGATATCGTCATGATATTACAAATAAACAAGATATCGTTGAAGAAATAGTTCGTATGGTAGGGATTGATAATATAGAGTCAAAACCGTTTGAATTAAAAGAGGAAAATCGTTTAGAAGATGACTACTTCTGGTATAAAAAAAGAAAAACATACAGACATAGAGCTGCATCTGAGGGCTTTTTTGAATCTATCCATTTTGTATTTGATGAGAAAAAAGTTTTAAACGGGTATGGATTTGAAACACTTGAAGAGAAAAAAGATCTGTTAAACCCAATAGCAAAAACGCTGGATACTCTAAGACCGACACTTCTAACAGGACTTCTGAAAGCTGCGTCATCTAATTCTAAAAATGGATACTCATCGATCAGACTATTTGAAGTGGGTTCAGTTTTTTCAGCTCAAAGAGATGAGAGTGTAAAGATGTCAATGTTATTTAGCGGTGCTACAACAAAAGATGGTTTACAAAATTCAGGAAAACCATCAAAAATTGATTTTGGATATTTTGTACAAAAAGTATCAAACATAATCGGTGAATTTGATTTAGAAGAGCTAGAGACTTCTCATAGATTGTCTCACAAATATCAGTGTGCATCCGTAATACAAAACGGACAAAAAATAGGTGAGCTTTTCCGCGTGCATCCAAATGTTGAGAATGATTATGATTTAGATGTTACATATGTGTGTGAACTTGATTTTGAAAAACTTGTTTACGGATTAAAAACAGCAAGTCCTAGGTCAAAATATCAGGCTTCTCAAAAAGATCTAAGTATTATCATGCCAAAAAACATGCCATATTCTGATGTTAAAAAAGTATTAGATAACACACAGCTTGATGATATAGTTGAATTTTATCCGGTTGATAGATATAGTGATGAAGAGTTAGCTGATAACATGAGTTTAACACTTCGTTTTATTCTTCAAAAAGATGATAGAACATTAGAGGAAGATGATATAACTTCATCTATGGAAAATATACTTGAAGCACTAAAAAAAGAGTTAAATATAGGTCTTAGATGAGTAAAGTAGTAGTAAGCAAGGCTGATGGTTTTTCACTGAATATTTCTGATATAGCACCAGATAAGTCAATATCGCATCGTAGTGCAATGTTTAGTATGTTAGCCAATGGTGAGAGTAAGATAACAAATTTTCTAAGAGCTGAAGACACTATGAACTCTTTAAAGATCGTAGAAAATCTCGGTGCTACTGTTAAAGATGACGGCAAAATAATTATAATTTCTTCAGATGGCATAAAAGAGCCGTTTGAAATTTTAGACTGTGGAAATTCAGGAACTGGAATGAGACTGTTTTGTGGTCTTTTAAGTTCTGCTGATGGTCATTTCGTATTAACCGGAGATAAATATCTGCGTTCACGACCTATGAAGCGTGTTACAAAACCGCTTATGGAGATAGGTGCTAAATTCGACGGAAGAGATGATGCTAACTTAGCTCCTTTAAGTATTCGCGGAGCTTCTCTTAAAGCATTTAACTATGATTCAAAGATCGCATCTGCACAAGTTAAATCTTGTATGATATTGGCGGCTCTTCGTGCTGATGGAGAGTGTACATATACTGAACCTGAGTTATCTCGTGACCATACTGAACGTATGTTAAAAGGGATGGGTGCGGATATACATGTAGATGGGTTAAAAACTACTATTAAACCTATGGCTAAACTTTTAAATCCACTAACTATTCGTGTACCGGCTGATCCTTCATCTGCTTTTTTCTTTGCAGTAGCTGCGGCTATAACTCCGGGTGCCGACATTACACTAGAGGGTATTACATTAAATCCTACGCGTATTGAAGCTTTTAGGGCATTAGAGAGAATGGGTGCAAATATAGCTTATGAAAAAACTGATGATAAATATGAACCAATAGGTAATATTAGAGTTAAGTATGCACCCCTAAAAGCCATTACAGTTGAAGATAATATTTCATGGCTTATAGACGAGCTTCCAGCTCTCTCAATAGCTTTTGCATGTGCAGAGGGTAAAAGTGTTGTGAAAAATGCAGAGGAGTTACGTGTAAAAGAGTCTGACAGGATATCGACAGTAGTTGAAGGACTTCGCTCTTGCGGCATTGAAGTCGAAGAGTATGAAGATGGTTATACAGTTACAGGCGGAGAGTTAAAGAGCTCGATAGTAGATAGTGATGGTGATCATAGAATCGCTATGAGTTTTATAATAGCGGGGCTAAGATGTGGAATGGAAGTTACTGATCTTGACTGTATAAACACATCTTTTCCAAACTTTTTTGATATTTTACAAAGAATTACTTCTCTAAAATTGGATTAATTATGAAAATACAGTTGGCTGAAAATTATGGTTTTTGTTTTGGTGTGAAACGTGCTATTAAGATAGCTGAAGAGAATAAAAATTCATCAACATACGGTCCGCTTATACATAATTCAAAAGAGATAGCAAGACTTGAAGATGATTTTCAAGTCGGTCTTACAGATGATTATAAGATCTTTAAAGCCGGTGATAAAGCAATAGTACGTACACATGGAATTCAAAAGCAAGAGTTAGCTGAATTAAAAAAGAAAAATGTGGATGTTGTAGATGCAACTTGTCCATATGTGACAAAACCTCAAGAGATAGCTCAAGAGATGAGTGAAGAAGGGTATAGCGTTGTTATATTCGGTGATGAAGCTCATCCAGAGATTAAAGGTGTTAAATCATACGCAACAAAAGGTGCTATAGTAGTTATGAACCCTGCTGATTTAGAGGGTGTCAAGCTAAAAGAGAAGATAGCCCTTATAGCTCAAACAACTAGAAAAGTTGAAAAATATATGGAAGTTGCAAATTATCTTATACCAAGATACAAAGAAGTTAGGGTTTTTAACACAATTTGTAATGCAACATTTGAGAATCAAGAAGCAGTTGAGAACCTTTCTAAAAAAGCAGATGTAATGCTTGTAATAGGTGGAAAAAACTCATCAAATACTAAACAATTGTTTAGTATATCACAAGATAATTGTAAAGATTCATACCATATTGAAGATGAAAAAGACTTGGATTTTTCTTGGTTTGAGGGGAAAAAACTTTGTGGAATTAGTGCTGGTGCATCTACGCCAGATTGGATAATTCAAAATGTTATTGATGAAATAGAAGCAAAAATCAACTAAATACTATTTAAAATTATAATTTTTATAAAAAACTAACCTTTTTTTGGATATAATCACGAAATTTTATATGTAACAGAGGATAGGTAATGGCGTTCGATAACGAATCATTTGAGGAAGAAGAAAATTTTGCAGAGATGTTCGCTGCAAGTGAAAAAAAGCAAAATGCAAGTAACCGTATTGTTGAGGGTGAAATAGTAGAGATCCAGGCTGATGATAACAGAGCTTTAGTTGGTGTTGGTGATAAATCAGAGGGTATTTTAAACCTTGATGAGATCAGAGATGATAAAGGTGAACTTATTTTTGGTTTAGGTGATAAAATCAAAGTAATGGTTACTGGATACTATAATGAGCGTCCTAAGATCTCATACAAAAAAGTATTAGAGCAAGAGAAAACTCTTAACTTTATTGAAGCTCACAAAGATGATTTCGAAGAGCTTATCATTGAAGGTGTTATTACTAAGAAAAACCGTGGTGGTTATGTAGTTGAAGCAGATGCAGTTTCATTCTTTATGCCACGTTCATTAGCAGCTTTCAAAGATAGTGATGAAGTTGTTGGTCGTAAGATCAAAGCACAAGTTATTAAGATCGATGAAGATGAAAACTCTATTGTTGTTTCACGTCGCAAACTTTTTAACGAAGAGCGTAAAAAGAAAAAAGAGATCATTGATAAACTAATGGAAGATGATGTAGTTGTAGAGGGTGAGATCAAGAAAATCACTTCTTACGGTATGTTCGTTGATGTTGGTGGAGCTGATGGTCTTGTTCACTACAATGAGATCTCTTATAAAGGTCCGGTTAATCCTTCTAAGTTATATAAAGAAGGTGACATAGTTAATGTTAAAGCTATCGCTTATGACAAAGATAAACGTCATCTTTCACTTTCTATCAAAGCAGTTCAACCAGACCCTTGGGCAGAAGTTGAGTCTGAATTAGATGAAGGTGATACTATCACTGTAACTGTTTCAAACATTGAAGCATATGGTGTATTTGTTGATCTAGGAAACGATATTGAAGGTTTCTTACATATTTCTGAGATATCTTGGGATAAAAATGTTAAAAATCCAAATGATTATTTAACTGTTGGTCAAGAGATCGATGTTGAAGTTATCGAGATCAACTCTGATACTCATAAATTAAGAGTTTCACTTAAAAAACTTCTTCCAAAACCATTTGATGAATTCGTTAAAAAACATAGCGAAGGTGATATCGTTACAGGTACTGTTACATCTTTAACTGACTTTGGTGCATTTGTTCGTATTGACGGTGTAGAAGGTCTTTTACATAATCAAGATATCTCTTGGGATAAAGAAACAACTTGTAAAGATGTTTTAAAATCAGGTGATGAAGTTGAAGTTAAGATCGCTAAAATCAATGCTGATGACCAAAAAATCTCACTTAACCGTAAAACTCTTTTAGAATCACCAATAGACACTTTTGCTAAAAGCCATAAAATAAATACTGCTATCACTGGTACTATCCGTGATATTAAAGACTTTGGTGTATTCGTATCACTTGGTGACGGTGTTGATGCACTTATCCGTGATGAGGACCTAGCTCCACTTAATAAAGAAGAATTAGAGGCTGGTCAAGAGATCGAAGCTGCTATCGCTGTTATCGATACAAGACGTGACCGTATCCGTTTATCTGTAAAAAAATTAGATTATATTAAAAGCCAAGAGATGTTAGATGAGATCAATGACAATCAATCTCACTCTTTAGGTGATTTAATAAAAGATCAAATCAAGTAAGATGCATATATTTTTAAAGTGGTTTACTCCAGTCATAGGGATTGGGGTTGCCATTTTTATCATATTTTTTTTAATAAATATTAACTCGCAAGAAAAAATTCAAGAGTTAGAACCGCTTTCTCGAAAAAGTAAAACAGCTAAACAAACAAATGAAAAAGTTTGGTTAGAACACTTTTCTAATACTCAAAGATTAGGGTATTTTTATCCTGTTAATGAAGTATACATAGAAACTTCTTTAGATAAAAAAATACTTAGTAAAACTGTATATAGATTATCTGCATCACTTATAGATCCATATCAGTTATTTTGTCTAAAAGAAGAACTTAACCAACACAAGTTGAAGTATTATCTCAAGAGAGATAAAAACGGAGTATTATTAGATATTTACTCTAAAAATAAAGCTAAGCTAAACTCTTTAGTTGAAGTTTTGAAAAATTACCAAATACAAGCGAGTGTATCGCTGTATAAAGAGGATAAATAAATGCAAAAACATACTATAGTTGTGTGTGACCACATTCACGAAGCTGGTCTTGAAATGTTACAAAATGATGAAAACGTAAATTATGTTTTCGCTGCAGATATGGATAAAAAAGAGTTAATTGAAACTATAATCCCAACTGCTGATGTTGCAATTACAAGAAGTTCTACAGACGTAGATGAATTTTTTATCTCAAATGCAAAAAATTTAAAAGCAGTTGTTCGTGCCGGTGTTGGTGTTGATAATGTAGATATACCAGGATGTTCAAAAGAGGGTATTATTGTTATGAATGTACCTACTGCAAACACTATTGCTGCTGTTGAGCTTACTATGACTCATATGCTCTCATGTATGAGAATGTTCCCATACTCTCACAATCATCTAAAACAAGAACGTGTATGGAAACGTGAGAAATGGTATGGATACGAGCTTAAAGGTAAAAAACTTGGTGTAATCGGTTTTGGTAATATCGGTAGTCGCGTTGCAAAACGTGCTAAAGCTTTTGAGATGGATATCGTTGCATATGATCCATATATACATCCATCTAAAGTTACTGATCTTGATATGACATATACTAAAAATTTTGATGACATCTTGTCATGTGATATTATCACAATCCATACTCCAAAAAATCAAGAGACTATAGATATCATTAATGAGGCTGAAATAGCTAAAATGAAAGACGGTGTAGTTTTAATCAACTGTGCCCGTGGTGGTCTTTATAATGAAGATGCACTATACAACAATCTAAAAAGCGGAAAAGTTCGTTTTGCAGGTATAGATGTATTTATAAAGGAACCTGCTACTGATCATCCATTACTTGATCTAGATAATGTAACTGTTTCACCACACCTTGGTGCTAACACTTATGAGTCTCAGTACAACATCGGTGTCCAAGCTGCTCAAAATGCTATTGAAGCTGCAAAAGGGATAGCTTATCCACATGCCATGAACTTACCGATAGATGAGACTACAATACCTCCGTTTGTAAAACCATTTTTAGAGATGGGTCAAAAGATCGGTTTCTTAGAATCTCAAATGAACAAAAGTCAAATAGTTAGCATAAAAGTTAGTGGATATGGTGAGATCGGTAAATATGTAGATTCTCTTTCAACATTCGTAGCAGTTGGTGCTATGAGTCAAAACTCGAGTGATACTATCAACTATGTAAATGCTGATTTTATTGCAAAAGAGAAGGGTATTGAGATCTCAAGTGAAGATTGTGGTGATTCTTCTGTATATAAGAACCTAATCACTATAAAACTTACAACTGCTGAGGGTACTACTACAATTAGCGGTACTATCTTTGATGACAATGTTCAACGTCTTGTTGCAATTGACGGTTTTGATATCGAGGTTGCACTTCGCGGCAATATGATAATGTTCAAAAACACAGACGTTCCTGGAGTTATTGGAAGTGTTGGAACTGTACTTGCGAACAACAATGTAAACATTGCTGACTTTTCTCTTTCTCGTAATGCTCAAAGTAATGCTTTAGCTGTTATCTTAGTTGATAATACGGTTAATGATGCTACTATTAAAGAACTTTCAGACTTAGATGCTTGTCTAAGTGTTAGTTACGCTTCTATATAATAAATAATCTCATATTTATCCTTATTCTATCCTATATATTTATAGGGTAGGATACAAGCTTTTTTTACCCTCATTTTTTTAACATACTTATCAAAATAAAGAACTGACATGTGATTTATAACTTAAAAAATATATGTAAGTGGATAAACTCCCAGATAGGGAGTTTTAAGTTTATGGTTCGTAGATATCAACCACTTTTTTGACTTTGAAGTCAAATGCTTTTTCAAGATCTGTTTGGAAAAGAAGTACAGGTACTACTAACAGTGAAGCTACAACAGCTGCAACAGTTCCAAATATAAGTGCTACACCAAGTCCTCCAAATACTGCATCACCCGCAAGTAGAGTAGAGGCTAGTATAATAGCAGCTGCTGTTAAAAAGATCGGTTTCGCACGCGTGGCCGTTGCATATGCGATAGCTTCTGCTTTGTGCATACCTTTTTCATGCATAAGAGATTTTGTAAAATCTATAAGTAGCAGTGAGTTACGTGAACTAATACCAATTAGTGCAATAAAGCCGATCAAAGATGTAGCTGTTAGGAAAAAAGTATCAGTAGTAAATATATCCATGATCCAGTGACCGATAATTACACCTATAATTGAAAGGAAAGATCCAAGCAGGATAATTCCACTTAGTTTATAGCTTTTATAATATACGACCATTAGTAAAAATATCAAGATAAGTGCAGCTATAAAAGCAGCTCCCAGCTCAACAAAAGTATCTAATGTTACTTCCATCTCACCATCCCATATAAGATTATATATATTTCCGGAATCTATCTCTGTTAGTCTTAAGTTGAATAAACCAGTTTTTTCGATCTCATAATCATCACCAAAAGTATTTAAAATAACATCTCTAGCTTCCATAAGAGGATATACCTGAGATACCATATCAGTCTCAGCCATAACATTTGTCATATTATGCAGGTTCTTACTCATAATAAGCGGATTAGATTTCTTAGGGTTTATTTTAACAAGTTCTGTAATAGGTGTCATCATTCCCATTTGGTTCATAAGCTTAAGAGATGATAATTTTGCTTCAACTGCGTAGATATCTTTTTTTGTAAAATGTTTAGATTCCTCCGATAAAGATACAAATATAGGTATCTGCTCATTATGAACTTCAGAGTTCTTAACCGCTATCTGCATACCTTCAAATGCTAGGTAAATGATCTCATTAAGTTGTTTTACACTTACCCCAGAACGTGCAACTTTGTCACTGTCTACTATGATCTCAAAAGTGTCATATATCTCATCTTGCATAACATCAACGTCAACAAGACCCTCAGTGTTTTTAAATACATCAGCTACTCTGTTTGATAATTTTCTGATCCCGTTAGCATTATCCCCGTAGATCTCTGCAACTATAGCTGCCAAAACAGGGGGGCCTGCAGGTGGTTCTACAAAAGATATAACAGTGTTAGGATAAATCTTCTCACAACTTGATTGGATAATCGGGCGCATACGTTGAACCATCATATACGATGGTTCATCTCTGTGATGTTTTTTTGTAAGGTTTAGTACGATCTCTGCTAGATTTTCACTGTTTTTAAAGTGGCTTCCTTTAATAAGTCCTGCAAAATCAAGAGGAGCACCCATGCCTAAGAAAACTTCTAGATCTAATACTTCATCTTCTTTTTGTATATGAGATACAACACAGTCAGTTACATCTTTTGTTTGACCAATACCACTACCCTCAGCAAGCGTTACATAGATGTTAAAAGTATCATTGTTCTTACCAGGTAGCATCTTAGCTAAAACCATTTTTGTAGGTGCTATCATTAGTACAGATAATATAAACGCTATAAGTGTAATAATAAGAACTTTTTTTCTTTGTTTTGGGTCTTGAATTAGCTTGTATAGTAATTCTTCAAATTTTTTAAACATTAATGTCCCTCCTTAGCATGATGATCCGGTTTTTTTAGCATTCTAACTGCTAAGTACGGTGTAAATATATATGCGACAAAAAGTGAAGCTATGAGTGCTACAGGTACGTTAGCAGGAATCGGTTTCATAAACTGACCCATCATCTGCCCGACAAAAGCCATCGGTACCATAGTTAAAATAATTGCTAAAGTTGCTATATTTGTCGGCGGTCCTATCTCATCTGTTGCTTTTATCATAAGATCATCAGCACTCTCATCAACACCTTCAATCGAGTGGTAGTGACGGTGAATATTTTCAATAACAATAATAGCCGCATCAACCAAAAGACCAAGCGATAGTAAGAATGCAAACAGTGTAATACGGTTTATAGTCTGACCGCTTAGATATGCTACAAATAGTGTAATAGCTAAAATTGCAGGTACTGTAAAGGTAACTATCAATGATTCACGCCAACCAAGAACAAACACAAGTAAAATAGCGATAATTACAATAGACAGTATTAGGTGAAACACAAGTTCGTTTACGGCTTCATTGGCTCTCTCACCGTCATTTCTGGTAATAACATAGTTAATACCGTTCTTTGCTAAGAAAGATTTATATGCTTCAAGCTCTTTTTTTACAGCATTAGCAATTATTACAGCATTTGTACCTTGAAGTTTTGATACCGTTAGTGTTACTTGGTCTTGAAGAGGTGAAAATACTCCGTTTTCATCTTTTACACTAATAGATGCTGATTTGAAGTTTTGAATATCATAAGACTTCGTAACACGTGCTACTTGTCTTAGGTATATTGGTGAGCCCATATATTGTGCAACTATAATGTTTGCAACATCTTCTTGAGTCTCTATAGCATTCTTAACTCCAACCATTACGATCTCTTTTGAGTTCGTACGGTTTTTAATTGCAGGAACAGATACTGCAAGTGATTGAACGGCTTGGACAATTTGTCCTAATGAGAGGTTATAACCTGAGAGTTTATGCAGGTCAACCTCTACATTAAACTGTGCCTTATTCCCACCTTTTAGCTCTGTAACAGCTACATTTTCTAAACCATTAATATGATGTTGTATCTTTTTAACACGCTCATATAGTTCAGTTTTAGATAGCTTTTGCCCATTTGAGTAAAAAGCAACTGAGACAACAGGTATATCAACGTCTATATCAAGAGGTTTAATGATCGGATTCATGGCACCCTTAGGGAACATGTCTGAGTTTTGCATGATCTTATCGTATACTTTTAAGTTAGAATCTTCTTTTACTTCACCTATAAAAAAGGCGGCATTAACAACCCCTACATTATCCATGGCAGTTCCATAGATATGCTCAACTCCCTTAACCTCTTTTAGTTTACGCTCTAATGGTTTAACTATAACTTTTTCAACCTCTGCTGCACTAGCCCCTGGAAGTGCAACTATAACGGTTGAACCACTTACAACCATTTGAGGATTTTCCTCACGAGGCATTACTTCTAATGCTAAATAACCTATAGCTAAAAGAAAAACACCGAGTACGACAGTTAAAGGATTTCTTAGAAAACCTTTTGCTAACTTACCTGCCCAATCAGTTGGCTCATAATTTTTTTGATGTACCATTTTTTAGCCTTATTTTACTTCAACTTTAGCATACATGCCAGGATATACTGCTTTGTTTGTATTTTTAAAGGAGATCTTTATTTTAAATGTATGTGTCATAGGATTTGAATTTGGGATAATAGCCGTTACGGTCCCTATAGACTTAATGTTTTGTGATGGTATCTCAATATTTACTTTTGTACCGTGTTTAACTCTATTTAGGTTGCCCTCAGCAATTTCTGTAGAGATCTTTAAGTCACTCAGATCAGACAATACAATAGCAGGCATACCAGGCATAGCCATCTCACCAACTTTTATATTTTTTGAAACAACAACTCCGTCATTTGGAGCTTTTATATGAAGATATCTGTACTGGTTTTCAACCTCTTTAAGTTGAGCTTCTGCTTGTGCTACTTGTTTTGTAGCAATAATGATCATATCTCTTAAGTTTTTCTCAGCAAGTTCAAGTGTCTCAACCTCGTGTTTTGAAACCATATCTTTTTCATATAAACGTTTATGACGCTCTAGATTTAGTTTTACATTTGTATACTGGTTTTGATACATTTGAAGTGATAATCTAGCTTGGCTGATTCCAAGTTTTACTTGTGTTATAGCTGAATCGATCTCTTTTGAATCGATCTCATATAAAAGCTGCCCTTTTTTAACATACTCACCCTCACCAACGTTAACACTTGTAACAAAGCCCATAAAACGACTTGTTATCATTTTTTGGTTATCAGATATAACGCTACCAGATAGTGTAAGTACTTCTGCTGCTAGTGTAGCACCCATCGCTATTAGTATTATCAATGTTTTTTTCATCTATTTATCTCCGTTTGCTAGTTTCATAAGTGCAAATATGCGCTCATTTCTTTTGTTTTGTGCCATCTGTAGTTCTAATATTTTTTGTATTTGAGATGATTGTTTAATAACAACATCACTCATAGATGCAAGTTTTTCTCTATATCTTGCTTCGTAGTTTTTGTATATCTCATTAGCTAATTTTAGCTCTTTTTCTAAAAAAGCCACCTCTGCATCTTGAGTTTCTATCTCAGTTCTTAGTTTTGCAACTTGTAGTTTTATACCGTTTTTTGCAAGATTCACCTGAGACTGAGTTTTTAACTCTTCTATTTTTGCTTCTTGAACTTTTGAATAGTCAACTCCACCCTTAAAAATATTCCAAGTAAGTCTCGCCCCGACAGTATAAGCTTTATGATCACCTGCATCACCTAAAAACTCATCATCAGCAGTCGACACTTCTGCAAAAGCTCCTACCATAGGGTAAAACTCAGACATCTTCGCACTAACCATAGATTCTCTTATCTGTAGTCCTGTATTTGCTTTTTTAATATCAAGATTGTTGTTCATTACATATTCATCATCAAAACTTGGCATAGCAACATTTTGTTTTGGCACTTTTATAGAATCAACTTTTTGGTTTAGTAAAAAACCTATGAAGTGATATAGTAATTTTTTATTATAGTTCATTTGTGATACTAAACGTTCAACATTACCTTTTTTAGCTTGAACTTCCAGTAGATCTGTTCTTTTTGCATAACCCGCTTCAATCATACTATTTGTCATATCTTCTAGTTTATCAATATTTGTAAGAATTATTTGAAGATTTTTTATGGAATTTTCCAGTAATGACATGTCATAAAAACTTTTTTTAAGTTGATATATTTTTTCATTTATGACTTTGACTTTATCAAGAGACTTTAACTTAGTCATAGAATCCATAATATCTGTATATGAAGTGATTTGAAAACCTGTAAAAAGAGGTAGTTCATATTTTAATTTTGTCTGATAAAAAGTTCTGGCTTCCGGATAGTTCAGATCATTTGGTTGTACTGTTAAAATATTTGGGTTAGTCCCATCAAATTCTGCAAACCCAAAATCTCCAAAGTTTGCCTCACGAGATTCAAGCTTGAATCCAAACACATTTCCCGCACTGTCAGAGTTTGCAACATCCTGTATAATATCTAACTTTCCCCAGTTATTTCCGCTTACAGCATCTGCTTTTTCCTCAGCTGCTTCTACATCTAAAGTTGCAGCTTTTATCTCAAGGTTTTGAGTATTTAAAATTTTCAATGCTTCCTCAAGCGATAATGTTTCACTTGCATTTAGTAGCATAGCACTTAAGAGTGTGAAAATTATTTTTTTCATATAACTACCTCCCATAGTATTTTCTTTTTTTCTTTTTTTTTATATTTAAATTAAGTAAAGATTATACCACAATTAATTTTTATTTATATTAAATATAAAAAAAATATTAAAAATTACTTGGTTTTTTTTAAGATTAATTTCATAACGCTACTTTAAGAAAATGTCACTAAAATTTGATAAATTTATAAAAGAGCGTAAAAATGTCCTATGCATGCCCAGTTTCATTTGAAAGAGTTGATTCTACACTTTCAAGAATATCATCATTTTTAGTAAGTGTTTTAATACTATATTATTTATATAGTTTCAATTTATATATATTATATTTTTTATTTTTAGATTTTTTTATGCGTTTGTTTTGTCAAAAAAAATTCTCTTTAATTCATATAACATCACAACTGATAAAAAAACTTTTTTTTCTTAAAGACAAAAATTCAGATGGTGCAGCTAAAAAGTTAGCTGGAATATTCGGTATATCTTTTGTACTTATACTTATATTGCTTTATCAGTTCAAGTTCGAAGCTTATATCTCATATGTTGTTGGTGGGCTTTTTGTCTTATGTTCATTTGCAGATGCACTTATAGATTATTGTGTTGGATGTAAAATATACTACATCATTAAAAAGATATACCCTAGTTTTATGAGTTAAATGGTAAAATTCTTTAGTTATGATCTTATATACTAAAAGGGTGATGAAATAGATATGCAAATGGTAGTAGACTCCTTTCGTGCAAAGGGAAAATTATTTAAAAAAATGCAAGAGATACCTCCAAAAGAGTTAGGTATAAGAAATAAGATAAAGATGTATAAAGCGACAGACACTAATGGTTATTTTTGGGCTATTTTTGCTGTGAGTCAAAAATCACGCTTACTTATGAAGGATGTTCACAAGTTTGAAGAGATATATGCAAAGCTGACTATACTATGTGAGCATAACTTTAAATACAAGTTTATTTTTATAGACGCACCACTTTGTTCAAAGGCAAAAGATGCTTTTAAACAACAGGGATGGAAGTTAAGTTAATGCTTTTATGCGACATCGGTAATACGACTTACCACTTCTTGGATGAAAACGGAGATTATAAAAAAAGTGTAGATAGTTTTGATCCTGCATCTATAAAAGAGAGTATATACTACATATGTGTAGAACCTAGTATTAAGCAAACTCTCAAAAAACTACAAAACTGGATAGATCTCTCTGAAAAAATAGATATAGATAAATACTATGAGACTATGGGTATAGATAGAATCGTTGCATGTGAGGCTGTAAAAGAGGGTGTTATAGTAGATGTAGGAAGCGCCATCACTGTTGATGTAAAAAGAGATGGTGAATTTCAAGGTGGGTTTATTTATCCTGGAAGTAGGGCTATGAATCTTACATATAAAAATATCTCTTCAGCATTAGATTACGAGTTTAATTATGAGCTAGACACTTCTAAGTTGCCAAAAAACTCTGTGGATGCGATTAGTTACGGATATTTAAAACTGCTATATTCTGAAGTTACCTCGTATAATTTACAGATTATTCTAACTGGTGGAGATGCACATCTGTTTAAAAAATTATTTACAGATGCGCAGATAAATGAGACTCTTATTTTTGAGGGTATGAAAAAGCTTATACAAACTACAGCTTAATTTAGTTAAAATTCCATAAATATTTTAAAAGGTATGCATAATATGTTAACAGTTGCACTTCCAAAGGGTCGTATAGCAAAAGAGACTCTTGAGATTTTTGGAAAGATTTTTGGTGATGAGTTTGTTTTTGATGATAGAAAATTAATACTTGATACACCAAAATTTCGTTTTTTATTAGTAAGAAACCAAGATGTAGCGACATATGTATACCATCAAGCAGCAGATATAGGTGTAGTAGGACTTGACACACTAGAAGAGCAGGGGCTTGATGTGATCCGTTTACTTGACTTGCAAAAGGGTGTATGTAAAGTTAGTATCGGGATGAAAAAAGGTGAAAAGCTTGACCTTAACAAGCCTGACTTGAAAGTAGCATCTAAGATGGTAAATATCACTAAGCGTTACTTTGAAGAGCGTGCTGTTAGTGTTGAGATAATAAAACTATATGGTTCTATAGAGTTGGCTCCACTTATCGGTCTTGCAGATATGATAGTAGATATTGTTGAGACTGGAACTACTATGAAGCAAAACGGTTTAGAGGTTGTAGAAGATATTATGACAAGCTCAACTTATCTGATCGCAAATAAAAACTCTTATGTATCTAAAAAAGATGAAGTCTTAGATATTTATGAGAAGATAGAAAAAGTTATTAAATCATAGATGACAAACCTTGACCTTTACTCAAAAGCTGAACACCTACTTGGTATAGAGGAAGCTACTGAAGCTCTTTATGATGTTTACCGCGGCGAGCTTGGTGATTATGAAGTAAAAACACTTCTAGATGTTGGTTGTGGACGCGGTGGTTTTATGGAGCGTCTTATCAGTGATGGCATTACATGTAAGGGGATAGATCTTAGTCAGTACATGATCGATGCATGTAAAGAAAAAGGTCTTGATGCCGAGTGTGTTGATATAAAGGATGAGAAGGGTTCTTATGACGCTATAGTTAGTATCTTTGATGTTCTAAACTTTATGGATGAACCATCTTTAACTAGTTTTATGGATTCGGTGTCTGCGAGATTAAATGCAGACGGTGTTTTTATAGCTGATATAAATACGCTCTCAGGTTTTGCAGATGTAGCCGAGGGTAGTATGAGTAATGATACTGGTAATGAGTTTTTGAGTGTGGATGCAGTGTTTGAGAACAATGAACTTCATACTAAAATAACATTGTTCGAGAAACAAGAAGATGAACTGTATAAGAAGTACCAAGATACAATAGTTCAGCACTTTCATAAACTAAAATTTTTTCAAAATCTAAATGGGTTAAAACTTGTCGATAAACAGACTTTTTCCCTTTATGCAGAGAAAGATAAAACTCTTCTTATTTTTAAAAAGAAGTAGTTTCGATCATTTACAGTTTTTACAGATACCGCTAAATATAACTTGAGTATCTTTTAAAACAAAACCATCTTTTTCAAGATCTTCTACTTTTGAAAAATCAAAATCCACATCATAGACTTCACCACAATTTTCGCAGTGCATATGTGCATGACTATCTTTTGTTATCTCATACAGAGTTTTAGAGTTTTTCACACTAACTTCTGTAAGAAGCTTGTTCTCAAGCATCATGTGCATGTTCTTATATAAAGTTGCAAGAGATATACTTGGAAAAAGATTTTTAATTTGCGTGTAAAGATCATCGATCTTTATATGACCGTAGTCTTGCATAATAGATAAAATACCAATTCTTTGCTTTGTAGCTTTTAAATTGTGCTCTCTAAGCATCATATCAAAATTATTCATACCGTAATTTTATCACTTTTTTTTATCCGTTAAGTATTGTTTTATAATTGAAAGTTAAATATAAACTTTGTTTAAGTTAAGTTTAGAGCGTATTTAATAGCATTAATATAACTTTGTGTTTTTGCTTCACCCTTGTACGCAATGTCAAAGGCCGTACCATGGTCAACTGAAGTCCTGATTATTGGAAGATTTAGCGACACGTTTATACTCTCATCAAAATAAAGTGCCTTTAGAGGTGCCAAACCCTGGTCGTGATACATCGCAACATAGTAGTTATAGTGCTCTCTTACATGTGGTGTAAACGCTACATCTGGCACTAAACAGCCCTCAAAGCGTTCATAACCAATACTATCATTTGCAGATCTAATCGCTGCTTCTATCTCCCTCTCTTCATCACCGAGTACTCCATTATCGCCTGCATGCGGGTTTAGTCCAAGCACTGCTATCTTTGCTTTTGGTAAAGATCTATCCAAGTCTATGAAAAAATCTTCAAGCATTGCTTTTTTTATTTTAGACGCTACATGTTTAAGTGGTATATGTTCGGTATATAATGCGACAAACATCTTCTCACATCCAAGCATCATGATAGCGTCTTCTCTAAAGTGTGCACGAAGCATATCAGTATGCCCTTTAAAATCAATCCCTGCTAAGCTCCATGCCTCTTTATGGATAGGCATAGTGACAAGCGCATCAGCCTCTTTTGTCTCACAAAGCGCTATCGCTTTTTTAAAACTATCATATGAATACTTCCCACTCTGTGCATCAATTACAGATGGTTTTATCTCAAAGTTACCATCTACATGTGAAGTTTTAAAATCATTCGGGATATCTATATTTAATAGTTTTGCAGCAGATTTTAGCAAATACTCATTTATGCAGTATATAGGCGTACATATTTGTGAAATTTCTTTGTGAGATTTGAGAGCTATCTCCAGTCCAACACCGTTAATATCACCGATACTTACAGCTATTTTTTTCATGTGCGGGTTGTCAACTTTTTCATCTCTTTTACAGCTTCACTAAGTCCGATAAAGACGCTTCTTGCTATGATACTTTGACCGATATTTAACTCTATTATCTCATCTATATCCATCATATAATGAACATTGGCATAGTTTAGCCCATGTCCAGCTGCGACAAAAAGACCTAACTCTTGTGCATATTTAGCTGCTTCTCTAATTCTTTCGAGTTCATACTCCAACATCGTTTCTAACTTAAAGCGTGGAAGTTCTAACTCTTTTATACTATGGTTCGAATGTGATAAGTTCCCATAAAGCATAGCAAAGATGTTAGCAAAAGCACCGGTATGAAGCTCTACCATCTCAGCACCTAATTCTTTTGACTTTAAGATAGCTTCTTTTGTAGGGTCTACAAAAAGTGATACTGGTATCAGTGAGTCATGTAGCTGCTCTATTGCATAACTTACTTCACTATCGTAAGAAAAGACATCAAGTCCGCCCTCAGTCGTAACCTCTTCACGTTTCTCAGGTACCAAGGTAGCGCGGTGCGGTTTTATCTCACTAACTATGTTTAATATCTCTCTATCTATAGCACACTCTAGATTCACGGGAAGTTTTGAGTGGGTAATTATGTTTTTAACATCAACATCTTGAATATGTCGTCTGTCCTCTCTAAGGTGAATAGTTATCTGATCCGCTCCACTCTCACATGCAACAAATAAAGCCTGTAGTATATCCGGGTCATTTACGCGTCTTGCTTCACGTAAAACTGCAACATGGTCTATGTTTACACCTAAAGTCATTTTAGCCATTTATTATTCCATCCATAAATTTTTTATAATAATCTTCTAGTTGATCGTGCTTGGTTATATCACCAAAGTGAACTTCTACGATTTTTTTGTTTTTAAATGGAGCTTGTTTTAAAACTTCTTCCAATTTTTCGTTTATATATACAGGAATGATATCAAGTTTATTTGATTTTGCGATCTTGCTAGCACCTGCTTGAAATTTTAATATCTTATCTGTTTTATTTCTTTCACCCTCAGGAAAGATATATATATTTATATCATTGTCTTTGCTTAGAGAGCGTTTTATTTTTTTAAAAAAACTTATAAGACCTTTTTTGTTTTCCAGATCAACACTAATATTTCCGCTAAATCTGAAAAAATCTCCATAAATAGCAGTAAATAATTCCTCTTTAGCTACCCATAGACCTGATTTGTCATATTTTGAAAAAACACTCTCCATCACTATTATATCAAGTAGTGAACGGTGATTTATTGCATATAATATATGGTTTTTTTTTGGCACATTTCCAATAACCTTTACTTCGATATTTAAAAAGTTTAAAACAGAGTTGGAATAAGCCTGTCTGTCGATTGAGAGTCGTTTGTAGGCTTGTCTATGAGTTATAAATGGATGAAAGTATGTGTTTTTAAAGATCTTAATATATTTGTAACCAAGCTTTATCATATATGGATATTTTAAAAGTTTTTTCATCATTTAGTTAAGGCTCTTTTGTGGTGTAGATGCAGGTTCACTAAAATAAAATCCTTGCGAGAAATCAATCCCAAGGTCTTGTACTATTTTTTGTACATCTTTTGAGTGAACAAACTCCGCAACAGTCGGTATATTCGCATTTTTAGCAAAGAAACTGATAGCACGCACGATCTCATAACTTTTTTTGTTTATATTGATATCTTTAATATATTTTGCATCTATTTTTAAAAGCCCGACATCAAGATCTAAGATACGTTCAAAATTAGAATATTCAGCTCCAAAATCATCTATGGCAATAGTATAACCAGCTTTACGAAGCTCTATTAGTTGGGCTACGCTATTACTTTTCGAGTCAGAGCTTACACCCTCTAAAATTTCCAGTGTAACTCGTGATGGGTCTATATTGTAGTGTTTTGCTTTTTCATTTAAATATGCAAGCAGATAGTTTTTACTTAGATCGTCTTCTGTTATATTTATTGAAAATGTAAAGTGGTTTGTATCCATCTCTTTAAATGTCTTGTCGATCATGATTTTTGTGATCTCAGGTAGCAGACCTGAAAGTTTTGCAGCTTCTAAAAATTCATACGCAGAAGCAACGCTTCCATCATCTTTTTGGATCCTGACAAGTGCCTCGAATTTTTCTATTTTAGCTGTTTTGTTATTTATGATCCCTTGATAGTAAGGTATTATCTTGTCTTCATCAAGTGCGTGGTGTAAAAGATTGTTTGAATTAATAAATTTTTCACGCTCTTCATATGTTATTTGATCTTTTTTTTCATTAAATATATGATATGTATTTTTACCCTTACTCTTAGCGCGTTTGAGTGCGAGTGTTGCATCTCTTAATATATCTTTGTCTTTTGAAGTTGCTGCACCGTAAGTAAAGGATAGTTTTAGATTTATATCGTCTACTTCTATATGGTTGGTATAAAAGAATGATTGAACTTCATATATTTTCTTTTTGATATCTACCAAGTCATCATAAACTATAGCGAATTCATCAGAGTTAATACGAAATATACATTCTGTTCCAAAATTCTCAAGTAATGTATTTGATATAGTGATTAAGAGCTTATCTCCAAACTCAAATCCATAAGTAGTATTTATATAAGAAAAGTTGTCTAAATTAAGCAAAAGCAGAGTATTTGAAACTTCGGATTGCTGTAGTTTTTTCTCCAAATAAGTTTTGTTATATAGTTTAGTTAAAGAGTCATGGTACGCCAGATATTCTATCTGTGCTTGAGTCTGTTTTAACTCGGTTATATCACTAAAAACTCCAAAGTAGTTTTGCAATTCTCCATCTTCATCATATAGTTTAGAGATACTTATCCATTGGTTTACTATACTTCCGTTTTTATGTCTGTTCGTAACTTCACCGTTCCAATGTGAGTGAGTGTTTAGTGATTCCCACATGTCTTGGTAAAGTTTTTTAGGGTTTTTTCCTGAAGAGAGGCACTTTGGGTTTTGACCTATTAGCTCATCCTCTTCATATCCGTAGATCTCAAAGAATCTAGTGTTTACTTCAAGAATTTTATTTTCTTTATTTGTAACAATAACACCCTCGTTAGCATGTTTCATAGCAGTTGAAAAAAGTCTCAATCTTTGCTCATTTTCTTGGTTCTTTAAAACTATACTTATTATTTTTGAAGAGGTCTCTAGAAGTTTTCTGTAAAACTCCAAAGGTTCTCTCCTCTCAAAAGAAGACAGAGCAAAAGATCCTATGGCATTTTTTTCAGAGTCTCTAATGGGTATAGACCAGCATGAACAGATATTAAGGCTTTTTGCAACGTCGATTAAGTTTAAAAACCTATCGTCATTACAAGTGTCTGTAACGTATTGCGCTTTGTTTGTATAGACTGCATTAGCACATGAACCGTTGTGTTCGCCAAGTCCTATATTTGAGAGTGAATTACGCCCCTCTATTGAAAGCGATGGCGCAGATACTACATTCATTCTTCCCGTAGTTTTGTCTTTTAGTGTTATGGTTGCTACAGAGTTCTCTAGCATAGCCTCAGCCAAAGAACAAAGTTTATCTAAAGTAGTTGATGTTTTTTCACAAGAAGCGATGAGTTCTAAGATATCACTCTCAAGAGATAATATCTTATCGAACTCTTGGGGAGTTATGTTTTTTGGTTTTGTCATATATTTTTATTTTGACCTATAGCTTGGATGTTTATAATCATTACGTTCACACGCAGTGAAAGCAGATATTACAGTTAAAGTTAAAATAAAAGTTGTTGCGATCTTTTTCATAGTTTTAATCCTTACATGTAAAATTAATAATCTGCATTTTATCTAAATAGAGTTAATTATTAGCTTATCTAATTCTTTTATATTGTTTGTAAAAGCAAAGCAACTTTTCTCACCGCATACTGAAAACTCATCGATAAGATCAGCTTTAAAATATAAGAACGGGTATTTTAAAGCACTTAGTTCTGTGATGTTTTCGTTTAGTTTGTCCTGATTAGATTTAATAAGCCTGTCTCCTTTTGTATATCTTAAGACCTGCTCCAACATCTTAGGATAAAGAACTCCTCGTCTAGCTAACTCGTAAGAGTTATACTCTAGTGTTTTAAATGCGAAATGAGCATACTTTTCATCATCTGTTAATATACTAAGCGTAAACATTGCATCCACGATCACAGCTGCACTTGAAGTGTATGTGTTATCTGATATTTCAGCTTTTGTCTCAAAGTCTCTGTCTGAAAAGTTCCACACAGCATTCTTGTAGAACTTCTCTAGTGCCGTGTTTATGAACCTTTGAGCCTGTATGATATAGATATCTTTTCCCGTGTATTTGTAAGCACAGAGCAGGGCATCAGATAAAAAAGCGTAATCTTCCAAAAAAGCTTCTATTTTTGGTGTTTTATGGATCAAGGTAGTGTGGTAGAGTTTATCGTCAATATACATAGTTTTTAGCAGTGCATTCAATGCTTCAACCGCAAGCTTATTGTACTTGCTTTCAACTGCACCGAGTGTAAAAAGAGATTTTATCATCATAGCCGACCAAGATGTTTGTATCTTTTTGTCTATAAAAGGGTATGTTCTCTCTTTTCTTAAGCTCTGTAAAACAGCTTTTATCTCAGTAAAATTATCTGGCATATCGTCTTCTATGCGTATAATATTCTTTGCTTCAAAATTTCCCTCATAAGTCGTGTTAAGTTGTTTTAAAATATACTCAACATCTTTAAAATTGTGTTTTTCCAGAGTCTCTTTTACTTCATCATAACTATACACAAAGTAACTACCTTCTTCACCTTCACTATCAGCATCACTTGCAGAGTAAAAAAGATTATCCTCGCTCATAAAGTTAAGCCAAAAATCTGCAATCTCTTTAGCGATTCTTAGATGCTTTTCATCTTTGTATGTCAGATATGTCTTGGTAAAAAGTTCACAAAGCAGAGCGTTATCGTACAGCATCTTCTCAAAGTGCGGAACAAGCCACATCTCATCTACACTGTAACGACAAAATCCACCATCGACCAAGTCATACATGCCACCCTTTGACATGTTGTCAAGTGTATTTAGTAACATTGCACGTGCAGATTTGTCATCGTATAGTCTATCTATTGTAAGTAAAGTGCTTAGAGTATTTGCCTGTGGGAATTTTGGAGATATAGAGAAGCCTCCAAATTTTGGCTGGTAATTATTTTTCACCTGATGTAAAAAGTTCTTGTAAAAATCTTCTTTTAGTACCGTTGCCTCTTTTGGATGTTCATAACTGTTTATAAAACTCTCGACTTCATCAGCATTTTTATAAAGACTTTGGTCATTATCAGATATCTTTTGTGCTATTATAGTTGTAAGTTCTTTAAAACCCATACCTTGTATGGAATCACCACTTGATTCTGCAGGTATGTAAGTCCCTGCAAAAAAAGCTTTGTTTTGAGGTGTACAAAACATAGAGAGTGGCCAACCTCCGCCGCGACGGTTTAAAAGTTGGTAGACCTCTTGGTAATGCTTGTCAATGTCTGGCCTCTCCTCACGGTCGATCTTTATAGAGATAAAATGCTTGTTTAGTATATCTGCACACTCTTTGTTCTCAAAAACATTTTCTTCCATAACATGACACCAGTGACATGAGGAGTAACCGATACTTATAAATATTGCTTTATTCTCTTTTTCGGCTTTCTCAAATGCTTCATCACACCAAGGGAACCATTCTACAGGATTGTTTTTATGTTGTTGAAGATATGGTGAGTCTTCGTTGGCAAGTCTATTTGACATAATGACTCTCTTTATAGTTTTTTTAATTGTCGTAGGGTAGGGAAATGTTGTTTTTATTTTGCTTAAAGTTTTTATGTTAGTATATAATATTACAAAATATCAAGGAACTGCATGAATAAATGGATGAAAATAGCTTACGATGAGGCTAAAGATGGGATGTTCTTAGATGAGGGTGGGCCTTTTGGCGCGGTAATCGTTAAAGATGACAAGATAATAGCTTCGTCCCATAATGAAGTCTTAAAAACAAAAGATCCAACTGCACATGCAGAGATAAATGCAATAAGAAAAGCTTGTAAAGAATTAGATAGATTTGATCTCTCAGATTGTGTTTTATACACTACATGTAAACCTTGTCCGATGTGTCTTGGTGCTATATTTTGGGCTAGGATAAAAACTGTATATTATGGTGCGAATGAGCATGATGCCGAGTCAGGCGGATTTGACGATAAAGAGTTTTATGAAATGATAAAAGGTGACAAAAGTAACTTAGATATGCAACAGATAGATCAAGATAAAAATGCAGAGCTTTTTGATATGTGGTTAGCTAAAGAAAATCGTCAAACGTATTAAACAAAAGTTAACAATAAAGTTTTATTAGATATAATCAACGTTATGAAAAGAAGAAGTTTCTTATTAACCACAGTATTAGCACCGGTATTAGCCAAAGATTTATTTGCAGACAACGGGGATGTTTACCTGAGCGTCAATGAATGGAACAGTTTAGTAAGTTTAAACAGTAGACTGAAAAGACTAAGACGTTATGTAGGTTTTGCAAATTTTAATATTATCTCATTTGATCATGCACGTTATTATGCTAGAAACTATAGTAAGATCGGGAAATTTACTAAAGAAGAACTAGCTTTAATCGAAAGATTGTTTTTTGAAACTCCAAATCAGTACGGCTTTTATGGAAATAAAACTTGTTCAAAAATAGAAAATACAGTACACACAAATGATGTTATCAAAATTCCATACACTGGTCATTTTCTTTTTAGAGGTCAGCCTGAGAAAGATTACAGAAGTCTTCTCTCAGACGTTGGACCGACTTTGATCTTAACCAGTGGTGTAAGAAATGTTGTAAAACAACTAAGTTTATATATAAATAAGATCTATTATCTAAACGGAAATATTACAAAAGCAAGCAATAGTATTGCACCTCCTGCATATTCGTATCACACAATAAGTGATTTTGATGTAGGAAGAAAAGGATGGGGCTATAAAAACTTTACAGCAGACTTTGCAACGACAGATGAGTTTTACAAGATGAGAGAGTTAAATTATATCGGTATGAGATATGATGAAGATAATAGTGATGGAGTACGTTTTGAGCCGTGGCATGTTGAAGTTATTTAGTTTATTATTCTTATTGTCAAGTGCATTATTCGCTAATAATAGTTACAACTTTGATCTTATAAAAAAAGGTAAAGAGGATAAAAATACACTTTTGGTAGTAGGTGGAATACAAGGTGATGAACCTGGAGGTTTTATATCTGCTTCATTACTTGCTACTCACTACGAGATAACAAAAGGTTCAGTATGGATCGTTCCAAACCTAAACTTTTACAGCATTATAAAAAGAAGTCGCGGACCATATGGTGATATGAACAGAAAGTTTGCTGAGCTGTCTGAAAAAGATCCGGAATATAAAATTGTTCAAAGAATCAAAAGCTATATAAAAGACGAAAGAGTTAAACTTGTAGTAAATCTGCACGATGGAAGTGGATTTTATCGTCCAACCTATGAAGATAAACTTCATTCTCCTCATAGATGGGGTCAATGTTCTATCGTGGATCAAGAAAGTATAGATGCAAAATACGGAAACTTAAAAGAGATAGCAGATAGTGTTACAGGTTATGTAAATCAACATCTTATGAAAGATGAACACAAATATTATGTTCACAATACTAATACAAAAGATGGTGATAAAGATATGGAAAGATCTCTTACATATTTTGCCATAAACAACTCAAAAGCTGCATTTGGAAACGAAGCCAGTAAAAGTTTAAGTACACATAAAAGAGTTTATTACCATCTTTTAGCTCTAGAGAGATACATGCAGATCATGGGAATTGAGTATAAAAGAAAATTTAAAATGAGTAACTATGGTGTATATGCAGCGATAAATAATGACATATATATATCTATGTACGACGACAAAATAAAACTACCGCTAAGTAAAATAAGAAACTATCTTAGATATTTTCCGATAAAAAAAGACCAAGAAATTGAATTTCGTGCAAGTAATCCACTTTTAACAATTATAAAAAAAGGAAACGAGTACACTATTCAGTACGGAAATAGAAGATTATCTAGACTTAAAGCCGATTATATGGATCTTGATGCTCAAAAAACACAAGTTGAGTTTTTAGTAGACGGAAAACATAGAAATGTAACATTTGGTGATATTATTGAGGTAAACGATACTTTTATGGTCAAAAATGATGACAAGTATAGAGTGAATGTTATAGGCTTTTCAAATAGTATAAAAAAAGAAACAGATGTAGACATACAAAGACATCAGATCGCAAAAAGATTTTCTATTGATAGAAGTGGTGATATTTACAGAGTTGAGTATTACAAAAAAGATAAATTTGCCGGGATGGTCTTGGTGAAATTTAAAAGTTAGTTTTAAAGGTTAATAGATGAAAAAAATATTGTTTTTATTTTTGGCGGTTACGACTCTTATGGCTGTACCAAAGTTTTTAATGCCAGAAGAGGCTTTTAAACCAAGTGTAGTTATAAATGAAAATAACCAAATAGTCGCTAAGATCGGAATTGCTAAAAGTATCTATCTTTATGAAGAATCTATAAAACTTGAATTATCCCCCGATAGTGGAGTCTATATTTTAAATATAGACGCTCCAAAAGCTATAGACCACGACGGAGAGATCGCATATACCACAAGCCCTACCTTTACGATAGACTTAGAAAAAGATAGCGGTGTGATCGGTGAAAAAGAGATAGAGTTTAAAATATCTTATCAGGGATGTTCTGAACAAGGTCTTTGTTATGAGCCGTATACTGATACATACAAACTAATTGTAAATACAGATAAACTACAGATAAATGATGCACTTAAATCCATAACACCGCTCGATCTAAAAAATGTGGATATAGAAGAGGTAGAGGTTTCTGCCGATAAATCTGAAACGGATATGATAGCTGATGTCATAAAAAATAGTAGCATATGGATCATTCTGCTTACATTTTTTGGATTTGGACTACTTTTATCTCTTACACCTTGTGTATTTCCGATGATACCGATAATCTCTGGAGTTATAGTATCTCAGTGTAAAAATGACGGTAAATGTAAAGCTTTTACAATGTCTCTTATCTATGTGCTTTCTATGAGTATTGCATATACGATAGCGGGAGTATTAGCAGGTGTGTTTGGAGCAAACCTTCAAGCTGCTCTTCAAAATCCATATGTAATAGTAGCTTTTGCAGGTGTTTTTGTAGCACTGGCTTTTTCAATGTTTGGTTTTTTCGAGCTTAAGATCCCTGATAGTATAGTAAACAAAGTCAGTAGAACGGGTGAGAGAAAAGGTGGTTTTATCGGTGTAGCCGTTATGGGATTTTTGTCTGCTTTAATAGTCGGACCATGTGTAGCTGCACCACTTGCAGGTGCTTTAGTATATATAGGTCAAACGGGTGATGCGTTTCTTGGAGGAGCTGCACTTTTTGCTATGAGTTTGGGTATGGGGATCCCGCTTATTTTAATAGGTACAAGTGCAGGTAAGATAATGCCAAAACCTGGTGAGTGGATGACACTTGTTAATGCTTTTTTCGGCGTGACAATGATACTCATAGCTATTTGGATGTTAGAACGTGTACTTAGTAGTTCTATCACAATGCTTGCTTATTCATTCACTGGTATAGCATTTGCATTTTATTTGGGTCTGTTTGACAGTGATAAAGTCCACTATCATATTAAAAGATCTATAGCGATGATAATATTTATATACTCATTATCGGTATTTATAGGTGTTTTAGGTGGGTCAACTTCTATGATGAAACCGCTTGAGATTTTCAAAAGTACAAAAGGTGTGTCTATAGAGGCTGGTGTAGAAAAAGGTGAGTTTGAAACGGTGTATAACATTGCACAGTTAGATATACTCCTAGCAAAACACGCAGGTAAAAAGATCTTACTTGATTTTAGCGCAGAGTGGTGTACATCTTGTAAAGAGTTAGAAGAGATAACTTTTAGAGACGAAGCAGTGCATGAAAAGATGAAAGAGTTTATCTTGATAAGAGCAGATATTACAGAAAATACCGATGAGCAAAAAGCACTTAGTTCAAAATACGGTGTCTTTGGACCACCGGCAATCTTGTTCTTTTCAAGAGGCGGTGAGCTTATAAATGCTAAAACTATTGTAGGTTTTATTGAACCACAACCTTTTTTGAAACATTTAAATAGTATATAAAAATGGATTTTAGTCTAGATAATCGTGAAAAAAGTATCTTAAAAGATATTGCTAGACATACACTATATGAAGCTGTACAAAACGGTAAAAAATATGAAGTGGATGCTGATAGACTATCAGATAATTTAAAATTACATCTAGGCGCTTTTGTGACACTTTATGAGAACAAACAACTTCGAGGATGTATAGGTACATTTGAGCCCTCACAACCGCTTTATGAAGTTGTACGTGATATGACCATATCTTCGGCATTTCACGATACGAGATTTAATCCAGTCTCAGGCGATGAGTTAGAAAATATCGAGATAGAGATATCGGTACTTACTCCTAGAAAAAAGATAAATTCTATAGATGAGATAGAGATAGGTCGACATGGTATCTATGTACAAAAAGGTTCACGCGGCGGTACATATCTGCCACATGTAGCTACCCAGATGGGTTGGAATGTTGAAGAGTTCTTATCTAGTTGTTCAAGAGACAAAGCAGGTCTTGGTTCGGATGGCTATAAAGATGCTGATATATATACATATGAATCGATAGTATTTTAGAGATGTTCTTAAAATTCATGCCACTATTTTTTGTCGCTTTTATCGGTGTATTTATTGTTATAAACATGTACATAGACAGAAGGTTCTTTAAACAACTTCATCTAAGCGATAGAACAAAAAAATACTTGAATATATTTTTACATATAAATATACTAGGAATAGTACTATATGTTTTAGGTAGATATTTGTTTGACTTTCCAAACTGGCTTTACTTTTTAGTTTCACTTCCCATAGGTGTACTTTTTTTAATTTTATGTACGGCAGTCTTTTATGATATTTTTAGAGTGATAATAGACAAAGCCCCTATAAAATATAATAGACGTGAATTTTTTAAAAAATCACTTGATATCTCATCTTTGGGTGTAGCTTTTGCAATAAGTTCACGTGCTATATATGAAGCGAAATTTATAAAGCTAGAGCGTGTAGATATAAAGATAGAAAATCTAAAGAAAAAGTATAAAATTGTTCAGCTTAGCGATGTGCATATCGGTGGTATAGTAGATAAGGCATTTATAAAGAACATAGTAGATCGTGTAAATAAACTTGACCCAGATATAGTAGTAATAACAGGTGATCTGGTTGATATAAAAATTTCACGTGCACAGGATGCACTCGATGAGTTAAAAAGATTAAAAAACAGACTTGGTGTATATTTTATAGTTGGAAATCATGAGTATTTTCACGATGTGGATGAGATCATAGGTGCTGTTAAAAAACTAGGTGTCAAAGTTTTAGAGAATGAAAATGTATATGTCGGCGAAGTAGGAGAAGGCTTTAATCTCGCTGGTGTGTATGATGTGTTTGGTTACAGAGCAGAGCATCATAGACCTGATATATATAAAGCTCTTGAAAACAGAGATAAAAACTCTCCGACCGTACTTCTTGCTCATCAACCTCGATATGTAGATGAACTTATAGGTGGGGTTGATCTGATGTTAAGCGGTCATACACACGGCGGACAGCTTTATCCTTTTAAAGCCCTTGTCAGACTTCAACAGCCATACATAAGCGGATTACATCAACACTCTAAAGAGTTGCAGGTATATGTAAGTAAGGGTACAGGTTTTTGGGGACCGCCGATGAGACTTGGCGCCTCATCTGAGATAACAGAGATCACTATCTCTTAATAAGCTCGGCTACTGTTTTAGAACTTCCGTGTTGCAGGTATGCACGCAGCTCTTTTGAGTCTTCTAAAAATGTATCTCTGTTGTAGTTGTTATATGCATCAAGTAAGTTCTCTACCGTTACATCATCTTGTAAAAACTCTGGGTGCATAGTCTTGTTTTTGTATTTTTCAAACATAATATTTGCAAGACCGACATGTTCTAGTTTTACCAAACGACTACCTATAAACCAGTCGATCTTATTTGCTATATAGCTTAGTACAAACGGTATGCCGATTATGGAAGCTTCAAGAGTAGCCGTACCGGAGCATATAAAAGCAAAATCGGCTTCGTAAAGAGTGTCGTACGTCTCATGTACGACTTCAAACTCGTCAATATCCCCATAAAGATTCTCTATCTTTTCATCTGAGAAGTTTGTAGGGATGATAAGTATACCTTTAACGCCTAGTCTTTCTCTCACTTCTTTAAAGATCGGCATAAGTCTTGTTATCTCACCCTTGCGGCTACCGGGCATAAAGACGACTTTTTTTACTTCTGTCTCAAGTGATGTTTTAAACTTTGTTATCTGATCAAGCAGAGGATGACCAACATAAGTTATATTTGCTTCTTTTGGATAGTAAGACGGCTCAAAAGGTAGTATTGATGCCAGTGTATCTATAGTCTTGGCTAAGACAGGTATACGTTTTTTCTTCCAAGCCCAAGCCTGAGGCAAGATGTAGTAGATTATCTCTTTGTTTGGGTATCTTTTTTTAATTGCTTTTGCAAGTGGGAGGTTAAATCCTGACGAGTCTATTAGAAGTACTTTATCCACTTCATCTGCAAGTTCAACCATCTCATCTTTTAGTTTAAAAAAGAAGCGCAGTTTTTTTACAGCCTCTACAATCCCCATAATCGCCAAAGCCGACAAATCGACTATCGGTTCACCAAGCTCTTTGGAAAATATCCCTACAAGCTCTACCTCGTCACCTAACTCTTTTTTTAATGATCTTAGATGTACGTTTGCCGAATGCTCTAAGGCTGATACAAGTATTTTCATGAACCGCCGTCTCCTTCTTGATAAAAACTATCATCATATCTTTTTCTTGAACTCTCATCCACATACTCGTATATATATGTAGTTATTGAGTCTATCTCTTCATCACTCAAACCCATAGCAAAGGGTATCATCATCTCTTGTTGTTGATTGTCTGCTTGACGTGAGCGAAAACGTTTTAGTTTATAAGTTAAAAAACCTTTTGCACGATTTGCTAGGTAAGGGTATCGATGCATGCCTTCTAAACGTGTACCATGACAACCGCCACATGCTTTTTGTTTATAAAGCTTTTTACCATTTTCGTAAACAGTATCTGCATTTAGTATAAAAAAAGTAAAAAATAAAGTCAAAAGAAAACGCAATCTAAGCCTTGATAAATTATAATAATGAAATTATATCAAAACCAGCAAAGAGGGCAGGCGAAAATGGTAATAAAAAATGCAAAGATTTGTGACAAAGATGGATTACGTGAAGGTAATTTCACTATTGAAGACAGAACAGATACTGTCATTGATGCAAAGGGTGCATATTTAATACCTGCCTTAGTTGATCTGAATGTTAGACTAAATGATGGAGTGTTAAACTCAAAAAATATTCAGGAAGTATCGCTTGAAGCTAAAAAAGGTGGTATCGGTCACTTAGTACTAAATGGAGATTCAAGCCCGTCTATAGATAATGAGGGGATCTTAGAATTTGCTCAAAACGGTTTAAGGGATGCAGAGGGTGCAAGTGTAGATGTTATGTTAAATGCTCTGCAACACGACGGAAGCCTAAGTAACATTGCTATTCTTTTGAAAAAAGGTGCTATAAGCCCCTACATGAGTACTATCGCAAAAAATGATATAGCTATAAAAATAGCTGAATATATGAAGATGTACGGAAATACGCTTTTTGTAAAGGCTGAGGATAATTCACTGATCAGTAGCGGTGTTATGCTTGATGGTGATGTAAGCAGCCGCTTGGGACTTGCAGGTATTCCAGATCTTAGTGAAGTGTTACATGTAAGCCGTATGATCGAGATAGCAAGGCATTTTAAGATCAAAATACTATTTAAATCAATAGCATCACCTCGTTCGATCTCTTTGATAACTCAGGCAAAAAAAGAGGGTGTAGCGGTTAGCTGCGAAGTCTCACTTCATCATCTTATTAATTCAGATGAAGCATGTGAGGGCTTTAATACGGTTGCAAAACTTGATCCGCCGCTTGCATCTGCAAGTGATGTGAAACTGCTTCAAGATGCATTAGTCAGTGGACAGATAGATATTCTTACGACTCTTCATCAGCCATCATCACCTGTAAATAAAGAGGTGGCTTTTTACGATGCCGCGTATGGATGTGAGTCGATTTCAGATGCACTTCCGCTCTACTATACGAAACTTGTAAAAACAGGTCTTATAAATATTGAGAGACTGATAGAGTTGACATCTATTAACCCTTCAAAAGTGATAGGTAAAAAAGTTTCATATATACTTTTTAATTCAGAGTCAAGATCTATTATAAATAATCCTCAGTCACTTTACAATAATGAAGAGATATATGGAGAGGTTATAAGCCTTTAATTTATGTTATAATAAATTCAATTTTATTAAAAAGGTTTGTTATGAACAAGATTTTCTCTACAGTTGAATATATTACTATGATAGTAATATTAGTGTTGTCTTTTTTCCCATGGGGTGGGTTGTTTGGAACAACAGGTATGGATACTGCACTATCAGTTATAAAAAACCTTGATGGTTCTATTGAGCAGTTTTTAACTCTAGCATCTGTAGCTTTTGCTACACTTGCTATTATATTGGCTTTACTGAATAAAGCTAGTCGTATAGTCGTTATTTTAGCACTTACTTCACCTGTAGCATTATTTGTATACTCTATCATACAACACGGAGTAAATTCTATAAAATCTATAGAGTTAGCATTTGCGGTAGTTGTGGTTTTATCTACTATTACTCTTTTAAAAACATTAGGTGTTATTAAACTTAAATTTTTAAAATAAGCTACTCAAGCCCTTAAGTAAGTAAAAGTTTATAAATGTATAATTTTAAAACAATATATTTAAGGGATTTTAGTGGGTATATCAGACGTAGAATTAAAACAAAAAATTGCAAAGATGCTTATAGTCGGGTTTGACAGCTTAAGTGCATCTAAAGATGATGATATATACAAAACTATTAGCGAGTTAGGTGTCGGTGGAATTATCCTTTTTGATAAATTCTATGAGAATAGAGACAAAGCTAAAAACATCCAAAATCCAACACAATTAAAAAAACTAACTTCACAACTTCAAAATATAAATCAAAACAAGTTACTGATATCCATAGATCAAGAGGGCGGTCGTATAGTAAGACTAAAAGAAGATGACGGCTTTAGTCAAACTACATCTGCAAAAGAGCTTGCCGAGATGGGTGAAGATAAAGCAAAAGAACACTATGCAAAACTCTCACGAGAGTTAGAAGACTTAGGTGTAAATGTCGACTTCGCTCCACTTGTAGATCTTGGGTTAAATAAAGAGAGTGATGTTATATACAAGTTAGACCGTGCATACTCGGATGATGCAGATGTAGTCGCAAAATATGCCGAGATTTTCATGGATGAGCTAGAGAGACATAAGGTTATTAGTTGTCTAAAACATTTCCCTGGACATGGCTCGGCTAAAGGTGACTCACATGAGGGTTTTGTTGATGCTACAAACACTTGGAGTGAGTTAGAGTTAGAACCGTATAAAAAACTGCTTCATAAAACCAAGATGATAATGACGGCACATGTATTTAACAAAAATCTGGACGATACATATCCGGCTACGCTTTCATACAACACAAACACAAAACTCTTAAGAGAACAGCTTGGATACGATGGTGTAATTATAGGAGATGATCTGCAGATGGGTGCTATAAAAGAGCACTACTCAAATGAAGAGGCACTAAAGCTGAGCATAAACTCAGGGGTTGATCTGATCATGTATTGTAATCAGCTTGGATGTGACAGGGCTGAAGATATTATAGAGATTATTTATAAGCTTGTAAAAAACGGTGAGATATCACAGAGCCGTATAGAAGAGTCAAACAAACGTATAGACAAACTCCTAGGCGAGATATAGAATGCAGGGGGGCTTTTCTTTTTATGACTGGTTGATATTTCTTTCATATTTTGCACTTTTGATATTCGCTTCTATCTTCTTGGCAAATAAAAATATGAAGACTTCACGAGAGTTTTTCGTAGCATCAAATACTATGCCTATATATGCCGTAGCACTCTCACTTTTAGCTACCGCACAATCAGCTGCAACATTTTTGGGTGCGCCTGAGTTTTCATACAGATATGACTTAACGCTTATCGGTTTTTCTATAAGTTCACTCTTAGCGATCTACATAGTCTCAAAAGTATTGATTCCTAGGTTTTATGCCATAAATGCACTTTCTGTGTATGAGCTTTTAACAACAAGGTATGATGAGAGGGCTTCAAAGAGTGCAGGGATAATGTTCTTAGTAGGACGTATATTTGCAAGCGGAGCAAGGTTATATATAGCGGCTATAGCACTTAGTATGATAGTGTTTTACGATGTAGGTCTTTTCTCTGTAGTATTATCTGTGATCATCTTAGTAGTCGGTGCTTTGATCTTTACATATTTTGGCGGTGTAAAGTCTGTAATATACAGCGATATTATTCAGGTCATAGTTTATTTGGGTGCCGGTTTAGCAGTACTGTTTTATTTGTACAGCTCATTAAATATGGACTTTGGCACTCTTATGGGCAAACTAGACGAAGCACAGAAATTAAAGTTTGTAGATTTTGAGCTTAGTTTCTCAAACGAGGGTAAGTTTAATATCTTCGCACTTTTAGGCGGTTACATGTTACTAAACATTGCCGCATTCGGGCTGGATCAAGACTTAACCCAACGCGTGCTCTCATGTAAGAATGAAAAGCAGGCAAAATTCTCATTATACGGGGCTACACTTTTAAGCATCCCCGTATCGATGTTGTTTTTAAGTATAGGACTATTATTATATCTTTACTATCAAGAGCACACAATCTCTCAAAAGTTTGAAGGTGAGAGTGTGACCATATTTATGTACTACATATTAAACGAGATGCCGACAGGTCTAAAGGGCTTTGTAACGGTTGGTGCAATAGCAGCGGCACTCTCTAGTACAAACTCTGTTTTGGGTGCTATGAGTTCAGTTGCCATAGAAGATATATATAAACCGTATAAACTAAAATCAAACCCAGATACGGATGAGTATCACTTTGTAAAGATGGCAAAAGTGATGGTTCTTGTCTTTGCCTTTACACTTTTTATAATGGCGATTTTGAGTTATGTAGTACACTCTATGAGTAGTGTGCCTATCATTAGTTTTGCACTTGGAGTTATGGCTTATGCTTACAGCGGACTGCTTGGTGTATTTGCTGCAGCTATATTTACAAAACGTGGAAACTCAAAACTAGTACCTTTTGCACTACTGGCAGGGTTTTTATCGGTACTTAGCATGCAAGGGTACACTTTTGGCTTAGACATAGGTTTCGCATGGCAGTTGGTTATTGGTACGACTATATCATTTGCTATAATGCAGATTAAGAAAAGGTAAATATCAACAATGGCAAAAGAGTTATATATTGGTGTTATGAGCGGTACAAGTTTAGACGGTATAGATATATCATTATGTGCAATAGACAAGTCTAACTTTAAAGTAGTGTCTTCAAAAGAGTACCCATACGATGAAGAGTTAAAACAAGATATATTAAAAGCTATCTCAGACTCTATCTCACTAAAACAATATGGTGAGATAGATTACCGTCTGGGTATGATGTATTCAGATGCGATAAGAAAATTTTTAAACAACTTTTCACTAAATGCTAAAAATATCACAGCTATAGGTCTGCATGGACAAACACTATGGCATGAACCAAAATCACGATTTCCGTTTTCACTTCAAGCAGGAAATGCCTCTTTAGTATCAAAACAAATAGGGATAGACGTTGTAAGTGATTTTCGCTCAGGCGATATAGCACTGGGAGGAGAGGGTGCACCTTTTGCACCTGTATTTCACAGAGAGGTATTTAAACGCTTAGATAAAAAAACAGCAGCTCTTAACCTTGGCGGAATTGCAAACCTTACTATTCTTAACGGTGGTATACTTGGTTATGACGTAGGACCTGCAAATATCCTGCTTGATGCTTGGATACAAAAAAATGAAAATAAAAGTTATGACAAAGATTCAAAATGGGCACGTGAAGGTCAGGTTGACTTTTCACTTTTAAGTAAACTGCTAGATGAACCTTTCTTTTCTAAAAGCGCACCAAAGAGTACAGGTCGTGAGCTTTTTTCACTTGAATGGCTTGAAGATAAACTATATGGTTTTACGACTAGGACTCAAGATGTTCAAAGAACCCTACTGGAGCTTAGTGTAAGTGTTATAGCAAAAGAGATAAAAAAATACGATGTCCAACTAGTACTCGCATGTGGGGGTGGCGCGAATAACGGTTACTTTTTAGAACTTTTGGCTCAGAAATTAGACGGCATAGAAGTTAGTACAACAGACAAATACGGAGTAGATGGTGACTTCTTAGAAGCTATGGCATTTGCTTATTTCGCATATAAAAGAGTGCATAAAGAGTCTTTACATCTAAAGAGTATTACAGGTGCACATAGAGATGGTGTACTGGGGGCTATATATGCAGCTCATTAAAGAGTTCTTAGCTACAACTAAATATAAAGACTTTAATATCACCGTAGCATCTGCCGATGCGAGTTTTAGAAGATATTTTCGTATAAGTAAAGAGGCTGAGACTTTCATAGTTATGGATTCTTCGCTTGAAAAAGAGTCTTTAAAACCATTTTTAAAAATAACCAAACACCTTTTAGATGTAGGTGTAGATGCTCCACATGTATACTTAGAAGATATAGATAAAGGTTTTTTAGTCTTAGAGGATTTGGGTAGTACCGATTTGTTAAACTCTCTAAATGAGGATAATTTTAAACACCTTTATAAACTGGCTATGGATGAGATAGCAAAGATGCAAAAAGCGGATGTAACAGGTCTGCCTCTTTATGATGAGACATTTTTAAAACAAGAGATGTCATTGATGAGTGAGTGGTTTTTAGATAAGTATGTAAAAGATACAGAGTATGATAAAAAGATGATAGAGGATACTCTACATGTAATATCACAAGAGGTACTCTCACAACCGCAAGGATATTTTGTACATCGAGATTTTCACTCAAGAAACATCATGGTTAAAGACAGTAATACTTTAGGTGTTATAGATTATCAAGATGCAATGAATGGAAGTATAACTTATGACTTGGTCTCACTTCTTAGAGACTTGTATATATGCTTTGATAAGGACGATATAAAAGAGCTAGCTTTATACTTTAGAGATCTAATAGGTTCTAATGCAAGTGATGAAGAGTTTATACGCTGGTTTGATTTTATGGGACTTCAACGCCATATAAAAGTGCTTGGCATATTTGCAAGACTATATCTTCGTGACGGTAAAGACGGGTACTTAAAAGACCTACCGCTAACTATGCACTATGTGTTAGAATCTGCGCTCAAGTATGAACAGACACAAGAGCTGTACAAATACCTTAAAACAATCGAGTTAAAATAGTTACATGACGGCAATGATATTAGCAGCAGGGCGCGGTGAGAGAATGCGTCCATTGACGAACGAGAGGCCAAAACCGCTTTTAGAGGTAAAAGGTAAGCCTTTAATTGTCTGGCACTTGGAAAAACTGGCACAAAACGGATTTAAAAAGGTAGTTATAAATATCGCACACCTTGGATATATGATACCAGAGCAATTAGGTGATGGTTCAAAATGGGATATTGAGATAATATATTCAGACGAGCAAGACAGCGGTGCACAAGAGAGTGCAGGCGGTATACTCAAAGCATTAGAGCATTTGAGTGATGAGTTTTTAGTAGTCAACGGTGATGTGTGGTGTGATTATGAGTTTAATAATAGTTTTTCATTAGATGATAAACTGGCACATTTGATACTGGTAGAAAATCCTGAACATAATCCAAAAGGGGATTTTGAATATAAAGATTCAAAGTATACTTTTTCAGGTATTGGTTACTATAGTAAGAAAATTTTTGCTAATATTGCACAAACAAAACTAGCATTAGCACCGATATTAAAAGAAAATATAGAAAAAAATAAAATAAGTTTTGAGTTATATAAGGGGAAATGGATGGATATAGGTACACCGCAGAGGTTAAAAGAGGCGAATGATGCGTAAGTTATTAATATTAATTGTAGCTCTAAGTGTTAGTTTGTCTGCACAATATACTAATTGTGATTTTCAAAATGATCATTATACAGATGTATGTAAAAGAGTAGTAAGAAACGGTGTAAGTTATGATTATGCAAATAGGTTTTTACTTTCACACTTTAAGACAAACAAATTTGATGAGGTAAGTTGGAAGTATCTTCAGCCAAAACATATCAGAAAACATAAAAAAAATGAAAAAAAAGCAAATAACCTTCTTATCCCCCATATCCCAAAAATTGTAAAACATTTAAAAAAGTATAAAGAAGTATATGACTACAGTGAAAAAAAATACGGTGTAAACCGTGAGATAATAGCATCTATTTTGATGAAAGAGACATATCTTGGAAAATTACAACCAAAGCATGACGCTTTTATAGTTTTTAATACAATAGTAAGAAGAGTAAATCCAGAATCACCGCGTCAGAAGTGGCTTTTAAAAATGGGTAAGTCAAATATGGCATCTATTATCAGACACTGTTATAAAAAAGAAGTTGAGCCAGAAGAGTGTAACCTGCCTAGTTCGTACGCAGGAGCTGTCGGGATACCTCAGTTTATGCCTGAGAACTTCAGATACGCTAAAAGTTACTGTGAAGGTGAAGTTTGTGATCTTACAAAGATGGAAGATGCAATAGTGAGTGCTAGTTACTTTTTACATAGACGTGCAAAGTTTAAAAAGCTTATTGACTGGAATAAGATACCAGATATGGAAATGATAGAATCAGATTGGTATGAGTATGAATATAAAAATAATTATGCTTCATTTTCATACAGAAAAAATAGAAACGGAAGAGTGTATGATTGTTTTGTTTGCGGGAAAAAAGATCTGCAATATCTTGATACATACATTAAAAAAATTCTAAAATACAATAACTCTTCTAACTATGCAGTAGGAGTCATGCGTTTAGCTTATGAAGCACATAAAATGTAGTGCTTTTTATATCTTCTTAAACAAAACAATATATAATATAATCAATTTATCACAAAAGAGGGACATGATTTTTAAATTATTATTTATTTATATTGTTTCTATCGAGTTAGTGTTAGCAGAACCGATAACTCCACTTCCTAAAGAGGTGAAAGTAAATGAACAAAAAGTCCAGCTTGGAAAAGAGCTATTTTTTGATACTGCGCTATCTTTGAACAATACTATCTCTTGTGCTACATGTCATGATCTAGATAAAGGCGGTGATGACGGACTTGATTTTTCAGTTGGAATTGATGGGAAAAAAGGTGATATAAATGCACCGACCGTATATAATTCTGTATATAATTTTAGACAGTTCTGGAACGGCAGGGCAAAAGATCTTGCAGAACAAGCAAAAGGTCCAATAGAGAACCCTATAGAGATGGGTAATAGTTTTGATACTCTAATACCTGAACTTAAAAAAACTCACTACAAACAAAAGTTTGAAAATATTTATGAAAATGGGATCACTGAAGATAATATCGTAGATGCCATAGCTGAGTATGAAAAGACTTTAATAACACCAAACTCACCTTTTGACAGATACCTAATGGGTGAAAAAAACGCTATCACTCAAGATCAAAAAGAGGGTTATGAAATATTTAAAGACAAGGGTTGTATAGCTTGTCACCATGGAATAAATGTGGGTGGAAATCTATATAATAAATTCGGTGTAATGGAAGCTGCCAAGTCAAAACGTAAAGGCAGATACGAGGTCACAAAAAAAGAAGAGGATATATACTACTTTAAAGTTCCCTCACTAAGAAACATAAATAAAACTTCACCATATCTCCATGATGGCAGATATACTGATCTATCGGACGTTGTAAAATTTATGGCACGTTTTCAACTCGGTCGCACTATTACTGAAGAAGAAGTAGCTAAAGTAGTTAAATTTTTAGAATCACTAGATGGTGATAAGCCAAAAACGGCGCAAAAATAGTATGAACAGATCACATAATTTTAATGAGAAAAAAAGAGTAGATCTAGTTTATGCTTTAATAATATTTTTTATAATTTTGATCTCACTGTTGTCTTTGTATCTTGTTAAAGTAAACAATATTATAGAAAGTGACATAAAATATAAAAACGCATTATCTGAACTGAATCTTTTAGACAAAGGTTTTGAAAACTTTTTCTATAAGTCAACTACTTTTAACAACTACGACAATATTAATAAAAACGTTGAAAAATTCGAAGAGATAGTAAGCTTTTTAGAGTCTAATAATAAGCACGACATGTTTACAAGTAGATATGAAATATTTACAAAAAAGCTTAAAAAAGATTTTGAAGAGAAAAAGTATGTAATAGAATTATTTAAATCACAAAATGCATTACTAATAGGTTCTATGCACTATCTTGTAAATTTAAATGAAACAGTCTCTTCTAAAAAACTTTTAGATAAAAAAGATATTGATATTTTAGATAATACACTGACTAAAATAATGCTTTTTTATATAAACCCCTCGTTTGAAAGCAAAACGATAGAAAAAAACTTGAACTATCTTACTAAAGTATATAAAAAGAGTTATCTTAATGAATTAAAGATGTTTATAAACCATGCTAGAAATGATGTAAAGAGTATTGAAAAATTATCCAATATAAAAAACAGAGTCTACCCTTTAAAACGATCTATAAAAGATCTTGAGAGTTTTTTGGATGAGAAGTTTAAAGATGCAATCTCTAATGGTCGTATAGTCGTTGCTATATTATTTGTAATAGCTTTTATAGTTTTATTTACTCTACTTCTTATGTATAAACGCTCACTAAAAATAAAAGATGAACTTATAAGTTTTACAACTGCGGTTGAGAACAGCTACAACTCTATAGTTATCACAGATACCGATAGCAACATCACTTATGTAAATGACATGGTAATAAAAGAAACAGGATATAAAAGATCTGAGTTAATTGGTCAAAACCCAAGAATACTAAAATCAGGACATAAACCAGACATATTTTACAAAGAGTTGCATGAAGATCTAAGAGATGGGAAAAAATGGGACGGAGAGTTTATAAATAAACGAAAAGATGGAACTGAGTTTTATGAGAAAGCTTCCATTATCCCTATATACCACGATGGTGAAATAGTAAGTTTTTTAGCTATCAAGTTAAATATTACAGACTATATCTTACAACAGCAAAAAGTTAAGCATATGGCTTATCATGACTCTCTAACATCTTTGCCAAATAGAGCAAATATAGAAGAATATTTAGAAACAAATATACCTGTTGCTAAACGTAATAAGCTGAGTATTGCTATTTTATTTATAGATATTGATAATTTCAAAACCATAAATGATACTTTGGGACATGATGTAGGTGATGAGTTTATTAAAGAGTGTGCAAAAATTCTTAAAAGCTCAATAAGACAATCTGACTTATTAGCTAGGGTTGGTGGTGATGAGTTTGTTATAGTGCTTCAAACATTAGAGAGTGACTATAGTGCCACTAAAGTATGTGAAAATATTATAAGTAAGTTTCAAAATCCTATCCAAACAAAAAGTGCCAAATTAAATATTACTATGAGTATCGGTGTATCTATGTTTCCAGATGATGCAGATAACTACATAACATTGTTTAAATATGCAGATATGGCGATGTATAAAGCAAAAGAGAATGGAAAGAACAACTTTCAGTACTACAGTAAAAGCCTCTCCTCAAATATACACGGTAGACTAGATATTGAACAGGCTTTAAAATATGCAGTACATAACAATGAGATCTATACGATGTATCAACCAAAATATGATTTACAAACACGTAATATTGTAGGTTTTGAAGCTCTTGCTAGATGGGAAAATGAAAAATTAGGCTTTGTACCACCTGATAAGTTTATACCTATAGCAGAGAATACAAATGATATTATTTCAATTGGTCTGCATGTATTTAAAAAAGCTTGTGAAGACTTTTTAGAGTTTAGAAGAGTAGATGACACTATAGAGTATATCTCTATAAATATATCAACCGTACAGTTATATCAAGATATATTTGTAGATGATATTATGAAAATAGTTAAGAATGTAGGCATAGCTACTAATCTGATCATGTTAGAGATAACAGAGACACATATAATGAAAAATATTTCACACTCTCTTGTTGTTCTTAACAAATTAAAAGCACTAGGTTTTTCAATATCTATAGATGATTTTGGAACAGGTTATTCATCTTTAAACTATTTGAAACGCTTCCCTATTAATGAGCTTAAAATAGATAAATCTTTTGTGGATGAATTGCCACATGATCTAAACGATGTAGCTATATCAAAAGCTATTATCTCCATGTCTCAAAATATGGGTTACAAAAATGTTGCTGAGGGTATCGAGACAAAAGAACAAGAGGAGTTCTTATCAGAAATAGGTTGTCAAATAGGACAAGGCTATTTCTTTTGTAAACCAAAGATTAAAGATGAGTTAATTTTGTTTTTGAAAGACCATACCGCTTAAATATTTTGCTACGGCATCTTCATCATTGGTGTGTTGTGATACATGTGAGGCTATTTTTTTTACATCAGCATGTGCATTTGCAACTGCTACAGACACTCCTGCTAATTCAAACATACCGATGTCATTTAAGTTATCACCAAAGACGGTATAGTGCTCGTAATCTATATTTAGATATTCATTTACTTTTTTTAATCCATGTGCCTTATCCGCATCTTTATGAAGCAGAGTCAAAAAGTAGCAGTTCATATAAGCCTCAGGTGCGAGTATATATTTTAAATTATCTCCAAAAACTTTAAAGAGTTCATCTTTTAACTCTTGTAACTCTGCTTCATTACCCATATATACAAGTTTAAAATTATCTTTCATCGCGCGAATGTCAGAGTGCTCTTCTAGATTATCATCGCCAGAGTATCTCTTAAGCAGTTCGCTTTGATAGTTGTTTCTTTTCTTTGGGTATAAAAATGCTTCATTTAAATTTAAGTCTTTAAGGGCCAGAACAAAAGGGTATAGCTTATATCTTGAGCCAAGCTCGATTATAGAATCTGCCATATCTTTTTCAATTATTTTAGTATCAATGATCTTTTTATCTTCACTTACTATAAGTGAACCGTCAAGCAAGATCATAGGAGCATTGATATGCAGACCTTTTAAAAACTGTCTAGTTTTATTGTAAGTTCTGGCAGTAGCTACAGACATAATTGATGAAGATGTTAGTGAGTTCCAAGTATCTTTTGTAAAATCACTTACGCTTAGATCACTTCTTAAAAAAGTATGGTCCAGATCGGTTATAAATACTTTACTCATCTATTTTTCTCTTTTTGCGTAAAACTCTTTTTTGAACTCGGCATATCTGTCATCTAAAATAGCTTGACGTGCTTGTTTCATCAGATCTAAATAATAAAAAAGATTATGTAGCGTTGCTAGGCGAAAATATGTTATCTCACGGCTTCTAAAAAGGTGGTTCATGTATGCACGGCTGTATCTTTTACATGTAGGACATTCACATTCAGGATCGATTGGAGCAGGATCCTCTTTAAACTTCGCACCTTTGATATTTAACTTTCCAAAAGATGTAAAAAGTGTACCGTTTCTAGCGTTGCGTGTCGGCATTACACAGTCAAACATGTCGACTCCGCGTTCAATATTTTCTATTAAATCTTCAGGAGTCCCGACACCCATTAAGTAACGTGGTTTATCCTTTGGCATGTACTGGGTAGTATGCTCGACCGTGTCGTACATCTCATTGTTTAACTCACCGACACTAAGTCCGCCTATAGCAAATCCGTCATAATCAAGTGCACATAACTCAGTTGCACTTTTTGTACGCATCTCTTTATCAGTACCGCCTTGAATAATAGCAAATATATTTTGCTCTACTCCAACTCCCTCTTTTTGCTTTTGGCGAAAGTAGTTTATAGATTCCTCAGCCCATGCAGTTGTTCTCTCAATAGATAGTCTGATACGTTCACGTGTAGCTGGAAGAGCCACTAGGTCATCAAGTATCATCATAATATCGCTTCCAAGATTATGTTGAATATCTATAACTTTTTTTGGTGTAAAGAAGTGTTTTGAACCATCTATATGGCTACGAAACTCTATACCGTCCTCTTTTGCTTTTGATATATCTGAGAGTGAAAAAGCTTGAAACCCGCCACTGTCAGTGAGAAAGCTTTTAGGATATGTAGAGAACCCATGTAGTTTCCCCATTTTTGCAATAGTCTTATCACCTGGGCGAAGATAAGTATGGTAAGTATTTGCCAGTATAATCTCAGCACCAAGTATATCGACTACGTCTTCCATATCAAGAGCTTTTATACTTCCAAGTGTACCTACAGGCATGAACACAGGTGTTTTTATAGTTGAATGTGCCGTTTGTATAGTACAAGCACGAGCATTTTTACTAGTAGCATCTAAAGTAAATTTCATATGTAATAAAGTCCCAAAAGTAGTTATTTTAATGCAATTATAACATTTCAAATTGTATATTTTAGAAAACTTATGTATAATAATTAACTATGTTCATATATGTTAATATGTGAATTCGTATAAAAGGTAGATGATGAAGATATATTTAGTGTTATTGTTGTTGTTTTTTACTTCATTATTTGCAGCAGAGCAAACAGAATCAAAAGTGTCATTGCAACTTCAGTGGAAACATCAGTTTCAGTCTGCAGGTTATTATATAGCCAAAGAGAAGGGCTTTTATAAAGATGCAGGTTTAGATGTTGAGATCAAAGAGTACAATTCAAATTCAAATGTTGTAAATGAAGTAGTATCCGGTAGAAGTACATTTGGTATAGGCAGGTCATCACTTGTCATAGATAGAAGCATGGGTAAGCCCGTCGTTATATTTGGTGCAACTTTTCAAAGATCGCCACTAATTCTTATTACAATAGACCCACAAATTAAAAAATTTTCAGATCTAAAAAATAAAAGAATAATGATGACAGACGATGCAGGTATATCTGCATCAATTCTGGGTATGTTATTCTCTAACGGCTTAAAAAAAGAGGACTTGGTCTTACAAGCTCACTCATTTAACTATAAAGATCTAATAGACAAAAAAACGGATGCTATGGCATCGTACATATCTAACGAGACATATAGTCTTGAAAAAGACAATGTAAAGTATAAAATATTTGATCCGTCTGTATATGGATTTGATTTTTATGAAGATATTGTATTTACATCTGAATCACAGATGAAAAATAATACACAAGAGGTTAATGCTTTTAGGGAAGCTTCAATAAAAGGCTGGAAGTGGGCATTTAACAACATTGAAGAGAGTGCAAAGATCATATTTGATAAATATAATACTCAAAATAAAACTATGGATAGTTTGATATATGAGGGTTATGTTCTTAAAAAAGTAGCCTTTGCAAGAGGGGTGCCTTTTTTCTCTGTAAACAAGAAAAAAATAGATGCTATAGCTAGAGTTTTCAGACTTAAAGGACTAATGGAAGGAAGCTTTGATATACACAGTTTTGCATATGAATATAAAACTAAAGTTAAAATAGGTGTATTAGCAAAGCGTGGAAAAGAAGCAACTTTAGATAGATGGAACTCCTTAGCAAACTATTTAAACGATGAGTTGGATTATTATGATTTTGAGATCGTACCTTTAGAGTTTAATGAGATGCAAGATATTGTTAAAAACAAGGGCGTTGATTTTGTAATTACAAATACTATGTATTATGTTTTACTTGAGAATGAATATGGTATTTCAAGAATTGCCACACTGGTAAACTCTGATGATCTGAACAACTATGATCTAAAAGAATTTGGCGGTGTGATCTTTACAAAAAGAAGCAATACAGAGATAAATACCATAAAAGATATAGAAGACAAAAAAGTTGGTGCAGTTAGTGAACTTAGTTTTGGCGGCTGGGTCATGGGGTATGAACAACTAGTTAAGAACGGTATTGGCATAAAAGATATTGATCTTAGTTTTTTAGGTACACACGACGCTGTTGTAAAAGCTGTTTTAAGTGAAGATGTTGAAGTAGGGATAGTAAGAACTGATACTTTAGAGAGAATGGAGTTTGAAGAAAAAATTGAACTCTCTGAATTTAAAGTTATAGAACCTAAAGAATATGAAACTTTTCCATATCTTATAAGTACAAAACTATATCCTGAATGGCCGATAGCTAAGTTGAAACATAGTTCTGATGCTTTGGCAAATAAACTCTTGGCAAAACTTGTTTCTTATGAGCCTAGTACGGAAGATATCTCCAAATTTAACATTAAAGGCTGGACTGTACCACTTGATTATTCAACAGTTCATAACCTTCTTAAAGAGTTACGTGTAAAACCTTATGAGAATGTAACAGTACGTTTTGAAGATATTATTAAAGAGTACAAAGAGTATGTATACCTTATCTCTATTTTAACTTTACTTCTTGTAGCAAGACTTTTTTATGATTTTAAATATAATAAACAGTTGGATTTTGCAGTAAAAGAGAAAACCAGAGAGTTGATACTTGCAAACAAAAGATTAAAAGTTATAGCAAACCAAGATTATTTAACAGGTATAAGTAACAGAGCTCATTTTATGAAGTTTGCAAAAAAGTATTTTGATATTGCACATAGAAATAATGAAGAGTTACAGATGTTATCACTAGATCTTGATTTTTTCAAAAAAATAAATGATACTTACGGACATCAGGCAGGTGATTGTGTACTTAAAGAGTTTACGGACAAGGTGTCTTTTTTACTAAGAAAAAGTGATTTATTTGGACGTGTCGGTGGTGAAGAGTTTTGTATAGTCCTTCAAAATACATCCTTAAGCGGTGCAGAGAAGTTTGCACAAAGGATATGTACACATATAGAGGGTACGCCAATGGAATGTGACGGACATATAATAAGCATTACTGTGAGTATAGGTATAGCTACACTAAACGGTGAAGAGACTATAGAGGGTTTGATCAAAAAGTCAGATATAGCTCTATATGATGCTAAGAAAAATGGCAGAAATCAGGTAAGAATCTACTCAGGTGAATAAGTCTTTCTAATTTTTAAGTCCACTTTTTGTAGAATACGAAAAAATATTTTTAAAAAGGTATATTAATGGCAACTATTGGTATGAGTGATATCAAAAAAAATGTTCGTTTAATTGTTGGTGAAGTTCCATATAAAGTGGTTGAATTTCAACACGTTAAACCTGGTAAAGGTGCGGCATTTGTACGTATGAAGATGAAAAGTTTTTTAAACGGTAAAGTGGTTGAAAAAACTGTTCATGCTGGTGATAAATTTGAAGTACCGGTAATTGACTATAAAACTATGCAGTACCTGTATGATGATGGTGACATGTATCAGTTCATGGATACTGAAACTTATGAGCAATTCGGTCTTTCATATGAGCAGTGTGACGAAGCATCTAAGTGGTTCAAAGATGGTGTAAATGTTGATATTATCTTTTTCAAAGGTAATGCGATCTCAGTTGCAGCTCCAGAGATCATGGAATTCGTTATTACTGAAACTCCACCTAACTTTAAAGGTGACACATCAAGTGGAAGTAAAAAACCGGCTACTCTAGAGAGCGGTGCTGTTGTTCAAGTACCATACCACGTATTAGAGGGTGATACTATTAAAGTAAACACAGTTGATGGTGAGTACTTAGAGAAAGTTAAGTAAGCTTACTATTTTTTAAAAGGTATATGATTTTTCATAATACCTTTTTACCTCTATAAGATCATTTTAAATCTTCTTCTAAAAATTACTTCATATTAAGACAAACTTACTATAATATTTTTAATAATTTAGGATAGGATTTTTATGAGCGCTCAACCTTTTACTCATCTTCATTTACATACCGAATATTCACTTCTAGATGGTGCAAATAAACTAACAAATTTAGTAAAACAAGTTAAAGAGCTTGGTATGACAAGTGTCGCTATGACTGATCATGGAAACATGTTCGGGGCAATAGATTTTTACAAACAGATGACCGAAGCGGGGATAAAACCTATCATAGGAATGGAAGGATATATCCATAACGGTGAAACATTAGATGATAAGTCTACAAAACAACGTTTCCATATATGTTTATATGCTAAAAACAAAAAGGGGTATGAGAACTTAATGTACCTTTCATCCCAAGCTTTTATAGAGGGGATGTACTATTTTCCGCGTATAAATAAAAAGCTGCTTCGAGATCACTCCGAAGGTGTTATATGTACCTCTGCATGTCTGCAAGGTGAAGTTAACTGGCACCTGAATCTTCAAAACGAAAGAAATGTAAAAAACGGTGCACTTGGGTATGAGGGAGCAATTGCTGCAGCACGTGAATATAAAGAGATCTTCGGAGATGATTTTTACTTAGAGATCATGCGTCATGGTATTGGTGACCAGCTTCATATAGATGATCAGATCCTTAAAATATCTAAAGAACTAGATATAAAGCTAGTAGCTACAAACGACACACACTACACATATCCTGATGATGCACAGTACCATGAAGCATTTATGTGTATTGGTATGAATAAACTCTACGATGATCCAAATCGTATGCGTCACTCAGTACATGAATTTTATTTGAAAAGCCCACAGCAGATGGAAAAACTTTTTGCCGACATTCCTGAAGCACTACAAAATACACAAGAGATAGTAGATAAGTGTGAAAATTTTGTACCTATCGTAAAGACACCTACACCTCCAAACTTTAAATTTACAAAAGAGTATGCTCAAAAAGAGGGACTTGATATAGACTTTCAAGATGACCCGCCATTAAGTTCTGATGCAAGCGATGAAGATAAAAAGAAACATATGCTCTCAGCAGATAAAAACGATGCAGCATACTTTATTTACAAATGTCGTGAAGGATTAAAAGAGCGTTTAAAGATCGTTCCAGAGACACGCCATCAGGAGTATAAAGACAGACTAGAGTTTGAGATGGAGATCATAAATTCTATGAAGTTTCCGGGCTACATGATGATCGTATGGGATTTCGTTGCAGAAGCAAAACGAATGGGAATTGCCGTTGGACCCGGACGTGGTTCAGCAGCAGGTTCTTTAGTTGCATATGCTCTTGAGATCACAGATATCGACCCTATGAAGTATGATCTTCTTTTTGAGAGATTTTTGAATCCTGAACGTGTATCTATGCCCGATATAGATATGGACTTTATGCAGGCACGCCGTGGTGAAGTTATAGACTATGTTGTAAAAAAATATGGACGTAATCAGGTAGCTCAGATCATCACATTTGGTTCACTTTTGGCAAAAGGGGTTATTCGTGATGTTGCGCGTGTACTTGACATGCCACTATCTCAGGCCGATAAGATGGCAAAACTTATACCCGATGAACTTGGAATTACCCTAAATGGAAAGACGAAAGGTGATGAATTTAAACCTGGTGCTTTTCAAAAAGAGCCTAAAATTCAAGAGCTTATCGAGAGTGACCAAAATGCAGCTCGCGTTTGGGAGTTTGCAAAAAAACTCGAAGGTCTAAAACGTAACTCAGGTATACATGCAGCGGGTGTTGTTATCTCAAATGAAGAACTTTGGAAAAAGACACCTATCTATAAGCCATCTGGTGAGAACACGTTTGTAACTCAGTACTCACTTAACTATATGGAAGATATCGACCTTATTAAATTTGACTTCCTTGGTCTTAAAACACTGGATGTTATTCAAAATGCTACAAAACTTATAAAGCGCCGTTTTGATATTGATGTAGATTGGCATAAGATAGATGAGAATGACTCTAAAGTATATGAAGTTATCCAAACCGGTGAAACTGTAGGAATGTTTCAGATAGAATCCTCAGGTATGCAGGATCTGAATAAACGTCTTAAACCGTCAAACTTTGAGGATCTTATCGCGGTCTTGGCACTATACAGACCGGGACCGATGGAATCAGGGATGCTTGATAACTTTATTGAGCGTAAACACGGTAGAAAAGAGATATTTTATCCATTTGAAGAGGTTAGTTTTGATCTTCTAAAAGATACGCTTGGACCGACATACGGGATGATCGTATATCAAGAGCAAGTTATGCAGATCGTTCAGATCATAGGTGGTATGAGTCTTGGTGGAGCGGATATTGTTCGTCGTGCTATGGGTAAGAAAAAAGTTGAAGAGATGGAGAAATATAACCGTCTTTTCTCTGAGGGTGCACAGAAACTTGGACTTGATTATAATCAGGCAAGTGAGCTGTTTAAGCTTATTGAAAAATTCGCTGGATATGGTTTCAATAAATCTCACTCTGCAGCATATGCGATGGTTACTTTTCAAACTGCCTGGCTTAAAACATATTATCCAAATGAGTTCATGGCAGCACTTCTAACAAGTGATAAAGACAATACAGATAAAGTTGTACGCTATATTGATGAAGTTAAACGTATGGGCATTGAGCTAGGACCTCCTGATATTTGTGACTCTTACTTAGAGTTTTCCGCAATTACAAAGGATGATACAGATATTGTTCTTTTTGGACTTGGCGGTATAAAAGGGGTAGGTGAAGCTGCTATCCACTCAATGTTAGAAGAGCGTGAAGCAAATGGTGATTATACTTCTTTACAAGATTTTGTAAACAGAATAGAACCATCAAAAGTAAACAAGCGTGTTATTGAATCGTGCATAAAAGCAGGGGCATTTGATAGATTTGGATACTCTCGTAAAGCTCTGCTTGATCAGATAGAGACAATAGTAGATACTGCAAAAAATGCAAGTGAAGCTAAGAAAAATGCAGCTGGTAGTTTGTTCGGCGATGATGCGGAGATAACTACGGTTGAATTAAAGCTTACAAACTCTGAGGAGTATGGATTAAAATCTATTTTAGAGTTTGAAAAAGACACTTTAGGTTTTTATGTATCGGGACATCCTTTAGATGATTTTAGAGAAGAGATAGATCAGTTAAACTATACGCTCTCTTCTGAGATATCAGATGCAAAAGATGGTTCATACGTTGTCTTTATAGGTAAAGTAGAAGAGATAGAAAAGAAGATGTCCAAAAAAGGTAACCCTTTTGGGATAGTAAACCTTATGGATTTTCACGGAAATATTGATATTATGCTCTTTGAAGATAAAATAAAAGAACTTGATGATATGGATCTTAATGAACCTATAGCTTTTAAGGCAAAGATTACTCATACTGAGATGTTCACGCGCATAGGTGTTACAAAGATCATGACTCTTAAAGAGGCCACAAAAGAGACTAAAAAAGTCAAAAAAGAGGTTCGTGAGATACCAGAAGAGCCATTGAATTTAGCTATAAAACATAGCGATAATACAAAAGTATTAGAAGAACTATATACTCTTATTAGACAAAATCCTGGAAGTAGAGAGTTAAAACTGACAATTATCTCTAAACTTCAAAATATTGTTATAGATTCCGGCATAAGAGTAAACAATAATATTGTTAAAGCTATAGATGGTAACGAAAATATTGATATTTTGTGAGTATTTAAGTAATATAGGGTCATAACAAAAAAGGGGAATACAGTATATGTCGTTTGATATTTCAAATTTACAAGAACATAATTCCGAGCTTCTAAAACTACTTACACAGCATTTGCCTGACATGCTTTGGGTAAAAGATTTAGAAGGAAAGTATTTGTATGCCAATAAAGCTATATGCGATGGTTTGCTAATGGCAAAAGATACTAACGAGCCTATAGGAAAAGGTGATGTGTTCTTTGCACTGCGTGAGAGGGAAGCTCACAAGGAAGACCCTGATTGGCATACTTTTGGAGAACTTTGTTTTAACAGTGACCAAGTTGTTATAGATAACAACAAACCTATGAAGTTTGAAGAGTATGGAAATGTAAAAGGTAAACTTATGTATCTAGAAGTTTACAAAGCTCCTTTTTATGATGAAGATGGAAATATACTTGGTACTGTCGGAGCAGGTCGCGATATAACCCAGATGAAAACAGTACAAATGGATCTGGAAAAAAGTCTAAAAGTTCTTAATAAACAAAGAGAACTACTCGATTATAAAAAAAATCATGACACTTTAACTCATCTTCCAAACCGTACATTATTATTAGATAGATTAAATCAGTCTATTAAGATCTCTAAAATAGACAATAAAAACATAGCCGTATTATCTATAGATCTAGATCATTTTAAAGAGATAAATGATTCTTTAGGACACGAGATCGGGGATAAGCTTTTGTTAGAGTTTAGTAAAAGGGTAAAAGCAAAAGTTGGAAAAACAAATACAATATCACGACTAGGTGGTGATGAGTTCTGTATAGTATTAAATGAGATAGATGATTTGGTTGAAGTTACTGATTTTATTTACATGTGCATGGATTGTATAAAATCACCATTTTATATTGATGAGCATGCATTATATATGAATATGAGTATCGGTGTGTCCATATACCCACATGACGGTAAAAAAGCAGATGTATTACTTAAAAATGCTGATGCGGCCATGTTTAGAGCAAAAGAAAATGGAAGAGCTCAGTACTCTTTTTATGATGAAGAGATGACTAAAAAAGCATATGATAGAGTTGTGCTAGAGACACAATTAAGAGAGGCCCTGCAAAAAGATGAGTTAGTAGTTCATTACCAACCGCAGATCAATTCGATGACTAATGAACTCATTGGTATGGAAGCTCTTGTAAGATGGGAACATCCTACTATGGGTTTTGTGTACCCGGATAAATTTATACCTTTGGCTGAAAGTACTGGTATGATAGTTGAGATGGATAGAGAAGTTATGAAAAAATCTATACTTCAGCTTCATAAATGGTATCAAGATGGTTTAAATCCTGGAAAACTTTCACTAAATCTTTCTATTAAGCAGATGGAAAATCATAGTTTTACGGACTTTTTTAATGAGTTACTACTTTATAAAGAGTATCTGTACGATAAGCTGGAGTTTGAAGTTACCGAGAGTCAGATCATGGCTAATCCAGAAGCTGCAATTAAAACACTAAATGAGATCAGAAGTTTTGGTATATCAATAGCAATCGATGATTTTGGAACGGGATATTCATCACTCTCTTATCTAAAGAGATTACCAATTGATAAATTAAAGATAGACAAATCATTTATAGATGATCTGCCTCATGATGTTGAAGATGCAGCAATAACAAAAACAATTATAAGTCTACATCAAAATCTCAATATTGATATTATTGCAGAAGGTGTTGAGAACCAACAGCAGATAGACTTTTTAAAAGAGCAAAAATGTGAAAATATTCAAGGCTATTTTTACGCTAAACCTATGTGTGCAAAAGATATGACAGAGTTTATAAAAAAATACAATCAATAAGGAAGAACAACTTGGATAGAAAAGATTTTAATGAGGGTTTACTAGGGTTTTTAGATGCATCGCCAACACCTTTTCATGCTACACAAAATATGAGTATGATGCTTGAAAATGCAGGATTTATTAAACTTTTAGAAGAAGAAAAATGGAGCCTGAAAGAGGGTGAAAAATATTATATTACCAGAAATGATTCATCTCTAATAGCCTTTACATATCCCAAGTCAAAAAATTACCTTTTAGTGGGTGCTCATACAGATTCGCCAAACTTGAAGTTAAAACCAAACTCTGTTATAAAAGAGCACGGTGTAGTAAAGTTTGGAGTTGAACCTTATGGTGGTCTGCTTTTAAACCCTTGGTTTGACAGAGACTTGTCTTTAGCAGGTCGTGTTAGTTATTTGGATTCAAACAATACGATTAAAGAGACATTGATAGATGTTAAAAAGAAAATAGCGACTATCCCGTCTTTGGCAATTCACTTAGATGATAAAGCTAACAATGAAAGAACTATAAACAATCAAACAGATATTTTGCCTGTTTTAAGCACAAATGATGATTTTGATTTTGAAGAGTTCATAAGATGGCAGTTAGAACAAAAGGGTATAAAAGATGCCAAAGAGATATATGCAAGTGAGCTTAGTTTTTATGATGCTCAAAATGCTTCATATGTAGGACTTCGTGATGATTTTATAGCCTCGGCAAGACTTGATAACTTGCTCTCATGTTATGTCGGACTTGTAAGCATTTGTAGTATAGATGAGACTAAAGCTATGATGTTTGTGGCAAATGACCATGAAGAGGTTGGAAGTGATAGTGTTGCAGGTGCAAGCGGGAGCTTTTTAGAAAACACACTAAAGAGAATGTTTAGTGATTATGAAGATTTTGTACACATGGTACGATCATCTACACTAATAAGTGCAGACAATGCACACGCAGTACATCCAAACTATCCAACTAAACATGACAAAGAACACTCTCCTTTAATGAATAAAGGTGTAGTTATAAAAATTAACGCTAATCAGCGTTATGCATCGAGTTCAAAAACTATTTCAAAGTTTATGAATGTAGCTTCAAGTGTAGGTGAAGAGTATCAGCAGTTTGTAACTAGAAGTGATATGGGATGTGGTTCGACAATAGGTCCACTTACTGCTACTAGACTGGGGATAGATACTATAGATGTAGGTCTTCCAACTTTGGCTATGCACTCGATCAGAGAGCTTGCCGGAAGTGACGATGCTCACTCACTTTATAAAATAATCTTAGGATATACTCTTTGAGTGAAAATCAAATAACCCAAGAGGAACTCACACTTTTAATCGAGCAGACTTATAAGGTTGAGAAAGAGTTTACAGATCTTAAACAATCTTATGAGCATCTTCAAGGTACTGTTGAAAAGGTAGTCGAGTTTTTGCCAAATGCCATATGGATCTTGAATGAAGACGGTGAAGTCTTTTTGCAAAATTCAAAAGCTAGAGAGTTGTGGCAGTTATTTGAAGTCATGGAGCTTCGCGAGGATGATTATGAGCTTAATTTTGAAGATCGCTCATACATAGTTAAAAGTTCAACGCACAAAGATAAAAAGATGTTCTCATGTACGGATATTACCGAGCAAAAAAGAAGAGAAAATCTAGCAACCATGGGGCAGATGGCTGCACACCTCTCACATGAGATAAGAAACCCCATAGGTTCTATATCACTTCTTAGCTCAACTCTTAAAAAACGTGTTATGCCTGAAAATATTCCAATAGTTGAAGAGATCCAAAAGTCTATATTTAAGATAGAAAGAATCATAAAAGCAACTTTGATGTTCTCAAAAGGTATAAGACTAAATAAAAAAACTTTCAAGTTTTCAAAACTTAGAGAGGGACTTTTAAGTGACTGTGGAAACTACGGTTACTCAAAAGATATAAGTTTCATAATGCCTGAAAATGATTTTAATATTGACGGTGACTTTGATCTGTTGGAGATATTGTTTTCTAATTTTTTATTTAATGCCATAGACGCGATAGAATTAGATGATGAAGATGAGGGTGAGATAGAGATGCTGCATTCTTATGAAGATGATATGCATAAGTTTTATGTTTATGACAGCGGTGTACCTATAGAAAATAAAAAAGAGTTATTTGAAGCTTTCAAATCAACTAAGGTCAAAGGTAACGGTTTAGGTCTTGTGCTCTCGGCTCAAATAGCAGAAGCCCATGGCGGAAGAGTAGAACTTTTAGAGTCAGAGAAAAAAGGTTTTGCTATATATATAGCTTAATGATACTTAGGTAATAAAATGAATAAAGAAAAAATTGAAATACCAAGAACTACATTGGATTTTTATACGTATGAAAAAGAGGGTATTACTTATTATGAGTTTGATGCTACAGAGTGTTCACCGCCAGAACCCATGGTAAATGCTGTAGTAGCACTAAATAATCTAAAAGATGATAAACAAAGATTAATCGGAACCTTTTTTCATATTCCAACACCGCTATTTGAAAGAATCAAAGATAAATACAGTTTTGAAATTGAAGAACTCCAAAGCGGAGATTTTAGAATTGAATTCAAAATAGCTAAATAATTTAACACTCTGTTATCTTATAAAAACTATAATATCTTTTTTTACTCAAGGGATATTATGAAAACTATTTTGGAAATATTTGGTTCTATGAAGACCATGGCAATTCTTATGTCAATTTTTGCATTTGCGATCGGTTATGCGACATTTATAGAAAATGATTACGGTACTATAACCGCTAAAGCTGATATATATAATGCTTTATGGTTTGAAGTTTTATTAGGACTTTTAGTAGTTAACTTAATAATAAATATTGTTAGATTTAAGATGTTTAGTGTAAAAAAAGCACCGATCTTTATTTTTCATACGGCATTTTTAATTATAATTATCGGAGCTGCTGTAACACGTTATGTCGGATATGAAGGTACTATGCATATACGTGAGACTACAAGTTCTAACACTATGCTCAGTGCGCAAACATATTTTGGTGTAAGTGCAAGTATAGATACTAAGAATGTAAGTACACAAGAGAGCGTGTACCTGTCTAAACGCTCACAAAATTCACTTAGTTCAAGTTTAGAAATTTCTGGTAAAAAAGTTGATGTAAAACTTGTGCAGTATATCCCTGATGTTATTGAGACATTAGAAGAAGATAAAGATGGTGTACCTACTATAGATATGATGGTTACTTCTAACGGTTCAGGTCAGCCTTTAGTTATGAGAGAGGGTGAGTATTATAAGCTTCCTTCATATATCTTAGACTTTAACTCAGGTGCAGAGTTTAAAGACAAAGATGTCGTAAAAATATTTGTTAAAGATAAAAAACTTTATTTAGAACATAAGATGGGTCTTGGTACTTTAAGTATGGATACTCAAAAGAAAAATGAGATAAAACCAAGCTTGAGTACACCTTTTAATACAAGGATGCTTTATACAACAAAAACAGCAGGTTTTGTATTAAAGAAATTTTTTCCAAGTGCTAAGAAAAAACTTGTATCAAATCCAAATGCCAAAGCGATGCAACCAGGGTTGGACGCACTTGTATTTGATGTTAGTGTAGATGGTAAAAGTGAGATCGTACATCTGTTCGGGCAAGCAGGAAGAGAAGCTAAAGAGAGTCATAATGTTATAAACGGCGTTGATGTGCATCTTTCTTACGGTGCAAAAAAAATAAAATTGCCGTTTTCTATAAAGTTAAAAGATTTTCAGCTAGACAGATATCCAGGTTCTATGAGTCCGTCATCTTATGCTAGTGAAGTCGTACTTATTGATAAGGAAGAAAATTTAGAGATGCCATATAGAATATATATGAATAATATTTTAGAACACCGCGGATACAGATTTTTCCAATCATCTTATGACCAAGATGAGATGGGTACTATACTCTCAGTTAACAACGACCCTGGAACTTTACCGACTTATATAGGGTATATATTACTTACTATCGGTATGGTCTGGGCACTTTTTTCTAAAGGTAACAGATTTGCTTCTCTTACTAAAAAAGCAAAAAAAGCAGCTGAGGCTAGTGCATCTATACTGATGTTATCTGCACTTTTATCTTTAGGCGTAACACCTGCAGATGCCAATACACTGCCTCCTGAGTTAAAAACAATTGTTAGTTTTGACAAAGACCATGCCGGCGAGTTTGGAAAATTAGTTATACAAGATAGCGGCGGTAGGATGAAGCCTGTAGATACTTTATCTACTGAGATCTTAGCAAAACTTCATAGAGGTTCAAGTCTGAAAGTAGGCTCGTATTCATTAACTCCTACGCAGGTAGTTCTTGGAATGATGATAAAACCTGACGAGTACAGAGATGTAAAGATGATCCGTACAAAAAACAAAGAGATAAATAAGCTTATCTCAGTAAAAGAGGATTCTAAATATGCTTCTTTTTCTCAGTTTTTTATGGATCCTGATAATATGAGAGGCTATAAAATAGGTTCACATGTAGAGGATGCTATGAGAAAGCAGCCTAAAAATAGAGACCAGTTCGATAAAGATATATTGCGAGTTGATGAGAGAGTAAATATTGCCTACTCTGTATATACAGGCGCACTTTTAAAAATATGGCCGCGTCCAAATGATATTAACAATAAATGGTTCGCGACAATAGAAGCACTACAAACTTTTGAACATGAGGATGCATTAAAATTAAAAAAACTAGCATTTACATATTTTTCTTCTGTAGATGAGGGTATACAAAGTGGAAATTGGGACAATGCAAACGAAGCTATTTCTAAAATAGCTGAGTATCAAAAGTTTTACGGCAAAGATATATATCCGAGTTCAAGCAGGATAGATGCAGAGATATTTTACAATTATGCAAATATTTTTGAAAGTATCTACCCTTTATATCTACTGGTAGGTTTTGTGTTGTTGATCTTTAGTTTTTTAAAAATATTAAAACCGAGTTTCAAGCTAGGCATTGTTGCTAAATCTGCACTTTGGTTATTGATACTGTTTTTTATATTTCATACTATCGGTTTAGGTCTTCGCTGGTATATCTCAGGACATGCCCCTTGGTCTGATGGATATGAGTCTATGATATACATAGCTTGGGCTACAGTACTGGCAGGTTTTATATTCTCTAAACGCTCACCGCTAACTATGGCTTCAACTGCTATTTTAACGGGGTTAATCCTTTTTGTAGCACACCTAAACTGGATGGATCCTCAAGTAACAAACCTAGTTCCGGTGCTAAAATCATACTGGTTAAGTATACATGTAGCCACTATTACGGCTAGTTACGGTTTCTTAGGTCTTGGTGCACTGCTTGGGTTTATTGTAATAATTCTATTTGTGTTAAAGAATGAGAAAAACTCATTCCATATTTCAAATTCTATCAAAGAGTTAAATGCAATAAATGAGATGAGTCTGATGATAGGTTTAGCTATGCTGACTATCGGAAACTTCTTAGGCGGTGTTTGGGCAAATGAGTCTTGGGGACGCTACTGGGGATGGGATCCAAAAGAGACTTGGGCACTTGTGACTATACTTGTTTATGCGGTTGTAGTACACCTTAGATTTATTAAAGTACTATACAGCGAGTTTAATTTTGCGGTTATCTCACTGCTTAGTTATTCAAGTGTAATTATGACTTACTTTGGAGTTAACTACTACCTTGCAGGACTACACTCGTATGCCAAAGGTGACCCGGTTCCGATTCCTGATTTTGTACCTGTTACATATCTTATAATCGCTATAGTTATAGCACTGGCTTATAAAAATAGAAAACTAGCATAGAGAAACAGATGGGTTTTACAGGATTTGCTAAAGGGGCTTTGCCCTTTTTAGATTCTATTAGAAAAAACAACAACAAAGAGTGGTTTGAAGCTCATAAATCTGAGTATCAACAACTTATTTTAAACCCATCACGCCTTTTTGTAGAGGAGATGGGTGAACACTTAATGGCGCTAGAGCCGACCATCAATTTCTCACCTAAAATAAATAAATCTCTTTTTCGTATATATCGTGATACACGCAGGATGGGTGCAAATAAAGTCCCTATCAAACACAGAATAGGTTTTATATTTTGGCAAGGGTCTGGTAAAAGACTGCAAAACTCAGGGTTTTACATGCACTTTAGTCCAGATGAACTTTTGGCAGCTGTCGGTGTAAGATGGTTTGAAAAACCGATGTTAGATGCTTATCGTGAATATATAAAAGATGATGATAAAAGAGCTGAGTTAAAAAACATATTAGATAAGATCACATCAAAAGGATACGATGTTATAGAAAAAGGATACAAGCGTTTTCCTCGTGGATTTGACTCTGAGATGTCAAATGCTGATCTGTCGTTATATAAAGGTATGGCTACAACTAAAACCCTAAAGCCCGATTTGATATGTGATGGTGAAAAACTGATAGATACACTATATAAAATATATGAAGACATGTTAGAATTACAGCAGTTTATGTATGAAGTAAGTCTACATGTAAAAGGGGATGAAGATTGAGTAAAGAAGCAATAGTACTTTTAAATATGGGTGGACCAAACAATTTAGAAGAGGTTGAAGTTTTTTTAACAAATATGTTTAATGATAAAAATATTATTACGGTGAAAAGTCCGCTTTTAAGAAAATTTATTGCTACTATGATAACTTTTACAAGAACAGAATCATCCCAAGAGATATATGAAAAACTCGGGGGAAGATCTCCGATAGTAGGGCATACAAAGAACTTGGTTAAAAAGCTTCAAGATAAAGTAGGTGAGGGTGTTGTAGTTGATTTTGTTATGCGATATACTCCACCGTTTGCTGATGAAGTAATAGAGCGTTTAAATGAAAAAAACGTAGATAAAATTTATCTTATTCCATTATATCCACAGTTCTCAACTACTACTACAAAGTCATCATTAGAAGATTTCGAGCAGCAGTATCATCTACATGGAGATAATGCACTCCTTAGCGAGATAAAACATTTTTTTCAAAATGAAAAATACAACGAAGCGATTTTAAAAAACATACAAGATGTGATGACTACTGAAAAGTATAGTGAGTATGAGATAATCTTTTCAGCTCATGGATTACCACAAAAGATAGTTGACGCAGGTGACGTATATCAAAAACATGTAATCAGACATGTGGGTATTTTAAAAACAATGATGGACAAAAAAGATATGGACTTCTCTCATGTGCATATAGCTTACCAGTCAAAAGTCGGACCGATGGCATGGCTTAGACCTGCACTAGATGAAAAACTTGAAGAGTTAAAAGGTAAAAAAGTAGTTATTTTTCCAATAGCATTTACGATAGACAATTCAGAAACTGATTATGAGTTAGATATTGAGTATAGGGAATTTGCACAAGAGATCGGTGTGTCTGATTATAAAGTTGCAAGATGTCCAAATGATAGTGAACTTTTTGTTCAGGCTCTGGTAGATATATATGAAAAAATGAGATAAATATGAAAGTAGTTATTTTTGATATGGACGGCACTTTGCTTGATTCTCAAAAAGACATAACCATATCTATTAATCATGTAAGAAAAAAATACTACAGTCTAGAACCTTTGAGTGAAAAGTTTATCGTTGAAGCTATAAATATGGAAGTAAGAAATCTTCCATATATGTTTTATAACACAGAGATATATGAAGATAATGCAAGAGATATGTTTGAAGAACATTATTATGAGCAGTGCATACAAAATACATATCTGTATGATGATATACAACATACAATAGAGTCTCTGTTTAAAAACAATATTAAAATGTCGGTGGCAACAAATGCACCTACTAAATTTGCAAAAAGGATGCTTGAACATCTAGATATCGCACATATGTTTGATCTGATAATAGGTGCAGATAAGGTAAAAGAATCAAAGCCAAGTCCCGAAATGTTAGAGTGCATTTTAAAACACTATAATTTTGAACACACTAAACACAAAGCATGGATGGTAGGTGATAATTCAAAAGATATGCTTAGTGCAAAAAATGCAGGGATTAGTTCTATTTTCGCTATATGGGGTTTTACTCCAAATTCAGACCATGAGACAGTTATAGAAAATCCCAAAGAAATTTTAGATATAATAATTTAAAATAATCTTTTAGATAGGGAAGTCTACTTGTTTAGTACCGATATTATTGTGTCTTTTGTATTTATGAGTGTATTGTTTTTAAGGCAGATCTCAATATTAAAACAGCCAAATAAAATTAATTATGCTCCACTAGTTATAGGTATCGGTATTATTGGAAGTGTATTTCATTTCATTACTCACCCTGAACAGCAAAATATCATCTCACTCTCTCGTGAAGCATCTTTCCCACTTTTAGTATCACTTCTTTTATATGTAGTTATGAACATAATGCACCAGACCATGGAAACTGAACAAAAAAGAGTGCAACATGAATTTACAAAAGTCCTCATTGAACAGATAACTCAGTTAAAAGAGTATACATCCGAACTGGAGATTAAGATAAACGAGTCTCAAAAGTCGGACCTTCAAGCACAAGAAGAGGTTCGAAATAAGTTCAGAGAAGATATACAAACATTAGAAAGTATCAAAGCAAATCAAAATATTTTTTTAGAGATGTTTGATGAGATGAAAGTTCTAAATCAAGGTGTTGAAAAGGCATTTAAAAATTTTACGGATGTAGAGATGCCTTCACTTGATAATGTTGTACATAAACATATAGATATGATTAGAATATCTGAACAAGACCACTACAATAAGTTAATAGCAATACTAGAAGATGTCGCTACAAACAAGTCTGATGTCTCAAAAGACTTGGAGGGAGTAAAGAATACACTCCTTAAGATACAAAGTCTATCTAGGGATATATCTGATTCTATAGTTACAAGCACCATCTCCAAGATGGCAGGTATATCAAAAGCTTTTGAGGGACAGTTAGGTACACTAAAATCACATTCGGAGAGCTTAAATACTGCATTGTATGAGAGTGAGAGTAAGATTGACAGTATTTCAAAAGAGAGTGAGGTTCTTTTAAGGCAGATGTCTTTATCTTCTCATAAGATGCAAGAGATGCAAGAACAAAGCTCAAATATAAATGACATGTTCTTAAAATTAAAATCATTGATAAGTGATATTGATGTTTTAAAAGCAGACTATGTTAAAGCACAATCTCAACTGAGCATGTTAGCACGTGAACTTAGAGACTCACAAGAAGGCGATATTAATAATGTACGAGAACAAATGGAGGATCTAATCGTTATTTTAACAGGTAAAATTGATAATTCACTTGAAAAACTACATGAACATTATCATATAGCAAATGAGGATCTCTCAAAAAGTGTTCAGATGTTAGCTAAAAAAGCTCAAGTGCAAAAAGGTTATGGTGATAATTAAAATGCATAAGGTAATGAGTACAAAAAACAGATTATTGTTGTTTATATCAATATCACTTTTTGCATTAATGAGTTTAATGATATTAAATGTCTACCTGACTGAAAAAGATGATCTGCAAAGAGAAGAGAATCAGCATAGAGACAGCACAAAAACTGCTTATATTACTACACTTCATAATTATGAAATATTTTATAAAAGTATTCTAGAATCTATTATTAGTTCCCAAGCTGTTTTAGATGCAATAAAAACTCAAAATAGAGAGAAGCTTTATTCACTTTTAAAATCAAGATGGGAGATCTTAAAAAAAGAGAATAAAGATGTAGCTATAATGCACTTTCATAAGCCTAACGGCTTAACTCTTTTAAGAATGCATAAGCCTTTAAAATATGATGATAATATAGCTGAAAATAGGGCTATGTGTAGATATATGCATGAAAACAAAAAAATAGTTTTAGCATATGAGGCCGGAAAACATCTATTGGGATATAGGATCATGATCCCTATATTTTATAACAGTGAGTATATCGGTGCAGTTGAAATAGGAATAAAACCTAATTTTGTTTTAAATGAGATGAATAGATTTTATGGACTATCAGGTGTTGTTTTTGCAAAACAAGAAAATATACTTACAAAAGAGTTTATAGATAAAACTAAGATCGTTATAGGTGATTATAGATTAAACAGCAGTACTCTTAGTGACAAGGAACTTATAAAATCCCTACCTAATAGTTATGACCTTCGTGGCGACACTAGAATAGAAAAAGATACAAAAGTATATGATATTTACCTTTTTGAGCATAAAGATTTTAAAGGTAAAATAAGTGTTAAAACATTGGTTTTTAATGATGTCACAGTTTTAAAAGAACATTTTTATAACTCTATATTTAAGATAATCTTATTCTCAATAGCGCTGTATATACTTATTATCTTTATTATTAAATATGGTTTTGAAAAGATATTAACCAAGATAGACAGAACAAACAAAGAGTTACAAAACAGTGTAGCATTTTTAAAGAGTCATCAACTTGCAATGGACGAATCTAGTATTGTTACAAAGTCAGATCTTAAAGGGTTCATAACCTATGTGAATGATAACTTCTGTGATATTACAGGTTATTCGAAAGAGGAGGCTCTTGGAAGACCTCATAATATAGTAAGACATCCGGATAATCCAAAAGAGATGTTTAAGGAGATATGGGACACCATAAGATCCAAAAAAGTTTGGAAAGGTATTATGAAAAACAGGGGTAAAAACGGTGATTACTGGGTAGATACTTCTATTTTACCTATCTTAGATGATGATGGAAATATTGTTGAATATATAGCTGTAAGACACGATATCACTCAAGTTATATTACAACAAAAGAAGCTTGATAATATTGCAAATACAGATACTCTTACAGGACTTGGAAGTAGATATAAACTAGTTCGAGATATGTCTGAGTCCAAATCTCCAGCGTTAGCAATACTCAATGTAGACTCTTTTTCTGAAGTGAATGATTTTTACGGGCATGAAAAAGGTGATGCGGTAATTATTGAGTTGTCAAAGATCATAGATTCTTTTGTTAAAGAAGAAGGGTCTGACGTTTACCACCTACAAGGCGATGAATTTGTGATTTTCAACAAAGATATTGATAGAAAAAGTTTCCTTGATAGTGTATCTGTTATACCATCAAAAGTTGCTAAAAGACCTATAAAGATAGATAGTGAAGAGGTGTATTTAAATTTAACTACGGCTATCTCTTTTGAAGATGAGAAAAATATACTTACAACAGCAGATATGGCACTTAAGATAGCTAAAAAAGAACATAAAAGCAAGGTGATATACAGTCATGATATATCTCTTAATGATGAGTATAAAAACAATATAAAATGGGCTAAAAAAATAAAAACTGCCATTGATACGGACAATATTATCCCGGTATTTCAACCAATAGTTAATAATGAAACGAAAAAATATGAAAAGTATGAATCATTAGTAAGATTAAGAGATGATGATGGGAAGTTAATATCTCCATATTTCTTTTTAGATATATCTAAAAAAACAAAACACTATACTAAAATAACTAAAATAATGATTCAAAAATCATTTGACAAGTTTAAAGATGAGGAATTTGAGTTTTCAATTAACTTAACTATAGAAGATATTCTAAATGAGAGTATTAATCTCTTTATAATAGATATGCTTCAAGAGTATAATATCGGATCACGTGTAGTATTTGAGATAGTAGAATCTGAATCTATTGAGAACTTTGACTTTATATACAGCTTCATAGAAAAAGTAAAATCTTATAACTGTAAGATAGCTATAGATGATTTTGGAACAGGTTATAGTAACTTTGAATACTTGTTAAAATTACATGCCGATTATATAAAAATAGATGGTTCTATGATAAAAGATATAGATACAAATCACGATGCACAGCTTGTTGTGTCGACAATAGTTGATTTTGCTAAGAAAATGGGCGTTAAAACAATAGCAGAATTTGTTGAAAATGAATCTGTATTATCTAAAGTGAAAGAGTTAGGCATAGACTATTCTCAAGGTTATTATTTCTCGGCACCTAAAATAGATCTTTAAGCATGAATAATGAAATAAGACCGATTGGATCTTTTTTTGCAATTGGGGTTACACTTATAATTTGGTTTGTAATACCTACTCCAAAAACAGTAACACCTGAAGCTTGGCATCTTTTAGCTTTGTTTGTAGGTACAATTACTGCTATTATCGCAAAAGCCATGCCAATTGGTGCAATAGCAATGCTTGCTATTACATTGGTTGCACTTACAGGTGTGACAAGTCCAGATCCAAAAATAGCTATAAAAGACGCTCTTAGTGGTTTTTCAAGTCCGTTGATCTGGTTAATAGGGATAGCAATAATCATTTCACGAGGTCTTTTAAAAACAGGGCTTGGAAATCGTATCGGGTATTATTTTATTTCACACTTTGGGAAAAATACAATAGGAATAGCATACTCCCTAGCTCTTTCAGAACTCGTTATTGCTCCTGTAACACCTAGTAATACTGCACGCGGCGGTGGAATAATCCATCCTATTATGAAATCTATAGCAGAGAGTTTTGACTCATCACCACAAAAGGGTACTGAATCTAAAATAGGTAAGTATCTCGCACTTGCGAGTTATCATATAAACCCTATAACTTCAGCTATGTTTATTACAGCTACAGCTCCAAATCCTTTAATTGTAAAGTTTATAGCACAGTCCACAGGGGCTGATATTAGTATAACTTGGACTCAGTGGGCATTGGCGGCTTTTTTACCGGGTATTATAGCTATAGCCCTTGTACCGATAGTTGTTGCTAAGTTTTATCCACCTGAGATCTTACATACACCAGATGCTCCCGAGTTTGCAAAAGAAAAGCTATCTCATATGGGGAAAATGAGTATGGATGAAAAGATAATGATCGGTGTTTTTGGTTTATTACTTTTTTTATGGGCTGGAGTTCCTGAGATGATATTTGGAAGCTCGTTTAGTTTAAATGCTACCAGTGTAGCTTTGCTTGGCTTATCGATATTACTAGCGACAAGTGTACTTACATGGGAAGATGTACTTAATGAAAAGTCTGCATGGGACACAATAACATGGTTTGCAGCTTTAGTTATGATGGCTGGTTTTTTAAATGAACTGGGACTTATAGATTGGCTCTCAAAGCTCGTTGAGACAAATATTTCAAGCATGGGAATCGGCTGGGAGATATCAACACTTATCTTAGTGCTTGTATATTTTTACGCACACTATTTATTTGCAAGTACAACAGCACATATAACAGCGATGTTCGCAGCCTTTTTTATCGCAGGTATTGCTCTTGGAGCTCCACCGTATTTTTTAGCACTACTTTTAGCAGGTGCATCTTCACTGATGATGTCACTTACACACTATGCGACAGGTACATCACCCATAGTTTACGGTTCAGGTTATGTAACATTAATAGAGTGGTGGAAAATGGGTTTTATCCTTAGTGTGGTAAACCTTAGTATTTGGATCGTGGTCGGTGGAGTATGGTGGAGAGTTTTAGGACTTTGGTAAGATCATTATAAGACCACAAAGGTCCTATAATGTTTAATTGTCTTTTCTAAGCTTAGATATTAAGATATAAAACAGTGGTATAAATACTATTGCTAAGAATGTAGCAGATATCATACCACCCATTACACCGGTACCTATAGAGTGACGACTAGCTGCTCCTGCACCACTGCTTATAGCCAATGGGATAACACCTAGTGTAAATGCTAAAGATGTCATAATGATCGGGCGAAGACGAATTTTCGCAGCTTCAAGAGCCGCCTCGACCAGAGCCATTCCCTCTTTACGTTTTTGCATCGCAAATTCAACGATCAGGATGGCATTTTTAGCGGCAAGTCCAGCTAATACCAATAGTCCGATCTGGAAGTATATATCATTATCGAGTCCGCGGAAATGTGTAGCGATAACAGCTCCAAATATTGCAAACGGTACAGCTAATACAACTGAGACAGGCATTACCCATCTTTCATATTGAGCAGCTAAAATAAGGTATAAAAATACAATACCCATGACAAATGCCATGGTCCCGGCACTTGATATTTGTTTCTCTTGATAAGCAGAACCAACCCAGCTAATAGTATAACCTGCAGGTAAAACTTCATTTGCTACTTCTTCTATAGCTTTTAGTGCATCACCTGAGCTGTACCCAAGTGAAGGTTGACCAGATATCTTTGCTGCCATGAATAGGTTAAATCTCTCAACTATGTCTGCACTTACAGTCTCTTTTAATGATACAAAAGAACTTAGCGGAAGCATCTCGTTACTACTTGAGCGAACATATATGTTGTTAAGATCAGTAGGATTTTTTCTATACTCTTGATCTGATTGCATTTGAACTGTATATGTGCGTCCAAATAAGTTAAAATCATTTACGTAGTAAGACCCAAGCATCGCATTAAGTGTCTGGTAGATCTCAGCAAGTGCTACACCTTTTGCTTTTGCTTTTTGAATATCAACCTCTAGGTCGTACTTTGGAATACGAGTGTTAAGGTTTGTTCTAAGACCTGTAAGCTCAGGACGTGCATTTGCTTTTTGTATGATCTCAGTGACATATTTTTGAAGTGTATTTATATCACCACCGGTTCTATCCTGAACATACATCTCAAATCCACCAGATATTCCCATACCGCGTATCGGCGGTGGTACTACACCAAAAGAAAATCCATCACTTGTAGCAAAAAGTTTTTTGTTTATGCCTGCTGCAATATGAAGTGCGTGTTGGTCTTCTCTTGTTCTGTCTTTCCAGTCTGTGAGTTTAACGATAGTAGCTGCTGCAAATGTACGCTCAGAGAAGGTCATAAAGTCTATACCTGCAAATTGCACGACATTTTTTACATTTTCTTTATCTGATGATATTAGCTTGTATACCTCTTTTGTCAGTCCGTCCGTTCTGCTTAGTGATGCTGCAGGAGGATTGTAAGAAAATACAAATATAGTCCCTTTATCTTCAGTTGGAACAAGAGATGTCTTCATAGAGTTAAACAGATCGTATGTTATGAACAAAAGTCCACCAAAAAGAAGTAAGCTTAAAAGTGTATAGCGTACAGTTAATTTTATAACATTTGAATACCCTTTTGTAGCCCACTCAAAAAAGTTGTTGAACCATTTAAAAAAGTATTTCGGTTCTTTATGCGTCGGTTTTAACATAGTAGCACATAGTGATGGAGTAAGTGTAAGTGCAACAAGCCCTGATATTGCTAAGGATATAACAATGGTTACGGCAAATTGTCTATACATCTCCCCACTAAGTCCACCTAAAAATGCAACCGGTATAAACACGGCAGATAAAACAAGTACTATAGCAACAAGTGCACCTGATACCTCTTTCATAGCCTGCATAGATGCCTCAAACGGAGATAGCCCCTCATCTATATGACGTTCAACATTTTCAATAACGATAATCGCATCATCAACAACTATACCGATGGCTAAAACAAGTCCGAACAGAGTTAGAAGATTTATACTAAAGCCAAGCAGATACATACCTGCAAAAGCACCGATGATCGATACAGGTACTGCAAGTATAGGTATTAGTGTAGCTCTCCAGTTTTGTAAAAATAGATAGATTATAAGCACTACGAGTAATATAGCTTCAATAAAAGTTTTAATAACTTCATTTATTGATACTTGAACAAAGTCTGTAATATCGTAAGGTATCTTATATGAGATATCTTCTGGAAAATTTTGACTTGCTTCTTTCATCACCTTTCTGATCTCAGCTGCTGTATCTATCGCATTAGCATCACTTTGTAAGAAAATACCCATGGGAATTGCAGGGGAGTTGTTTAGCTTTGTTTTCATAGCATAGCTTTGTGAGCCAAGCTCAACTGTAGCTACATCTTTTAACTTTAAAGCACTTCCGTCTTCATTTGACTTTATGATAATATTTGAAAACTCTACAGGATCACTCAAACGCTCAGGAGTTTGAAGTGTATATGTAAACATCTCTTGATCTGATATAGGCTCAGCAGATAGTTTACCTGCGGAATACTGCTCATTTTGTTCACGAACAGCAAGTATAAGATCATTTACCGTAAGTGAATATTTTTTTAACTTTAGCGGGTCTATCCATATACGTATAGCATAGTCTTTTGCACCAAATATCCTAACATCACCTACACCTTTTACACGTTTTAGATCATCAACTATGTTCATAAGAGCATAGTTTGATATATATGTAATATCACGTGTCTGATTCGGAGAGTTAAGTATGATAACCTGCAACATATCAGGTGAGCGCTCAGCTACTGTTACACCTTGGCGTTTTACTTGTTCAGGTAGTCTAGTTAAAGCTGCTTGTACACGGTTGTTAACATCGATTTTTGCATCATCCGGATCAGTACCTGTCTCAAAAAATACGTTTATACTTAGTCTTCCACTATCTGAAGAGATAGAGTTCATATAAAGCATATCTTTTGCACCGTTTATTTGCTCTTCTAAAGGAGCGGCAACAGTTTTTGAAAGAGTCTCGGCACTTGCACCTGGATATGCAGTTGATACTACGATCTGAGGCGGTGATACTCTAGGGTATTCTGAAATGGGGAGTGAAAACATAGATATCATTCCGGTAAGGACTATAATGATCGACATTACAGCAGAAAAGACAGGCCTTTTTATAAAAAATGCAGAAAACATATTATTTGCCGCCTATTACAGATACTTTGGAGTTAGGTCTAAGTTTTGCTATATTACTAGTGATAACTTCATCACCACTTTTAAGTCCTGATCTTATAACAGCTATTCCATTGTTTACATCTATGATCTCAACAGGTCTCATAGTCGCAATTCCGTCTTTAATAACGTAAACCAAGTTAGCATCTGGAGTTTTCATTATGCTGTTTTGTGGTATATTTACAATATTTTTGTAGCTAAACCCACTAAGTACAACTTCAACATAAGAGCCTATTACAAGATGTCTTTCTTTATTTTGTAGTTTTGCACGTACAAGTAAAGTATCTGTATTTGCATCGAGCTTTGGTGCAATATAATCAACTTTTCCAGTGTGTTTAGTGTCTCCTGTTTTTATCGATATATCTGAACCGACTTTAATCTGAGAGATATATTTAACTATATCTGAACTAGGAATTGAAAATTCGGCATAAACAGAATCTAATGCTGTGATAGTTGTCAGTGTTGCATTTTGAGTTGCTATGTAAGAACCTTCATCACTCTTACTGATACCTACCATACCGCTAATAGGAGCTTTTATAGTTGTATAGTCATACTTGATCTGTGCATTTTTTAGTGCAGCCTCAGTTCTTTTTAGTTCAGCTTGAGCATTTTCGTAAGCATATAGTGTATCGTCACGTTGCTGCTCACTTATGGCACTTTTACCAAAAAGATATTCAGCTCTTTTCCAGTCTTTTGAAGCTTTTCTATAATTTGCGTCTGCTTTTAGATTATCAGCTTTAGCAGCGTCAAGACTTGCTTTATACTCATCCTTTTCAATCTCATAAAGTAAGTCACCTTTTTTTACTAGTGAGCCTTCTGTAAAATTTTCTTTTACAAGAAGTCCGTTAACACGTGCTACTACATCAACTTCTTGGAAAGGTTTTAAAATAGCAGAGTAGTTTTTTTCAAAGTTTATACTCTCAAGTTTTACAATCTGTGCTTTTACAGGAAGAGCAGGCATCTGTCTTTGTTGTTTTTGTGCATTCTCAGTTTTTTCATCGCTACATGCTGTGAATAATATAGCGATTGCTGCTAATGATATAGCTAATTTTTTCATTGTAAATACTCCTTAATGTTTTTTCCGCTGTAGTAAATTAATTCAGCTTTTTTAATTTCATAATCATAAAGTGCTCTTTTATACCCTCTGGCAGCTTCGTATTTTTCACTTAAAGCTTGAAGATATGCTATGTTGTCAATAACACCATTTTGATAACGCAGTTTAATTAACTCATAAGTTGAACTAGCAGCATCGAGTGTTGCTTTTGTTGCATCTATTTTTATTTTTGAGATCTCTAAAGATTTACGTGCTAGTCTATAGTCAACATCTGCTACTGCTTTTTGATGCTCTAGTATTGATTTCTGACTTAAGTACTGCTCATATCTTGCTTCATAACTTTTTGTCGTAGCACCAAAATCTAGTAAGTTCCATGATATATTTAAAGTAGATATGTTTTGTGTATCTACAAGGTATCCTGTATCTAAGGATTTATCATCAAAACTATATTCACTATAAGAAAAAGTATTTTCAAAATATACACTAGGGTAGTTTTGGCTTTTTATGGATCTTGCATTATATAAAGTAGCGTCTGCTTCAAGCTTTAACTTTTTAATGTCAGCTCTTAGTTCTTTATTATCTACATTTGAATAGTTTATCTTAGAACCTTCTGTAATAATATCTACTTTTTTGGTCGTATAATATTCAAGTGTATGCAGTACTTTTTGTATATTTAACTCAATTTCTTGCAATGTAACATTAGAGTTTTTTACACGAGAGTCTATTTTTTGTACTTCATCTTTAGTAACTGAACCACTTGTATAAAACATATTTAATCTATTTAGTTCAGCATTTAACTGTTCGATCTCTTGAATAGTTGCTTTTTTATCAGAAAGTAATGATAAATATTCAAAATAAAGTCTTGATACATCTAAGGAGATATCATTTTTGATAGCCTCCAAGTTTTTTTTCTGTGCATCAACATTTGAGTTTAGTTGTTTATATATATCAGATCTTTTACCACCGTCATAAAACATATAGTCAATATTTGCATATGCTTTGAAAGATGTTTGAGGAAGTGCAGCTGTCTCTTTAGTAGCATTTTGAACATTAGCACCTATGTTAATAGAAGGTAGGTATGAGCTTTGTGTGCTCTCATAGGTTTTTTCTACAGCACTAAGTGAGTGCGTAGCAGACTTTACCAATCTATTTTGATGTGAAATATCTACAAGTTCATTTAAACTGTAAGCATATAAAAATACATGTAAAGAAAGCATGGTAATTAAAACTTTCAAAGAGTCTCCTTTTTTGATTTTTAAAATAGTATCATAAAATACTTAATTATATCTTTCTAGAAAGATATAATTTCTGCTATAATTTCAAAATGGAAACAAATTACATAAACCAAGAACTTATAACAAGTATTTATCAAAAGCATTTAGATGGAATCGTTACAGATACCTCTTTAATGACAATACCTATAACACTAATACAAAAAACTATATATGCATATGCAGAGGTTTTATTAAAAGAGAAGTTCGATATGATCCACTCAGAAGTCAATGTACTTGCTTCTCTTTATACAAATGACAGAGTTTTGAGTCCGACTCAACTTTATGATCTGACAATTTTTTCTTCAGGCGGAATGACAAAACTACTTAAAAGGCTTGAGTTAAAAGAGCTTATAACAAGAAAGCAAGACAAAAAAGATAAAAGATGTATGCTCGTTTGTCTTACAGATAAAGGAGAAGAACTTATACAAGTTGTGCTTTCTGATATATCTAAAGAGTGCAGTGCTTTTTTTGATGTTTTAGATGAGAAAGAAAAAGACACATTTAAAGAGCTTTTGAAAAAAGTTCTTTTAAATATGAATAATATTCAGTGTGCATTGCAAAAATCTTAATGAAATATATTTTATTAATAAAAAAGTTATAATTCTAAAATTTTAAACAATAAGGTTGTTAACTTGAATATCAGAGTTTATTATGAAGATACAGATACAGGTGGAATAGTTTATCATTCAAACTATCTAAATTTTTGTGAGAGAGCCAGAAGTGAGACTTTTTTTCAAAGAGGATTAACACCTGATATGGCTAGTGGTGGTTTTGTAGTAAAAAAGATCACGGCAAACTATATTAAACCTGCTAAACTTGGGGATCTACTTGAAGTAAAAAGTTCACTGAATCTTTTAAAGGCAGCTTCATTTACTCTTATTCAAAGTGTATATAAAGATGATGTTAAACTTTTTGAAGCGGAGATAGTTTTAGCGTATGTAAATAAAGAGGGATATCCTCAAAAAATTGAGGATGAGTTAAAAGAGTTAATAAATACTTTATTCAATACTTGATCTGTACTTTATAAACCTTGTCTTAGAAGGTTGTAGTAACTCTATTGGGTATTGCATCTGATTATCTACAACCTCAATTTTATACTGTCTATCTTGTTTTGTTATTCTGTTGAAAAAATAATCCATACCTACGGTTGTCGTATAGTTGATCCAATCATAAACAATATCATTTCCAAGAAGTGAATTAGTTTCTATAAATATAGAATTGTTTTGTGTGATCGAGTTTGCAATAACCATTTTCTCTCTGTCTTCAAACTGAGTTAGTGATAAAATAAGAGGATCGTAGTTTATTTGAGTAGATAAAACATTTGTAGCATTTGTATCATACATTGTGAGTTGCGAGATTATCATTGAACTTTTAACAATAGGCGTATTTATAAAAAATGAACCTTTTTTGATATCTTCGTTGCCGGCTAGTTGTTCTTCCAAGTTTGTTGTGCGTCTTGGAATTGAGAACTTAACAATAGATATATTGTTCTCAGAAGAGTTGTTATCCATTGTGAGATTTTCTATTGTCAGCTCATCTTCTTGCGGTTCTTCAAATGACTTATTTAAATCTTTTGCTCTAAACATCTCTTCTTCATATTCAGCAAGCTTTTTACCAGTTGTAGATTTATCGTAAAAAATTACAAGTGGTGATACAGCTTCTGCTAAAAGCATGTCACTTTGAGCTTTATAGTCAATGCCACCAAAATATGTATTAGCAAGTGTAGTATTTAGATCTTTTTTATTTATAGTTGGAAAATAGATGATCTGGTATGGGTCCAATGATATAAAAGTTTCTGCACCCTCTACTGTAAAAGGGGCTATTATGTAGTCAAAATCATCTTTCTCGATTTGTGCAAGTGCTTTTCTAATATCTGCAACGTCTTCATTCTCAATATTGTATGTTTTAAGCTCAAAATTTTGGTTTCTTGTTAAAAGGTATGCAAAAGATGCATTTGTTGTTGAAGCTGCATATCTACCTATCTTTTTATATGGAAGAAGAAGTGCTATTTTTAGTTTGTCATTAACTTCTGAACCAAGATTTAATATAGATATACTCATCATCCTTACTTCGTCTTGAACAGGGTCATCAAGCTTTTTTTGAGCATGAGATAAAAATGAAAGAATCATATCTTTGTCCAAATAGTCTTGAAGACAATCCTCATCACAAGGGTAAGGGTCTAAGTTTTGTACATAAGTTTTCGGCAATGGTATATTCGATATTAAGTAACTCTGCGCATTTGCCAGTGCAGATAAAAAAATTAATATTAATAAAATATTTTTCATAAACAGCTCTTTATAGTAATAAGGTCATTAAATGTTGTTTTTTTACTTTGAGGGTTTCTTAGTAAAAAACTCGGATGATGAATAGGAACTAATTTATATTCTTTAAAATCTATAAGATGTCCTCTAACTTTTTCAAAATCTTCATTATCGCTCGTTATTTTAGCATATGCTTCTTTACCTAAAGTAACAATCACCTTAGGTTTTATAAATTCTATCTGTGAGAGAAGATAATTTTTACAAGATTCCCACTCAGAACTTGATGGGATGTTTGAATTAAGAGGTTTGCATTTAACTGCATGTGTATAATATATGTCGTCTATACTTAACTCTAAAACATTTTCGATCATATTTTTAAGTATCTCACCAGATCTTCCGGAAAAATATTCATTTGATTTATCATCATTTTGTGACACGCTGTAATCAACGATCATAAGGTTTGCATTTTCATTTCCATGTCCACCCATGCTTTGCGAACGTGATTTACTTAGGTCACAAAGATGACATAAAGATATGTTTTGATACAATTGAGAAATATTTAACGGTTTTTCATTCTGTGAGTTAGTGTTTACAGAAAATTGATCAATATACTCAAAGCCTATGGATTTTAGTCTGTATAGATTTTGTAATAGTGCTAGGTTTTGATAAGAGTTCAATGTTTGCCTTAAATGTTTGTTTAATACTTTGTAATTATAATAGGATTTGTTTTGCAAAAAGATAAAAATAAGTTACTCGATGTAAAAGAATATTTATTAGAATCTTCATCAGAAGTTGAAAAAACGGTTAGTGATATAGCGGAGATAGAATGTAAAAACATTGTTGTGCATATATTTTCTATTATACATAACACTGTATTGGTTCAAAATTTAAAGCAGGAACTCGCAAAAAGAGTATCACAAGCAGATGTGACACTTTTAAAACACGATGACAGGAATCACACAAGAGTAGTTGTATATAGCTACTATGGAAAAGTGTTTGAAGATAACCTTCAGAGTGAAATACTAAATGATGTAGTTATTCAAAACTCAAAATTAGGTATAGAGCTTCAAAACTGTAAAACAGAATTTGTGAGTAGATATTTTACAGACAATCTAACACACCTGCCTAATCTATATCAACTTAGAAAAGATCTAAGTGACAGTGATGAGAGCATACTTATCAGTGTGACTGTAGATGAGTTTGCTACCATAAATAATTTTTACGGTTTCATTGTCGGAGATTTTGTACTTGAACAGGTTGGAAAATTTCTACAGGAAAATATAGAAGATAAAGTATATAGGGTCTCTGGTACCGAATTTGCAATACTTGTAGAAAAAGTTATGAGTTTTTATGAACTTAAAGAACATATTCAAGCAATGTATGAAAAAGTTAAAAACGTACAAGTAGAATATCAAAATTCTAAGATCAATACCAGTATTACACTTGCATCTAGTGCTAGTAGTTCTAATGAAAATATATTTTCAAAAGTTTCAATGGCACTCAAATATGCGCAAGAGAACCATCTTCCTTTTTGGATATATGAAGACAGTATGAGATTTGAGAATGAATATGAACAAAACCTAAATGTTTCTTCAAAAGTCCGTCATGCGATAGAGAACTCAAAAATAATCCCGTACTTTCAACCTATACTGGATAATAAAACAGGTAAAATTGTAAAATATGAGTGTTTAGCAAGACTTTTAGATGAATCTGACAATGTGATAGGACCGACACTATTTCTACCACTTGCAAAAAAGATAAAGGTCTATAATCTAATTACAAAAATTATTATAAATAAATCGTTTGAAGCATTCAAAGACAATGATTATGATTTTAGTATAAACTTATCTATTGATGATGTTATGAGTACTGATATTTTTGAGTTTATAGTTGATAAACTAAAAAATTCACATGGTATATCAAACAGAGTGATATTTGAGATAGTTGAGTCTGAAGCTATAGTAGACTTTAGTAAAATATCAAAGTTTATAAATGAAGTAAAAAGACACGGTGCCAGAATTGCGATAGATGATTTTGGAGACGGTTATTCAAACTTTTCTTACCTGATTAAAATGGATGTTGACTATATTAAAATAGATGGTTCATTGATCAGTAATATTGATCTGGATAAAAACTCAAGGTTAGTAGTTGAAACTATAGTTGATTTTGCCAAAAAACTGGGAATTAAAACCGTAGCAGAGTATGTAAATAAAAGTACTGTTATGGATACTGTAAAAGAACTAGGTATTGATTTTTCACAAGGTTTCTATATAGATGAACCATCGTTGAAAATCGAAACCTGATTTTTACCATTTTCTTTTGCTTTATATAGAGCTTTATCAGCTCTATTAAGTGATTCATCAATACTTTTATCTTCGTACATAACATTATCTACACCTAGACTTATCGTAAAGTTTATATTTGTTTCTTTATCTATATTTATTATCTCGTTTTGTACTAATCCTCTAATATTTGATGCTATTTTATAAGATCCTTTTTTGTTTGTATTTGGAAGTAGTAAAACAAACTCTTCACCGCCAAACCTTGATATGATATCACTCTCACGCGTATGGGCAATTAAAACTTTAGCCAATGTCTTTATAACTTTATCACCGATAGCATGTCCATAAATATCATTGATCTGTTTAAAGTTATCTATATCAAGCATTATTATCCCTATATCATTTTTTTCTCTTTTTGAGATTTTAACAAGGTCAGATGCTACATCATATAGATGTCTTCTGTTGTAGAGATTAGTCATGGGATCTCTGTTAGCTTGTTCAATAAGCTTATGCTGCAGTTTTTTCATTTTTTTATTTATCAAAGAGAGTCTTCTATAAAAATATATACCGATAGCTCCTAAAATAAATACAACTATTAAAATTTTTATTATTAGGTCATAGTCAGTATTCTTTTCGTAGTTTATAGCTATATATCTATTTAAAATGCTCTGGTGTTTTTCTGCAGATATACTCTTTATTAGTTTCTCGAATATAGTGTTTAGCATCGGTTCATCGTTTCTTGTGCCTATACCAAGCGTCCACTTCTCATCGAACTTACCAGATATTTTTAATTCACCGACAAACTTTTTCTGAAATGCGTATCCTACACTAGCAAGTGTTCCGACAAATCCGAACAGCTCTCCGTTGGCCACTTTTTGCAGACCTACATTGATATTTTTTACATCAACAACTTCAATATTTGGGTATATGTTTCTAATTATTTCGTTAAATGCATAACCCTTGACAATGCCTATCTTTCGATTTTTTATAGATTTTATTTTATCTATAAAAGGGACATCAAGTTTTGTAGCAAGTACAAGAGGTATACTAAGATATGGCGATGTAAAGTCCATATACTCTTTTCGCTCAGGTGTTTGCATAGCAAGTGAATATAGGTCACACTGTCTTGTTTTAGCTGCATGTATAGACTCTGCCCAGGTCTTTGTTTTAAGAACTTCAAATGGTATGTTTAGCTCATTTTTGAAGATCTTAAAATATTCAGCGGTCATACCTATGTGTCTACCCTTTGTATCAAAACTCTCAAAAGGCATCCAATTAGGGTCTATACAAATCTTTATCTTTTTTTTGTTTTGAAGATATGCATATTCTTCTTTGTTGAATGTGATATTGTTGTTTTCAAGATTAGCAAACCATTTTTTTTGAAGTCTTAACTTGTCTTGTATAGTCAATACATTATAAGCTTTGTTAAATATATTTACAAGTTCTTGATTTTGTTTGTTTGCAACAAAATAAAAAAAAGTTTGACTATTGTCACCTTGTATGTATCCACCATGTTTAATATTAGTTATGAAATTTTCCGTCATTAAATATTTTACGGTTATTATGTCGTCTATTGCAACATCTATTTTTTTTGTTGATAATGCTTCAATGATTTCAAGACTGTTTTTGAACTCCAAAATAGTTGAATTTGGATATTTTTCTCTAAGAATATGTACAATATTCCAGCCTTTACCGGTTCCTAGTATTTTTCCATCTAGATCATCTGTAGAGTTGATGTTCTCTTCATCGCTTCTGATTATGTATGAGCTTTTGTACGGCATATATGGATCAGAATAATCATATTTGTCTTCTCTTTCTTGTGACCATGCCATAGTATGCATTAGATCTATTTCGGTGTCGTCAAACTTATTTAAAAGTTCTGCCCAATTATCGGCACTTACAAATTTTACGTTTAGGCCAAGTTTTTTACTAAGTTCTTTTACTATATCTACAGAGTATCCACTTGGAAGTCCATTTAGTAAGAAGTCATAAGGAGGCCAGTCGGCTTGATTGCTGACTTTTATAATAGGATTGTTTTTGATCCAATCTTTTTCTTGTTTTGTTAGATTAAGTTCATTTGAATATATTGATGTAGCAAGCATCAAAAAATAGATAGTATAAAGTAAAATAGTTTTCATAAAAATAGATATCCCCTAATTAAAGGCAGAAAAAAATCGTTATAAAAAAATTTTGCAGTACACCCCATATGAATTGCAAAAAACAACTTTTCTTCCCCTATAGGAGGAATTATAACACTTTAAATATTGTTGTAGTTTAAATGTAGATAAGGATATATAGAATTATATGTTAGTGAGTAAATATGTGCTTTGAAGTTATATGGTTTACTTTAAAACCCCGTTAGGAGTTTTAAAAAATAGAGTATTATTCAGCTACTGCAACTTCAACAGGAGTACCTTCCCAAATACCGTGTTTTGTACAGTAACCTTGAGCTACAAGGTTAAGTTTTTTACCAGTAGGGATGATAGTGAAAGTTGTAGTGTTATGAGCTTTTACATTACCAAGTGTACCTGGAACATATGTAGCCTGTGCTAACTTAGTTTCACCGTTAAAAAGTGACACTGATTCAATATAATGATCGAAATCATCAGGGTGAGTATACTCATTACCCATTTTTACTGTTACTTCAAATGGCTCACCAGCTTTAGCTGTATCAGCACAATGTATAAATGGAGAATGACGATCAATTAAATCTTTTTTAGCTTCTCTCTCTACAGTGTCTATATCTACGTATTTGTTAATCTTTGGCATTATTTTCCTTTTATATTTTAAATTTATTCAATATTGTAGCTTGAAAATTATTTTATAAAGTTAAATCAGAGTTTATTTATCTTATTTAAGTTAAAGTTAAAATTATATAACTTTAGCTCCACAAAATAGTCTGTTGTTTCCTTTGTCAAGTGCATAAGCAACTCTATATTTTTTATCAAGGACTTTGTTGTAGCTTCCATCGTCTGAACCGTCTATCTCAATAGAAATAATTTGATTTTCAAGGTTGCTTGGTCTAATATCTTTATCAACAAAATAAAAAGCTAGACCTTCATTATTTGAATCAAATATAAAACCTTTTTCTTTAACGCCGTTATCCGCATGTATAATTACTTTAAGTGGTGGAATCCTAACACTTCTCTCTTTTTCTCTTTTATTAAGTACGGCATGGAAACCATCGCTAAGCTCTTTTAACTGAGAACTCTCGTCCATAATCTCAACAATAGTAGTGTCAATAATTCTAGATGTCTCAAGTGAGTCTAAAGAGAACGCTTTTATGTCTTGTAAGTTGTCATTTACTGTTTTTAGTTGCTGAATTTGTATATCGAATTTTTCTTCAAAGCTGTTTATAGACCTTACTGTTGTATGTAATGTATCCTCAATTGAGCTAAAGTTACTATCTAGTTTTTCAGTTTCCTCTTTTAGCTCGATAAATATCTTTTTTGTGGATTCCGTATCACTTGTTACTTCATTTATACTTTGTTCAATACTAAGAATTACACTTTTTATCTCAGTTGCACTTTTTAGAGATTTTTCTGCTAGTTGTCTAACTTCATCTGCGACTACAGCAAATCCACGCCCATGTTCACCTGCACGTGCGGCTTCTATGGCAGCATTTAAGGCAAGTAGATTTGTTTGGTCTGCTATGTCTGAAATTGCACCAATAGCATGTGAGACTTCTTCTGATAAACTTCTAAGTCCCTCAACGGAATCAGCTGTTTTTTCAATTGAGTTATATACTTTATCTGTACTTTCTATGTTTAGGTTAAGAACTTCTTTACCACTGTCAACACTTTGAATAGACCTTTGGGAGTCATTTTTAAGCTCACTCATCTGAGCTAATAGTTTTTCATTTATATCACTAACACTCTCAATAGATGAAATAGACCTATTGACCGCTTCATCTTGTTCTACTACTTTTTGTGAGTTCTCATCTACTTTAACTGTCGCGAAAGAGGCATTGAATGTAATATCTTTAGACTTTTGAACAACATTTTGTATTACTGGTTGAAGAGATTTTGCCGTTTTATCTAAGTGTCTTATGATCCTGTCAAGCTCATTTCTTGTAGAACCTTTATGTGTAGCTTCATCTTTTAACTCTTCATCTAGAACAAAGTTTCCATTCTCGATTTTAAAAATAATATTTAATATTTTTGCAACTCTTTTTGAAACCTCATAGTGAAAGAATAATTGAACTACAACTAAAACTAAAAAGATATTTAAAAACCAGTTCAGTAACATTGTATAAAAGTTAAAATCAAGTGCTTCGTTGTAATCAATTAGGTCTATTTTTACATTCTCTACTGCTATTACTTCATCTGGTGTCCAAGTAGGGTGACACATGTTACATCTTTTTTCTGCAACGATCGGTCTTGCTAGTATGTAAAAGTCTTTATCATCTTTAACAACAAATTTTTCTTTTTGTTTTATATCTTTGTTTTTAGAAAAGTAGTCTATTAGGGTCTCTTCATAGTCTACAGCTCTATTTCTCTCAAGCATAGGATGTTTAGAGGCTTGCTTGAAAAATACTTTTCCCTCAGATACGTCCGTAAATTTTTTAAATACTTCATTTTGAATGACTTGAGGAATCTCAGGTGATTCACCGCTAAAAAACTTTTCATTTCTAGAGTTTAATAAAACATCCGCAAAATTAAGAATAGATTCTGCTTGCGCCTTTAAGTTGTTCTCTAAAGTAACTTTGTTTTCAGAATAAAGTTTTAAGTATGCTACTGTTGTAATTGTGACAATTGTAATAAAAATAATTATTGAAAATGCCGTACTGATCTTAAATTTTCTAAGTTGTTTTAACATATAAATTCTCTTTTTGTTTACGTATTTTTGGGTTGTAATATTACAACTTGATTACTTTTGATTACTTTAATACAGATCAATACAGCATTTTTTAACCATAAAAAGTGTAAAATCCGACTTACTTAATTTGTAAAGAGATATATATGTTAAAACCACTTTTGATAGAAGTAGGGGTTGAAGAACTTCCTGCAGTTCCACTTTTAAAACAACTAAATAGTATTGAGAAGAACTACGTTGATATTTTACAAGAGTACTCGCTGCTAAGTGAATTTGAGTTTTATTACACACCTCGTCGTTTAGTCTTATGGCATCCAGAATTTAAACTCTCACAAGATGACTCTACTGAAGAGTTTTTCGGGGCTCCGGTAGCAGTAGCGTTTAAAGACGGTGAAGCTACACCGGCAGCACTCGGTTTTGCTAAGAAATGTGGTGTTACTTTAGATGAACTTGGTCGTAGTGAGAAAAATGGAAAAGAGGTTCTTTACTATAAAAAAGATCTTGTAGGTCAAGAGTCTAAAGCACTTTTAAATGAGATTATAAATAAGTGGATAATGTCTCTTGATTTTGGTAAAGCAATGAGATGGGCTAGTAACTCTGAGAGTTTTATTCGTCCTATAAGATGGTTGAATGTTATGCTAGGTGATGAACTAGTTGAAGCTGAACTTTTTGGTGTAAGATCTGATAAGCATACATTCGTTCACCGTATCAGTAACTTTGACGCTTTAAGAGTTAATGGAGCAAAAGAGTATTTTAACACTTTAAAAGAGGGCGGTGTTACACTTTACCAAGATGAAAGACGTAAAAAAATCTTAGAGTCGTTTTCAAAGCTTGAGAATGATAACGGTGTAAAGATTGAAGTAGATGCAGATCTTCTCGATGAAGTAGTAGCTATCACTGAAAACCCGACTCCATTACTTGGTAGTTTTGATGAGGAGTTTTTAACACTTCCTCCCGAAGTTATCATAACATCTATGAAAGAGCATCAGCGTTATTTTCCAGTGTTTAAAGACAGCAAACTTATCAATAAATTTTGTGTCGTTTCAAATGCATTGACAGATGATTTTACAGATGTAATAGAAGGAAACGAAAGAGTACTACGTCCGCGTCTAGCTGATGGACTTTTCTTTTGGGAGAATGATATTAAAAATGGACTTAGTACTGATGGACTTGAAAAAGTTGCATTTTTCAAAGGTCTTGGAAGTGTTAAAGATAAAATAGATCGTGAGACTAAAATAGCGAACAAACTATTTGACATGTATACACCTAATGCTAACAAAGATGAGTTAAATAATGCTATATCTTTGGCTAAAGCTGATCTTATGAGTGAGATGGTTTATGAGTTTACTGAACTTCAGGGTATTATGGGTGGTTACTATGCACTCAAAGCTGGACACTCTGAGAATGTCGCTACTGCAATAACTGAGCAGTACCTGCCTGAGGGTGAGGATAGCTCCCTTCCATCAACTAAACTCTCTGCTATTGTAGCTATGAGTTTAAAACTTGATACTTTAATAGCTTTATTTAGTATAAACCAAATACCGACGGGTTCACGTGATCCGTTTGCTCTTCGTCGCGCTGTTAATGGGATTATCCGTATTACAAATGAATATGGTTTTGAGTTTGATATTGTAAAAACAGTAAAAGAATTATCAGTTGATTATGATGAGTTCGATATATCTAAACTTGAAGCATTTATATTAGAGCGAGTAAAACAATTCTACAAAGTTAATCCATCTATTGTAGAAGCTGTTTTAGCTTCAGGAGAGAGAGAACTTTTAGCTATCGGTAAAAAGATAGACGCATTAAACAACATTGCAAACTCAAGTGGGTTTAAGGAAGCTAGTTCAACTTTTAAAAGGGTTTCGAACATCACAAAAGATATAGACCTATCTAAAGAGATGAGCATAGATGAGGCTCTGTTCGAGGATGAAGCAGAGAGAGCTCTACATGTAGAGTTTAGTAAAGTTACCTCAGAGAGTTATGATAGTTATGAACAAGAGTTAGATGCACTTCTTGGACTTAAACCTAATCTTGATAAATTTTTTGAAGATGTTATGGTAAATGCTGAAGATGAAAAAGTTAAAAATAACCGTAAATCTCTTGTAGCAAACATATATAAAAGTATTTTAAATATAGCAGACATAAAAGAAGTATCTATTTAATAAATAACTAGGAGATATATTTTGCTAAGAATTCTGAATATTTTTTTACTTTTCGTATTATCTTTACAGGCTTCAAGTGGTGTTGAAAACTCTATAGTAAAGATATATACTGTCTCTAAAATTCCGGATTATAATACACCTTGGAACTCAACTATTAGTCGCTCACATGGTTCAGGCTGTATTATAGATGGACAAAGAATCTTAACTAACGCACATGTAGTGGCAAATGAGACCTTTTTAGAGGTTAAACGCGATGGTGATACAAAAAGATATGCTGCACAAATAGAGTTTATCTCTCATCAATCAGATCTGGCTTTACTAAAAGTTAGTGATGATAAGTTTTTTGATGGTACTACACCTCTAGAGTTTGACGGTCTTCCAGAGTTTGAGCAGTCTATAACTGTATATGGTTTTCCTCTTGGAGGAGATAGTTTAAGTGTTAGCCGTGGAGTAGTTTCAAGGATCGAGCATAATAGGTATGTACACTCTGGTGAAAATTTCTTAGCTATACAGATAGATGCAGCAATAAATCCTGGTAATAGTGGTGGACCTGCTATATATGATAATAAGATAGTTGGTGTAGTTATGCAGCAAATATCAAAGTCGCAAAACATAGGTTACTTAGTTCCTGTAGAAGTTATCAAGCATTTTTTAGATGATGTAAAAGATGGAAAGTATGACGGTTTTTCACATCTTGGAATGGCTACGCAAAAGATGGAAAATCAAGCTATGCGTGAGATCTACAAGATGAATGAAGATGTAACAGGTGTACTTGTTGTAGATATATCTCAAAAATCAAATGCATATAAATATTTAAAAGCAGGAGATATCTTACTCTCAATCGATTCAAACAATATACAAAATAACGGTAATGTAGAGCTTATTAAAAATAAATATACTCCATATAAATATTATATAGATAAAAAACAGATCGGTGAAAGTGTTACTTTTGAAATACTAAGAGACGGAAAAAAGAAAAAAATTAAAGTACGTCTAAATAATATTGCAGATGATAATTTTCTTGTTAATACAATTGAACATGACAAGATGCCTAGGTATTATATTTTCGGCGGTTATGTTTTTTCACCTCTAAGCAGAAATCTGCTGAGAAATTCTCGTGCAAGTCTACTTGATCTAAGACTGGCATCTTCCAAGTGGGCTGAAGACGATAAAGAAGAGATAGTAGTGCTTTTAAAGGTACTAGCACATGAGATGAATAGAGGGGATCACGGTTCGGCTTTATGGAAAATTGACATGGTAAACTCTAAAAAATTTAAAAATTTTAAAGAATTTATCAAGTTGATAGAAAAAAGTAATTCAAAGTATGTGATACTAGAAGACGAAAGTGGTGTGAAAATGGCTATTGATAGAGAAAAGGCACTAAGATCAACTGACGAGATTTTAACAAGATACAGTATTAAGAGTAATAAAAAATTATAATGTATGATATAGCTATAGTCGGAGCCGGAATAAACGGCTCAAGTGTTGCCTTTGAGTTTATAAAGGCTGGGAAGAAAGTTCTTATATTTGATGAAAACTCTATAGCAGGTGGCGGTAGCGGAGCAGCTGGAGCATTTATATCACCTAAGTTTTCAAAAGCAGGTGAGTTAAAAGAGCTGATACACGAAGCATTTGTCTACACAACAGAGTTTTATGAGAAAAATTTCCCAGATATTTATACCAAAACAAGACTTCTTCACCTTGCAAAAGATGAGGAAGATGCAGAGGTTTTAAAAAGCTACAAAAAAAACACCCCTTTAACACTTTATGAAGATGATACATGTGAGGGTGAATATGTGTCAATAGATTCAGGTATAGTTGATGCAAAAAATATGTGTGAGACTTTATGTAAGGGCGCAATATTTAAAAATGAGAAGATAAAAACACTTGTATATGAAGATTCGTACTGGGTCTTAAACGATACATTTGCAGCAAAAGAGTTGGTTTTGGCAACGGGTGCTTATAAGTCTTTACTTGATGAGCCGTATATAAAACTCCGCGGAGTTTGGGGACATCGTATAGATATAAAAACAAGTACACAAAATGAAAAATCTATACATCAATTCGTTTCTATCTCACCAAACAAAGATGGTGTTTTAGCTATTGGTGCTACACATAATGTCAATTATTATCCAGAGAGTTCAAAAGAGCCGTATGATATGAGTGAGGGCAGGGTTGAACTTTTAGAAAAAGCTACTCGTACACTTGATTTGAGAGATGTTGAGATCTTAAAGGATCATGTGGGTCTAAGAAGTGGGAGTTTTGATTACATGCCACTTCTTGGAAGGATAGTTAACTCTAAAGAGACACTTGCAGGCGGTGAGAAAAATATACGTGTTAAAAAGCCTGAGTTTGATATGTTTAACTATTATCCAAATCTGTATATGATAAATGGAAACGGTGGCTATGGATTTGTGCTAGCTCCATATTTGGCTAAAAAGTTATTAGAATATATATTAAAAGGTAAAAAGATAGATGATAGACTAAGTCCGGCAAGATTTTTTGCCAGATGGGTAAAAAGAGCTTAGTCGAGTCTTTTGATGCTTGGTGGGTTTGTCATAAATGCACCTTTAAAAGCGTACGAACGTGTGTCTTTTGCTTTTCCATGTGATAAAGGATGCAGAAAGTAAGAGTTTTCTATACATTCGTCTGCGTTGTAATTTCTATCGTGTAAAAACACTACCTCTTTTCCAAGTTCCTGAGCTTTTAGGGCAATATCTCTAGCATAGTTTTTTATACCAACATATTGAGGGGCATATTTATGTCCCACACCCATAAATACAAATTTTCCGTTAAGTCTGATGTTTGCAACATCCTGATAGTTCATAGTTTTTTCAAAAAGTGTTAGTTGATCAGAGTTATAAAGATCTATATCAACTGCAAATTTATCTATAATAAGGGTATTCTCTATATCTGCAAGGTTTATATTAAAGAGATATTTTATCTCTATAAGTTTTCCTTTGTACTCTTTTTTAGTTGCTTGATAAATAAGGTTTGACATGTCATCAAAGTTTAATTCTTCAAAATTTCCTTCGAACTCATAACCCTGAGATGCTAGAGAGCTGTTAGTATTGTATCCAATAGGGCTCATACAAGGGTTAAATAAAAAGATAGTTCCGCATACATGTTTTCTTTTTTTCTTTAGTTTTAACTCTAAATCTTTTGTAGTGATCGTCTCATCATCTTCATTTATGTATACATAGTGTTCAACCAAAAATTCATCATCAAATTTTGTGTCAAATCTTCCAAAAATCTGCATAAAATATCCTATTTGTTATTAAATGGAATTATAGCTAAAATTTCAACATGGATTTTGGATTTATAATAAAAAAAACAATTACTTTTTTTGTTGAGCCTTTAGGCTTCGTACTTACATTGTTTGCTATTGGGATATATTTTTTATATGTTGGAAAAAATAGATATGCTAAAATCTCACTTAGCATCTCATTTATATCTTTAATACTTTTCTCATACCCGCCACTATCAAACACGCTTGTTAAAAACCTTGAAGATAGATATGAAAAATATGACTATAAACATAATATTAAATATATACATGTACTAGGTGGTGGGCATACTACTGATGAGACACAACCAACAAGCTCAAAACTTTCAGATGCTTCAACAAAAAGGGTACTTGAAGGAATTATGATCTATAAAAATACACCTAATTCAAAGCTTATTTTTACTGGTTATGAGGGTAAGACAAATATTTCAACTGCGCAGATGAATGCAAACCTTGCAATAGCACTTGGTGTAGAAGAGAAAGATATTATAATAAACGGTGCACCAAAAGATACTCAGGAAGAAGCTGAGTTTTCAAAGACTCTCGTAGGTAAAGATAAATTTGTATTAGTCACCTCTGCTACACACATGCCAAGATCTATGATGTTGTTTAAAAAACTTGGTATGAACCCGGTAGCTGCCCCGACTTACTTTAAAAAATCAGACATATACAGTTATGTACCTAATACTGTAAGTTTTGAGAATTCACGTATGGCTATACATGAGTACTTTGGGATCTTGTGGGCTAAGCTTCGTGCTTGAGTATTAATCCTTGAAGATAGGCTTTTCGCTCCTCTTTTGAAAATCTTTCAATCGCATATCTAAGCATGACCCTTGGCATCTTTTGATAGTGTGTATTTAAAAAAGCTTTTTCTTTTGACTCATCTTTTTTACCTACTTCTCGTAACATCCAACCAACTGCTTTATGTATCAAGTCCTCTTCATCATCTAATAGTATCTTAGCAATTTCAAAAGTATCATCAAATTCACCTTGCTTTATAAAGTAATATGTACTTACTATAGCAATACGTCTCTTCCACATGTAACTTGATCTTGCCAATTTATATATAAGTTCTTTATTTTTGTTGTGCAAATATGCACCGACTATATAATGTGCGGAGCTATCAACCAGATCCCAATTGTTAACATACTCAATATTTTTCAAATAAGTCTTGTAGATATTTTCTTGTTCATATTTATTTGATTTGGAAAAGTTAGTGACCATATACAGCAGGGCGAATAGTCTTATCTCATGATATTTTGATTTTAAAAGTCTTTCTATTTCGCTAAGAGGAGTGCTTTCAAACTTTTTAACAGCTTTACGTATTTCAGGTACTTTAATACCTAAAAAAATATCATGTTGGGAGTAATCTCCCTTGCCAGTTTTAAAAAAACGTTTTGTAGTTTCTGCAACTTCGCTTTTGGATATTGATATTAAATATTTTTCTATTAAATGTTCAGTCATTTTTTCTCTTTAATTGAGTATTATGGCATAAATTTCAAATTTTTTGAATTTAATCTTGTTACAATTAGATAAAAAAAAGGTCTTATTTGCGCATAATAATTTTGTTTATAGTTTTATTGTTTTTTTTAGGTTGTAGTACAAGAGTTACAGGAACGAAAACAGTTTATAAAGTCACCCCTAAAGAAACAAGTCAATTTATACCTTTTGAAGAACCGAAAATAACTATTTATAAAGAAGACGTTGAACCTGTCGTTACAAAAATAAAGATAAAAAAACCTACAAAAGCTCAAAAAATATATAATAAGCGTGTAAGTTATGTTAGAAAAAAAGCAGCACCTTACTGGGGTGAAAAAGCTGAAGTTGCAAGTAGATATAACTATGTTAAATATGAAAAAGATTTTAAAGCACGTACAATTATAAACTTTGAAAATGGTGTGATCCGAGTTGAAACTACAGAAACGAACAATTCTCTAGGTACTTTAAAAGAGGTTATCGTAAGTACACTTTTAAACACTCAAAATCCTGAAGATATCGATCTGTTCTCAACTAGAAATAAAGTACATGTAGGGGAGCCGTTCTTACTAAACCGCGTTAGAGACCATGACGGAAAACCAGTTCGTTGGACTTGGAGAGCAAATAGGTATGCTGATTATCTAATTAAAACTGCTCTAAAAAAAGATCTAATTAAAACAACTGCCGGAAGTAAAAAGCGTTACTATGTAACTTTTAATATGAAACAAGATGCATATTCAAAAACTTCAGAATTAAACTATGCTTCAATTGTAAAAGATCAAGCAAAGCGTTTTGGGGTAAATCCAGCACTAATATTTGCTCTTATAGAAACAGAGAGTCATTTTAATCCATATGCTACAAGTGGGATTCCGGCATATGGTTTAATGCAGGTAGTTCCTAACTCAGCAGGGCGTGATGCATGGATGTTCTTGAAAAATAAAAAAGGTAAACCAACCAGAAATTACCTTTATAATGCTAGAAACAACATAGAGATGGGCAGTGCATATATGCATATACTTTTAAACCGCTATCTATCAGATATAAAAAATCCAAATAAACGTGAGTTATGTGCAATAGCCGCTTATAATACTGGTAGTGGAAATGTACTAAGAAGTTTTCACAGAAATAAGGATAAAGCATTTTCAAAAATAAATAAACTATCAGCAGACGCACTTTATAAGCATCTTAGAACAAGACTACCATATAAAGAAACAAGAGATTATGTAAAAAAGGTTACGGTTGCTAAGAAGCGCTATTTATAACTAGAAGATATTTACCTGCAAGTTCATGATTTTTTGGATTTTTTGGTGCATCTTCGTAAGGGTGTATCCATTTTTTATTTTTTAGAAGATGTTTAAAAAATACAAAGTTATTATCCATAAAAATATTTAATTCATCGCTCATGCGGACACAACCGTGTGAACGTGCTTGACCAAGATAGGTAGTAGTTGAGTGAGCGTGAATAGCAAAACTTAGTTTATCTTTTATTAGTTTCCATTTTTTCTTATCTTTTATTTTTGTTCCGTACTTATCAAACGTGTTGTACCTAACACTCATGTGTTTACCAAAGTAAAAAACAAATCTTCCTTTTTTACCGTATGGCTTTGCTTTATCATTTGTATTTGTTTTACCGTATGAGCGCCAACCACTTTTAATTGGAAATAAACCGCTAGGTGTTTTTACGTAATGATCTTCACCTTTTTTTGTTTCTATCTCTCTTTCTATATCACCACTTGAGATAAAATCATATCCGATAGGAAAAAAGTCTTGTTTCTCTTTATCCCAGATCGAGATAATCAAAACTTGTTTTGATAAATCTATTAGAGTTACAAATTGAGTAGTACTAAAATGTTGCTTTTGCTTTAGAAGATGTTTTTTTGCTTTTTGAAAATACTCTTCAGTTAAAGAGAATTTTCCCACTCTTTTTTTTAGTGCTTCTTGAAGTGTAGAATCTGTTTTGTAGACTTTTTTAAGAGCTTTAACAACTACCTCATTATGAAAGTCTTGTTTGATATCTTCCATATTGTATAAAGAAGCATTTAAAATTATTGGTAGTAAAAATGATGAGAAAAGTATCTTGCGTAGCACTATAAACCTGTATTGCTGATTTTGAAAGCCGTATTCTACTGTCTTTTTCCAAAAAAGTAAAACAAGTATCATTTAAAATTAATACTTTATTTTTTTACCAATATCATCCTCAGTATAAAAACTATGTGTCCCATCACAAAAAGGAAAGTTTTTACTAGATTTACATCTGCATATTTGATAAGGTTTAGTTTTTTCAACTACTAATTGTTTTGGTGTACAAGATGTTTGTTCATGACTACCGTCGCAAAATACACCATCTTCACTTCTACCGCATTGACATATGTTGTACTCTTTACCAGCTTCAAGTGTTAAACCTTTTGGTTTATTTTGATAAACGATTGAATCTTTACACATAAAAACTCCTTTATGATTTACTTAATCCACTATTGTAGTATTTATAAGATTAAAATAATTTTTATTTTTTAGTATACTTATTTGAGTAGTGTGTAGCACTTACAATATCACCAATAATAGCTTTATGAAAAAGGTATGGAGTTTTTATATTTCTGATAACATAGCGACCACCATATGTTGTTATAACTTCTAAAGTACCAACATCTAAAATTCTTTTTAGTGTTTGATTTACAGGTTTAATATATATAGTTCTGATATCTTCTAGTTTAATAGGGAATATCTCTTTTACTTTGTGACCTTTTAATATTATTAGACGCTCTTGTGTCAGTAAACAGTGGTATGATTCTTTTTCTTTTATTTCATGGAGATTAACATAGAAAGTACGTAAAATTAGCACTACACCAATTATGCCGATCTCATATTCGTATCCTATAAAAAGTAGTAAAAAACCTAGTAGGTACAGTAGAGCAATAGAAGTATAAAAAGTTTTAGATATCTTAGCTTTAGCAATAATAGATTCATTTACATGTAGAACTTTGTTTATGTTGTTCATAGATACCTCTTAAAAATTATATTGTATCTAATTTATCGAGTTGTTGTGTTGTTTTTGTTTGTGAGTTTTTAAGTGTGGAGTATAAATATTGAGTGGAAGATCCACTCAAAGAAAAGATTACAGACCTGTAACGTTCTCTGCTTGTGGACCTTTTTCACCTTGTCCGATTTCGAAAGTAACTTTTTGACCTTCGTTTAAAGAAACACGGTCATAACCGTTACTGTTAATTTGACGGTAATGTACGAATACATCTTTTCCACCTTGTTCTTGTTCGATAAAACCGAAACCTTTGTCACTGTTGAACCATTTTACTGTTCCGTTTACTAATTCTGCCATGAGAATCCTTTATGTATAATACACCGTATTGGTGGTTGAAAATCTAATTATGAGGTCTTATTTTTAGGTGAATTTTACTGGAAACTATAAGTCGTCAATGCAAAGCAGTCTAAAGATGTAACTCGAATCATCTTTCATTAGCAGCAGTATATCTGAATAATTCGTAAATGTATACGTTTTATAAAAGAATTTTATAATTTAAAAAATTATACCCTCTTTTTTACTTAGTGGCTGACATGCATTAGATAAGAAATATAGGTTCTCATCAAGTAATTTAAAGTAGTAATGACCGTTGATATGTTCAAGTTTGGCATTTTTATGAGTGATCTTTTTAAATGAATGTTGACCTACATGACATAATAAAACATTTTTTTCCGCTTTATTAAAGTATGAAACAGAGTCTTCTGCAAATATAGATAATGTTAATAATAAAGTAAGTATTAATTTACGCATAGGTCACCTCTAAAATTTATTTTTATTTCTTATATAAGAATTTTAGCACAAATAGTGTTGTTTAGGTGTTGAAATATATTGTAATAATGTGTAAAAGTATTTAATATTTTATCTTAGCTAAGTAAAGACCGTTGGCAGTAGCAGGTCTTATTTTGTGTTGCTTTGAACATTTTAGTTGTTCTTTTATTTGAGATTCGTCTAGTTGTAGTAAAGCTCCGACCATTAAACGGATCTGACTTCTTAAAAAACCGTTCGCTTCAAAATGTAAAACTATCATACTATTATGTTTGTAGGCGTATGCTTTGTAGACTTCTCGTACTGATGAACTTATATCACTACCTGTTTTCATAAAATACTTAAAGTCATATTTACCTACAAACAACTGTATATTGTTTTGTAAAACTTTAAAATCTGCATCTTTGTAAAAACTTATAAAATCATCTTCAAATGGATTTGAATTACTTGTTTTTATAATGTATCTGTAAACTCTGCTTTTTGCTGAATACCTTGCATGAAACTCTGAATCTACTTTTTTAATGTTTAAGATCTTTATGGAGTTTGGCAGCATCTCATTAAGAACACGTTTTAGTTTCTTTATATCTTTCCAAAATTCAGGCAGGTCAATATGAAAAGTTTGACCAGTAGCATGAACACCTTTATCGGTTCTCCCACTTGGTTGTGGCTTTGAAGTGATGTTTATCTCATTTAACACATGTTCAATTTGTCCAAAAACTGTATTTTTAGTCTCAGTTTGAGTTTGTGAACCTAAAAAGTGAGTACCGTTATATGAACATGTAATGAGTACTCGCATATTTAAAACTTTGAAACAATGGCTTTACGATAGTATATATATGTAGTAATTAGCCAAGTTAATCCAACTAATGGAATTGTATAGTAGCCTATTGTAGATCTAAGTACAGCAGTTACTTGATAGAAGATGAGTATGCTTAAAAAAAGATATAGATAAGTTTTCCCTTTGTTATGCCTTACATGTACAATACCTATAGCTGCAGCCAAAAACAGACTTATAACTGGAAATAAACTCATAAGAGTATCCATGATAAAAGCTCTTTCTTTTCTCTTTTTGTTTATATCTGATTGCCAAAATTCCAAAGGTGATTCATATTTTGAAAGATTAGTAGTAAGAGAATCATTTATATACATCTCTTTAAAATTTATTTGGGAAAATTTATCTTTAGAATAACTGTAGCCTTCACCTTCTGTCAATTTTAATCTAAGTACATTTGTTTCATTGATGATCGTAGCTGTTTTTGCACTTATCAAAACTTCTTCATTTTCTGTTTCATTCTTTTTAAATAAAAATACGTCTTCAAAAGTTCCATCTGGATTATCTTTACCTATATATAGCAACCAAGGTCCAAATTTATGCCCAAATTCAGAAGCTGAGAGATTGAATTTTGCTTCAGACTTTTTATACGCAAGGAAGTTCTTTGAAAGTGTTTTTGTATGCGGATAAAGTACTAAAAAATTAAAAAACAGTAAAATAGATAAAATTGTTGCAGGTGTCATTAAAGTTTTAATAATAAAATTAGGGTGTATCCCTAGTGAAAATAAAACTATTACTTCATTGTCAGTGGATAATTTGAAAAGCGTAAGTGTAACGGCAATAAAAAAAGAAAATGGAAGTGTGTAGAAAAATACATCAGGGAGTACAAAAATGTACATCTTACTCATTTCCCAAATATTTAACTGAATAACTGCTGTATATGTAGCTAGTTTAATTAAAAAAATAACTGATGCTATTGCAAAAAGCGGTAAAAAAACCGATAAAAAAAGCATCGATACATGATTTAAAATATATTTTTGCAGAATCTTCATTATACTAGTAGTTCGCCTCAATATATTGCATTATTTGTGAATCATAAAGATACACTATAAGTGTAGCCAATGATAGAAAAGGGACAAACGGAACACGTTGTTCCTCAGCGCTTTTGTTATGAACTGCAACCATAACAGGTAGTGTTAAAATGGCAGATAAAAATATCGCTACCAAAGTTAATTCAAACCCTAAAAGTGCACCCATAGTTGCAACAACCATAATATCACCTTCTCCCATAGCCTCTATATATGGATATCTGTGATAATATTTAGTCCAAGGTGTTAAAGTTTTGTCAGCTTCCATCTTTGCAAGAGAAGTTAATACATATGATAATGAAAATCTAAGAAGCGTGAAACCACCTGCAAAGAGTAGGGCATATTTAAAATTTGTAAAGAAACCATTTATATCCCAAGCTGATAATATAGCAAATGTTATAGCTAGAAGGTTTATTGAGTCAGGTATCATTTTGTACTTAAAGTCTATCATTGAGAGTACTAAAAGCATAGAAAAACTAAGATATATAAATAAAGTAGGGATTGACATTGAATACTTTTGTACTAAAACTACAAAGATCAAACCTGATATAAGCTCTATTAATGGGTATTGTTTAGATATTTTTGATTTACAGTATGCACATCTTCCACCTAAAAAGATCCAAGAAAATATTGGAATATTATGCCAAGGTTTTAACTTTGTGTTACAAGATTTACAGTGAGAAGATTTAAAGATCACACTCTCACCTATTGGTACTCTTAGTATTACTACATTTAAAAAAGATCCAAAAACTATACCAAACAAAAATATTACTATTAACTCAATCATACAAGCCCTCCAAAGCGGCGTTCTATTTTTTTAAATTCTTTTATGATCTCTTCAAGATCTTCACAAGAGAAATCGGGCCATAAAGTGTCAAGAAAGAAAAATTCCGCATATGCTGATTGCCATAAAAGATAATTTGATAACCTGTGGTCACCACCTGTTCTTATAAGTAGATCAACATCATGTGAACAATCCAGTGCATTTAAAAGCATCTCTTCAGTTACATCATTTTCAGAACATTTTATTTTATTTATTGCTCTAAGTATTTCATCTTTTGAACCATAATTTAAAGCCAAGGACTGTACAAGCCCATCACAATGATATGTTTTTTGTTTCACTTCATTTATGATTTTTTGCAGTGACTTAGAAAAAGCTCTAATATCACCAATTGGTTCAAAACGAATATTATTTTTTAAATACGTATCAAGTTCACTTTTTAGATACTTCTCAAGCAATTTCATTAAATATTCTACTTCAAGTCTTGGACGTTTCCAGTTTTCAGTTGAAAAAGCATAAAGAGTTAAACGCTCAATATCTTTATGAGCAGCACAAAATTCAGTTACTTTACGGACCACTTCAGCACCGGCTTCATGCCCTTTTACTCTTTTTTGACCTTTGAGCTCAGCCCATCTGCCATTTCCATCCATAATAATAGCTATATGTTTTGCTTGATTCATTTTGACATTATATCTTTTTTATATACTTTTTGAATGCTCAAGTATCTGAAATGCGACACTAAGTTTGTCAGCATGGGCAATAGATTCTATTTTATCCGCTTTTATAAACTCAACTTTATTGGTATCACTCCCGAAACTAGAAGAGTCTTTTAAAATATTTAAACATACTGCATCAAGCCCTTTATAATCAAGCATATTAGTTGCATTTTTATGTGCATTTTCTTCATCCATCTCAGCTTTAAAACCTACAGTCGTTATGTCAGTTTTATCAATTGAACTTAAAATATCCACATTTTGAGTAAGTTTTAAATCCCACTCTTTGCCAATAGAATCTTTTTTTAGTTTTCCATCTTGTGCAAATTTTGGAATATAGTCACTTACGGCCGCTGCCATAAAAAGATAAGGTTTTTTTTGTATAAGTTGAATCTGGTCTGCGTTCATAAGTGATGGTTTTGAAAGTTTGCCTTTTTTAGCGATACGGATAGAATCGGTTAAATACTCAAGCATCTCATTTGTATCGGCTACATCTATAGTATGAATATCTTCGGCTAAATCATTTTCACGTCTAGTAGATATAAGGTTTACATCCGCACCCTTGCAGTAAAGTGCTGTTGCTAATGCTGAAGCCATTTTCCCACTCGAATAATTAGAGATATATCTAACATCATCTATTTTCTCAATTGTACCGCCTCCTGTAACTATTACACGTCTATCAGACCAATAGTCATCACTAAGAAGGGCTTTTGATATTTGCCAAAAAATTTCAATCGGTTCAGCCATAGCACCATTACCTTCTGTTTTACAAGCAAGTTCTTTTGTTTGTGTATCTACAAGTTCATAATTTGCAAGTGCTAACATCTTTAAGTTAGCTTGTGTTATAGGATTGTATAGCATATTCGTATTTGCAGACGGGGCCAAAAGTTTTTTATCCGGATAGGCTAGAGCACACTGAAGTAGGATATTATCAGCTATTGCATTAGCAAGTTTTGCAATAGTATTAGCAGACGCAGGGGCTATAACAAACAAATCAGCCCATTTACCAATTTTTATATGATTGAAGTCACTGCTCCAGTCTTCATTAGTGTCATCAAGTACTTTATTATTTGTTAGTGTTTCAAATGTTAGTGGTGCTATAAATTTCTTTGCACTGCTTGTCATAACAACTCTAACTTCAGCACCGGCTTTTGTTAAATTTCTAATAAGTTCGAGTGATTTGTATATTGCAATAGAACCTGTTACGCCTAAAAGTATTTTTTTACCTTCAAGTAAATTGGATGGGATCAACATGTTAAGACCTTATTTAATTATTTTCCAAAAAAAGTATAATAAAAATCTTTTACAATTCTTAGTTTATTTCTACTTATGGCAAGTACACCTTTTTCTATCTTGTCATTTGTAACAGTCGTACCTGCTGCTATCATAACATCATCTTCTATCGTAACTGGTGCTATAAGTTGGCTGTCGCTTCCTATAAAAACATTTTTACCTATAATAGTTTTGTATTTATTTATACCGTCATAGTTACATGTGATTGTTCCGGCACCAATGTTTGTACCCTCATCTATTTCAGCATCTCCAAGATAGCTTAAATGTCCTGCTTTTACACCTTTGAGGGTGCTTTTTTTAACCTCTACAAAGTTTCCTATATGAGTATCTTTTAGGTTTGATAAAGGACGAAGGTGTGCAAGAGGTCCAACATCGGAATCGGTTACAATAGAGTCTTCTATAACTGAGTGAGCCTTTACATGTGAATTTTTTATTAGTGTGTCACCTGTTATGCGACATCCATTTTCTACTATACATTCACCCTCGAATTTTACAGATTTTTCTATGTATATAGTTGATGGAAGCTGCATAATAACACCTTGCTTCATCCAATTATCTTTAATCCTATTTTGCATAATGATTTCAGAGTCACTTAGGTCTTTTTTAGAATTAACACCTTTAAAATACTCTTCATCAACAAGTAATGGTTTTATAACAAGATCATCTTTTTTTGCCATAGATATTAGATCTGTCAGATAGTACTCCGCTTGAGCATTGTTATTACTTAAAAGTGGGATATATTTTTCAATTACATCTTTTGAAAAAGCATATATACCTGCATTTACAGTTGATATTTTAAGCTCATCCTCAGAGGCATCTTTTTGTTCGACTATATATTGTACTTGCTCATCTTCGATTTTAACACGACCATATCCATCAGGATCTTGCAGATCAAATATTGACATTATAATGTCAGCATCAGTATCGATAAAGCCTTGAAGTGCATTTGAATCAATAAGCGGCATATCACCGTTTAATACTAAGACTTTTTCATTTTTCGGCTTCACGTTTTTCATAGCACCGCCGGTACCTGGAAAGTTTTCAGCATCTTGAATAACAAAGTTTATATTATCGAAAAAGACCTCCATCTGCTCTTGAACTTTCTCTTTTTGATGTGCTATCACAACCGATATGTCATCACTTATCTCTTTTGATGCTTTTATGATGTGATACAACATAGGCTTACCGCATATACTGTGCAGAACCTTCGCTTTATTTGATTTCATACGACTACCTTGACCGGCAGCAAGTATCACTATACTGATGTTATTTTTATTCATTTAAAACTTCTTTATATCTTTTTATTGTTAGAATTTTATCATTTAAGAGATAATTTTAAAGTAAAGTGGTATTATAAGATAATTATTTTTCATAGAGGCTATTAGATGGATTTAGGTACGGTCATTGGTTTAGTATTGATTCTCGCACTTCTTGCAGGTGCGATGGCGATGGGTGTTGGTGTTGGAGCGTATATTGATATCCCATCTGTTTTAATTGTTATTGGTGGTTCAATGGGTTCATTGATGATCGCCTTTAAACCAGCTCAAATGAAAAAAATGACTAAAGTTTTTATGATTGCAGTTAAACCACCTGAAGAGGATGTAGCTGAACTTATCAAAAAACTGGTAGCGTATTCTTCAAAAGCAAGAAAAGACGGTTTGTTAGCATTAGAAAATGATGCAAATAATGAAGAGAATGAGTTTTTAAAAAAAGGTCTTTCAATGGCGATTGACGGTAGTGAACCTGATACTATCCGAACGCTTTTAGAGATAGAGATGGAACAAACAGGATCTCGTCACAAAGCTCATTCATCAATATTTTCTACATGGGCTGGTATCGCAGGTGCCTTTGGTATGATCGGTACACTTATCGGTCTAGTCGCTATGCTTTTAAATATGGCTGATCCCTCAGCGATTGGTCCATCTATGGCGGTTGCCTTACTTACAACAATGTACGGTGCTATTATCGGTAACGTTCTTGGTACACCTATAGCCAATATTTTGGATATTAGAAGTGCTGATGAGATGTTGATTAAAGAGATCGTTCTAACAGGAATCATGTCTATTCAAGATGGAGATGCACCTAGAGATCTTGAAGCCAAACTCTTAGCGTATCTGCCACCTGAAAAAAGAGAAAGTAGTATCTAATAATGGCTAGAAAAAAATGCCCTCAATGTGAAAAATGTTTACCTGCGTGGTTAGCCGCGTTTGGTGACTTAATGTCATTATTACTATGTTTCTTTGTTTTATTACTATCTATGTCTAGTATGGATGCAAAAAAGATCTCTGAAGCTATCGGATCACTCTCTGGTGCGATGAGTGTCTTAGAGGGTGGTGTTAAAACCGAGATATCTAAAGAGCGTATCCAAGAATCTACTCCTATCGAATCTCAAGAGGAAACGACAGAACAGGTAAACAGAGTCACTCAGGCTGTAATTGATGCAAACGAGATGATGGAAAAAGGACACGGTCCTACTATCACTTTAGAAGAAGCGCAAGATGGTTTTAAAATAGAACTTCCATCATCATTACTTTTCAAACCCGGAACTGCAACTATATATAATGAAGACGCACTTTTGTTCTTAAAACGTATAGCACTGATAATTGATGAGATGCCAAATACTATGAAAGTAAGTGTGCAGGGTCATACTGACAATGTCCCCCCAAGTAAAAACTCACCTTTTAAAGATAACTGGGAACTCTCATCTGCAAGAGGGATCTCAGTACTTCAAGAGTTGATACTTGACGGTGTTGATCCAAAACGTATAAATGCAGCAGGTTTTGCGGAGTTTACTCCAAAAGCAACAAATGCAACTAAAAACGGAAGAGCAAAAAATCGTCGTGTAGAGATACATTTCTTCGGCTCTGAAGCCGAAGATGGAAAAGTAAGACAGTCCATTTTAGATAAGGCTGCAGCTAAGTAATGATTAGAATATTTTTAGCTTTATTAGCTTTAGCTTCGATACTAGGAGCTGAAGCCGTAACTATACCTACTATGAACTTTAATTTAGCCGCTCCAGATACACCTGAGCAGTTAGTTAGTTCATTAAATGTACTTGTTGTTTTAACTTTATTATTTTTAGCACCGTCAATGGTACTTGTTATGACAACTTTTACAAGGTTTGTTATAGTATTTGGATTTTTGCGTCAGGCTTTAGGGACTCAACAGGTTCCGCCAACTCAACTTTTAGTAATGCTTGCAATGATACTTACTTTCTTCGTTATGGAACCTGTTGGCACAAAAGCTTACGAGCAGGGTATAAAACCATACATAGAAGAAAAGATCGGGTATGAAGAGGCTTTTGATAAAACAGCCTTGCCGTTTAAAAACTTTATGATAAGAAATACAAGAGAGAAAGACTTAGCTCTTTTTTTTAGAATAAGAAAGATGGATAACCCACAAAGTGTGGCCGATGTTCCACTCTCTGTTATTATTCCGGCTTTTGTAATAAGTGAGTTGAAAACTGCATTTGAGATAGGATTTTTATTATTCTTACCATTTTTAGTTATTGATATGGTCGTTGCATCTATATTAATGTCTATGGGTATGATGATGTTACCGCCTGTTATGATCTCGTTGCCTTTTAAAATACTTGTATTTGTAATTATAGATGGATGGAACCTTCTTATAGGGAATCTCATCGCTTCTATAAAGTAATAGGAGAAGTTATATTGAATTGTAAACATTTTGGTGAATGTGGTGCGTGTAAGATCTATGAAGATGGGTATGATGCACAATTAAATCAAAAATTAGACATAAATAAAAAAAGATTTGAAAAATTTTATAAAGATGAGATTAAAGTTTTTAGATCAAATACCAAAAACTATCGTTCGCGTTCAGAATTTAAAATATGGCATGTAGAAGATGAGATACATTATGCTATGAACCACATAGAACATAAAGGTGTGGTGCTTATAGAGGAGTGTCCTCAGGTAAGTGAACATATAGAGACACTAATGCCTAAATTATTAGATAAGATCAAAGAGAAAAAAATAGGTTTCAAGCTTTTTGGAGTTGATTTTTTAACATCTCAAAGTTCAGAAATAGTAGTTTCTTTAATATATCATAGAAAACTAGATGATGAATGGTTACTAAAAGCAAAAGAGATAGCGCAAGAGTTAGGCATATATATAATTGGAAGAAGTCGCAAACAAAAAGTGGTTATTGGTCAAGACTATATAACTGAGAGTTTAAATATAAATAATGAACTATACAGGTTCAAATATATAGAGAATAGTTTTACTCAACCAAATGCAAAAGTAAATGAACAGATGATAGAGTGGGCCATATCTTCACTTGAAGATACAAATAATGATTTGCTAGAATTGTACTGCGGTTCTGGAAACTTTACAATACCGTTTGCGAAAAAATTCAACAAAGTATTAGCTACTGAGATCTCAAAGTCATCTATAAATGCAGCTAAAGCTAATATGGTTTTGAACGATGTAGATAATATAGAGTTCGTACGTATGAGTGTGGAAGAATTTGTTGAGGCTCTTGATGGCGTAAGAGAGTTTCGCAGAATGAAAGATATTGATATCAACTCTTATAAGATTGATACGATATTTGTTGATCCTCCAAGAAGTGGAATGGATCTAGCATCATGTAGATTTAGTGCAAGGATGGATCATATTATCTATATATCATGTAATCCTGAGACGCTAGTTCGTGATCTAGAGATATTATGTGAGACCCATAAGGTTGTTGATATGGCATTGTTTGATCAGTTCCCATATACCAACCATGTAGAGATGGGTGTTAAGTTAAAGAGGCTTTAGATGAGATTTTTTATTGTATTTATATTATTTGCATTAGTGTTAAATGGTGATGAAATTAAGAGAATGGAGTCTATAGTATCAGATATATCTGAACTAAGAGGGCAAATTGAAGAACTTAAAAATAAGTTGCAAAACAAAGAAATACTATTAAAAACCAAAGAAAAGATTATTTATTCTTTGAAAAATAAGAAAATCTACATCAAGCCTAAGGAAATCGTAAAGTATAAAGAATGTAAAGTTGTTGTTGATAAACCAAATGGATTTCCAAAATTAATACTAAAAGACAAATACCAAAGATAAATAAGTCTAGTTTTTATTTTTTATTGTTAAATTATATATATTTATATATTTATTTTGAAGTTAAATTATAATGATATAATACATCAAAAAAAGCTAAGAATATTCAGTGAAAAAAATATTAATAATCAGTGACGGTGATACTGGAAAACATTTTGTTAACAGGGTTATTGAAACTTATACATCAGAAAATATTTACTATGTTGTTGAAACAAAAGCAGTTGAACATGTTGAATACAATACTGCACGTTTTAAGTTTTATGAGTTTGATCCTACCAGTCTACATAAACTAGCAAACCTTTTGAAAATGGACTTTGTTCAGATCCTCATTTTGATGGGTGATGAAACAGAAGCAAAATATACTTTAAAAAATATACGTTCATTAAAAAGTAAAACTAGGATCATATTTTTAGATAGTTGGGGATTGAAAAATTCAGACTCCGATACTGTTTTTATAGATGCAAATGAAATTGTAGCTTCAAGGCTAATTGATTACCTTCCAAACGTTCCTGTTATCGCTCAAAATGTCGGAATAGGTGAGGGTGAGATAATGGAAGTTTTAGTTCCATTTGGAAGTTCATTCGTATATAGACATATCGGTGTTATTGAGCAAAAAGATTGGCGTATAGTTGCAATATATAGAAACAGAAAACTTATCATGCCATCACGCAGAAGGATGATCCAACCAAATGACTTACTTGTACTTGTAGGTCAACCTGCAGTTTTAAAGTCAGTTTACCGCGCAATTAAACGTGAGCTTGGTCAGTTTCCGGAACCTTTTGGATCAAACATATACCTTTATATAGATATGGACTGTATAAACAAAGAGACTGTAAAAGAGTTGGTCCGCCGCTCGATCTTTATACATAAAAAATTTAATCACAAACTGATCATAAGAGTTATTAGCCCAAGTGATATAGATACGATCCAATACATTAAAGAACAAAGCAGTTTAAATGTTATTGTAGATATAAAATATGACAATACACCAAAAGAAATTAGCTTTTTTGATGATATACAAAACTATCATGTAGGACTAGTTATTGTTTCAAAAGAAACTTTTAGTGATACAAAGACCAGAAATATGATCTATGAAGCACATGTACCTGTTCTTAAAATAGCAAATAGATCTTTTTCAGCTGTAAAAGATGCTGCTTTGATCTTAAGTGACAATAGAGATCTGGAAAAAATCTCAACTACTATATTTGATATCTCTGAACAGATGGACTTTAATATAGATCTTTATGATTATCAAAATGAACATGAAGCCCATAAAGAGCAGGTTATAGAGCATTATTATAACCTATCGACTATCTTTTCAAAAAGCATAAAAGTTTTAAAAGAAAATGAAAACCCTTTAAAAACATTAAGACAAAAAGAAGATTTTATTCATATACTGCCGTTTACTTACAAACTAACAAAAAGTAGGTATTATTCATTTTTATCAACAGACATCGAGAAATTATATTATAAGCTTGATGACTACCACCAGATTTTTATACCTGTGCAGTTATGATTTAGCAAATTATTAGTTAAATTTAAGTATTATCTAGAAAATAATAAAATTTATATTTGGACAGGTAATGCGGGTAAATATTCCTCTTAAAAAAACAATAGATAATTCATATGATATTACAATAGACTCACTTCCTAAACTTCATTTTGATAAAAAAGTGGCAATAGTTACAAATACTACAGTATCAGACCTGCATCTAGATTTTCTAAAAGAAAGACTAACGGCAAAAGAACTTGTAGTTATAACTCTACCGGACGGTGAGCAGTATAAAAATCAAGAGAGTATAGACAAAATACTAAATACACTTTTTGAAAATAAATTTAATAGAAAATCTATGTTAGTAGCATTTGGCGGTGGTGTTATAGGTGATATGACAGGGTTTGCTGCAAGTATTTATCAGCGTGGTATAGACTTTATACAGATCCCGACTACTCTTTTATCTCAAGTTGATGCCAGTGTCGGTGGAAAGACAGGGATGAATAACAAATACGGTAAGAATCTTGTAGGTGCATTTCATCAACCAAAAGCTGTATATATAGACCCGTATTTTCTAACTACGCTTCCAAATAGAGAGTTTGGCGCAGGCTTTGCAGAGATAGTGAAGATGGCTGTTACGTTTAACAAAGAGTTTTTTGAGTTTTTACAAGATGCTGACATGAGAGATAAAGAAACTTTAGTTGAAGCTATAACAAGAGCAGTTAAGACCAAAGCAGAAGTCGTAGCACAAGATGAAAAAGAACATGGTATCCGCGCGGCGCTCAACTACGGTCACACATTTGGACATGTTATAGAGAATGAAACAAAATATGAAAAATATTTACATGGTGAAGCTGTAGCTATAGGTATGGTTATGGCTAATGAACTCGCATTTTCTATGGGTCTTATGAGTAATGAAGAAGCAGTAGCTGTTAAGTTTTTACTTGAAAAATATGACTTACCTGTTGATTATGAGATAAATGATACTAGTAAATTTTATGAAGCATTTTTTCTAGATAAAAAAAGTTCAGATTCTAAAGTGACGTTTATTATTCCAAAAGGTATCGGTGATGTTTTGATCAGTGATGAGTGTTCAAAAGAGCTGGTAATGTCTGTTCTAGATAAATTTGGAGCTGGGTCATGAACAAAAAACTTCTAATTGCTTTATTTGCTTTTTTCTTAACTTATTCAACAGTATATGCAGAAGCTAATGTTAAAAAAACAGTTGAAGAATATACTCAAAGCGGTGACTATTCTGATGACGCAAGTTTAAAAGAAGCTAAAAACATAAAGATAGCACAATACTTTACACTCTTAAATGATCTAGAGATAGAGATATCAAAAGAAAAAGTTTGGACGAAAAGTTATGCTACATATTTAACATCTTTAGAAGTAAAATCAGATCTGGATGAGATTAGACAAAGAATCAAATATCTCTCAAGAAGAAAAAAAACACAAGCATCTAGAGAAGAATTAAGAGCCTTAGAATCAAAAGAGAAGATATTAGCTGCACAAGTTTCACAGTTAAATGATAGTTACTCTACACCATTCTCAGAACTTATAACTCCACCACAAATAGATGATGCACCTCAAATAACCAATCCTTTTGATATTTTCACAGGTATCTCTTATATTAAAAAAGCCAACGCAGATTTTGATGAGTACATGAAAAATAAACAAGAATTGACTAGGCTTATAGGACTTCTTGAGCGTGAGAGTGAGATATATAAATCTATAGAGATACTAGATATAGAAAAGGTATATTTGTCTCAAGCCAAAACAAAACACAAGCAACTTGAGCGTTTTAAAAATGCACTAAGTACAATATCAGCTGCTGCCGAAGTATATGAGAGACGTTTGGAAGTTTTGGAGATAAATACTAACAAAGAGATAGAGCAACAGGTATATAAACTTGTTAAGATAGGTGTCCTTGTCGTAGTAGTATTTGTTATTTTCTTTTTATTAAAACTTGCACTTAAAAAATATTTTACAGACAATGAACGTTTTTATATGGCAAACAAAGCTATAAACTTTAGTAATTTTACACTTATCATCTTGATAGTATTTTTTAACTACATAGAAAATGCAAGTTATCTAGTAACAATACTCGGTTTTGCATCTGCCGGTATCGCCATCGCTATGAAAGACTGGTTTATGTCAATCCTAGGTTGGCTTGTTATAGTCTTTGGTGGAAGTATACATGTAGGTGATAGAATAAGAGTTGATATGGACGGTATGATGTATGTAGGCGATGTTATGGATATCTCGCCTATGCGTATGACAATTCTAGAAGATATAACACTTACGTCTGTTATGAATAATAGACGTGCAGGTAGGATCGTGTTTATACCAAATAACTATATATTTACTAGAATGATCGCAAACTATACGCACTCATCTTTAAAAACTGTATGGGATGGTATTAAAATTACTATTACTTTTGAGTCTGATCATAAAAAAGCTATGCAACTGGCAAAAGAGATAACTAAAAAATACTCAAAAGGTTATACTGATATAACAAGAAAACAGTTAAATAAACTAAGACACCATTACAGTTTAAAAAATACAAGTGTTGAGCCTAGAATATTTTCTTTTATTGAGACTAACGGTATAAACATCGAGGCTTGGTATTTAACAAATGCATATGCAACTTTAACTTTAAGAAGTGTGATAAGTACGGAGATAGTTGATGCTTTTAAAAATGATCCTGATATCACTATAGCATACCCAACTCAGATGTTACACTTAGAAGCTTCGGCGAAAGATAAAAAAGCTCCACCGATGCAAGAAGATGAAGGCGTGGTAACTTTATAATATGAAAAAAAAAGTTTACTTCAAAACATTTGGTTGCCGCACGAACCTTTATGATTCACAAGTGATGATCGGTGCACTTGAAGAGTATGAAGTAACTCAAAATGAAGATGAGGCAGATGCCATAGTTATAAACTCATGTACAGTAACTAACGGTGCTGACTCACATGTAAGAACCTATATATCGCATATAGAAAAAACATCTGGTGCCAAAATATTTTTAACAGGATGCGGGGCTCATACAAAGGGTGAAAGTTTACTAAAAGCCGGGCGTGTACATGGAGTGTTCGGTCAAAGTGAAAAACTAAAGATAGATTCGTTGTTATCATCTGAAAAACCATACTATGATCCAGGTGATCTAAACCATATAGATAATGCTATAGTTGATGATTTTGTCGGCAAAAGTAGGGCGTTTATAAAGGTGCAAGAGGGATGTGACTTTCGCTGTTCGTACTGTATTATTCCATTTGTTCGCGGTGATGCAAGAAGTATGGATGAGGATAAGATACTTGAACAGATCTCAAAGTTAGCATTAAACGGCTTTGGAGAGTTTATACTTACGGGTACAAATGTCGGAAGCTATGGTAAAGGCAGCAACTCCTCAATGGCAAAACTGCTTAAGAAAATATCTCAGATCCGTGGTGTAAGGCGTATACGTTTAGGTAGTATCGAACCTGTTCAGATCACAGATGAGTTTAAGGAGATTTTAGACGAGCCTTGGCTTGAGAGACATCTTCATATAGCTCTTCAACATACTTCACCTAAAATGTTAAAGCTTATGAACAGAAGAAATGTATATAAGCAAGACAAAGAGCTATTTGAATTTTTATCAAACAAAGGTTTCTCAATAGGGACTGATTTTATTATAGGTCACCCTGGAGAAACTAAAGAGATATGGGAAGAAGCAATAACTAACTTGCATGAACTTCCGTTAACTCATTTACATGCCTTTACATACTCAAAACGTGATGGTACGCCTTCTGCAACTATGAAGCCAGAAATAAACGGTAAGATAGCAAAAGATAGACTACATGAGATCGAATCTATTATAGAAGAGAAAAACTATAATTTTAGAAAAAATAATCACTCAAGCCTTGAGGTTTTAATAGAGAGTCAAAGAGAAGATGGACTTTATCAAGGGTTTGATCAGTTTTTTAACAAACTTCTTCTTAAGTCAGATGATGATATGTTGGGGAATTGGATAAATATAGAAAAATATGAAATCAAAAGAGGAAGTAACTATGCAGAACTTTAAAACAAATAGGCTTTTAATTTACATATCATCATTTTTTATTGTGGTATTGGTTTTATTTGCGATATTTAGAGACAACTCAGAATCAATTACACTTCTTCAAGCACAAGAGATATTAAACGACAAAACTGTAAAAAATGTGGTTGTTACTAAAGAATACGTATATTTAAAAACTGAACACGCAATTTACAAAATAGCTTCATCTCAAGTAAACCCAACTATGCTAGGTGGCTATAAAGTTGAAGTTGGTAGTGATAGCAATATAGTTCTTTATCTATTTATTTTAGTGTTTTTGATAGGACTTTTTTCCATAGGTGTTAAATATGTGCTTAAATATTTGGATAAAGATCTGCCTAGTTTAAAACAAGCATCTAGCCAACTTCCAACGCTAAGTGCTAGAATAGAGTCTATTAAAACTGATGTGAGTTTTGATGATATCGGTGGTATCAGTGATGTTAAAGTCGAGCTTGAAGAGATAATAGACTTTATGAAAAACCCAAAACGTTACAAAAGTTTTGGAGCTCGTATGCCTCGTGGAGTATTATTAGTAGGACCTCCTGGTGTTGGTAAGACTATGATAGCAAAAGCGGTAGCTAGTGAAGCAAATGTACCGTTTTATTATCAAAGTGGTGCATCTTTTGTTCAAATATATGTAGGTATGGGTGCAAAACGCGTACATGAGCTTTTTGAAGCGGCAAAGAAAAATGCACCCTCTATAATCTTTATTGATGAGATAGATGCAGTCGGTAAAAAAAGAGACGGTCAAAGAAATGATGAGCGTGAAGCTACGCTAAATCAGTTATTAACTGAGATGGATGGTTTTGAAGCTTCAAGTGGCGTAATAGTTGTGGCAGCTACAAATAAGATAGATGTCCTTGATGATGCTCTTTTACGTGCCGGGCGTTTTGACAGACGTATATTTGTTGAGCTTCCTACTAAGATAGAACGTGCATCTATACTCTCAAAATATTTGGACAAAGTTCCACACTCATTGGATATATCGACAATCGCAAATATGACGGTTGGTTTTAACGGTGCATCACTTGCGGCACTTGTAAATGAGGCAGCTTTACTTTCACTTCGTCAAAAAGATATACAGGTAACTCAGGAACATTTTGAACAAGTAAAAGATAAGGTGATGTTTGGTAAGAAAAAACTTCAAATTCTTAGTGATAAACAAAAAGAGTATCGCATAACTTATCAAGCTGCCAAGGTTATTGTTGCTACGTATTTCGACATACCGTTTGAGAAACTTATTTTAAGTAATGAACGCTTGACTCCAGCTACAAATGAACCTTTTATAAAGCATGAGTTAGAAAACAGAGTTAAGATGTTATTAGCAGGTGTTGTAGCTTGTTCTATGAAGTACAATGAACATTCAAGCAGTGCAAAACAAGATCTTGATGATGCAAAAGAACTTGTTAATAAGATGATTGATGATTATTCTATGGGTAAGGGTATATATCCGAGTGAGAGTGAAAAAATAGATATGATGAATTATCTATATGATGATACTCAAAAACTTATTTCTTCATTAGCGAGTGTGATGCAAAAAGTAGAGAGTGATCTAGGTGAGTTTGAAAGCATCTCTAAGAAAACTGTAAGAGAGTATATTAATGAAGTTCTTTAGTGGCTTCTCTCTTCAAAATGAGTCATATCTTTTTGAAGATTATATAAAAGACAGCGACTATACCGTTTGCGGTTTTTCATATGGTGCTATTAAAGCATTAGAAGATGTTAAACAAAAACTTGAATCATCTCAAAGAGTTGATACTCTGCAACTTTTTTCACCGGCTTTTTTTCAAAGTAAAGACACAAAGTTTAAACGTCTTCAACTTATGGCGTATAGAAAAAATGAGGATGTATATTTAAACCAGTTTTTAAATTCATGCTTTTATCCACATGAAAAAAAGATAGTAGAGCGCTCGACTACGGTTATAGATGAACTTGAAGAGCTTTTAAACTATGAGTGGAGTCTTGAAGAGTTAAAAAAACTAACTGAAAAAGGTGTAAATATAGAGGTTTACCTTGGAAGTGATGATGCTATAGTAGATGCAGATGCCGCAAAAGAGTTCTTTATAGATGTAGCTACAATTACATACATAAAAGATGCAAATCACTTTTTACAATTAACGTAGAAGTATTTTACAATCAAAGATAGAGGGCAAATCCTCCCTGCGGTCTGAGCCTCTATATTTGTTTGTTAAAATAGAAGATGAAAATTATGAAGGAATTATAATATGAGTGATATAAAGATAGGCGTAATAACGGCAAGTGATAGAGCAAGCAAAGGTATTTATGATGATATCAGCGGTGTAGCTATACAAGATACTATGAAAGATTATCTTAAAAGTGATTTTGAGATAGTTTACAGATGTATCCCTGATGAGCAAGATCAAATTGAGACTACTATGAAAGAGTTGTGTGATGAAGAGGGATGTTGTCTGGTTGTAACAACAGGTGGAACTGGTCCGGCACTACGTGATGTGACTCCTGAGGCTACTGAAAACGTGTGTCAAAAGATGATGCCTGGTTTTGGTGAACTTATGCGTCAAGTGAGCCTTCAGTATGTACCTACAGCTATATTATCACGCCAGAGTGCAGGTATCAGAGGTAATAGTTTAATAATAAATTTACCTGGAAAACCAAAATCTATCCGTGAGTGTTTAGATGCTGTATTTCCAGCAGTTCCTTACTGTATAGATCTAATAGAGGGTCCATTTATTGAGACTAACGACGAAGTTATAAAAGCTTTTAGACCAAAACAAGCGTAAGCGAAGTTTCTTTAGAAAGCAAAAATAGGTATATATTACATGTCAAAATTTAGTTCAAAAATTGAAGTTTTAAAATTAACATATAAAAAACCTCTTGAGTGGTTTAAGAGATTTAGGTGTTTTGTAGGTACTGTAGTTGTTACAATACTGTTTATCTTTGCAGTAGGTTTTGGTGTATTTATATATAACTTGCCAGATATTGAAAACACATCTTTTAAAGAGTTAAAAGAGTTAAGCAAAACAAGAGTAATATCCAAATTAAATAACAAAAAGAATTATTATAAGTGGACATCTCTCTCTAAAGTTAACAGAGACTATCTATATGCAATTGTTTTGGCTGAAGATTCTAAGTTTTTTGAGCACAAAGGGATAAACTATGATGCATTAGTTGATGCTATGGCAAAAAACTATAAGTCAGATTCTTATAGTTACGGTGCTAGTACTATCACTCAACAAGTTGCAAAAAACCTTTATTTATCTAGTAATAAATCTATATATAGAAAGCTACAAGAGTTTTTTATTACTAAAAGGTTAGAAAAAAAGTTTTCAAAAAATCAAATACTAGAGATATATTTTAATATAGCAGAGTTCGGACCTGATATATATGGTATAAGAGCCGCTTCATATAAAATATTTAACAAAAATCCAAAAAAAATAAATGCAGCTGAGGGTGTTTTTATATCTCTTTTACTACCTAGTCCTAGAAGATATTACTACTCGATTGTTCAGAACCACAACATTACAAGTAAGCAAAGACGTAAGATGAAAAGAGTTCTAAATGATATGAGATACTTAGAATATATAAGTTATAAACAGTATGATAAGTACCTAAACTACAAATATTTTTAAAATGCTATTTTTATGCTATTTTCTAATGTTATAATAGTTAAAAATCGGTAGTTAGAAGGAAGGACTTTAATGACACTTGTTGAACTATTTACAGACTATATAGTCAATAGAAAAGATTTAAGAGAGTATGTAGAAGAGAGAAAAACTCTAAACGAGAGGGGAGAGTTTAACGATACAAAACTTATAACTGCTCAGGAAAATCTTGATAGACTAAAAAAAGAAGATCTAAAAACTTATGAACAGATGTATATGATCTTAGATAAGATCATGAAAGCTGATAGAGGTCATTATGTTGAGTACTCTATAAACTTTACTAAAGCAGTCTTAAAAATGTACAGAGGTCATGCTACAGCTGAAGATGTATGTAAAGAGTATGCAAAAGAGTTAACACACCGTTATAACGATGCTTAAATAGATATTCTAATTCCTACAGGGCAGTGGTCTGAACCAGCTATATCATCCAAGATAAAAGCATCTTCAAGGTTCTCTGCCAGATCTTCAGATATAAAAAAGTAATCGATTCTCCAACCTACATTTTTAACTCTTGCATTTGCACGATATGACCACCAAGAGTACCTATCTATCTCGTCACCGTTTACATATCTGAAAGTATCTATATAGCCGTGTTCTATTAACTTGTCTATCCATGCACGCTCAATTGGTAAAAAACCTGAAGTCTTCGAGTTTGCTTTTGGATTTTTAAGGTCACACTCTTTGTGCGCAGTATTTACATCTCCACAAATAATAATAGACTTTCCTTCAGCGCGAAGGTCTTCACAATAGTTTAAGAAATCATCGTAGAATTTCATCTTATACTCAAGGCGTTCTTCATTTTTTTGACCGTTTGGAAAATAGACGTTAAAAAGTACGGTATCTCCATAATGATTTTCTATAATTCTACCTTCGTTCATAACGTCGATATGTTTAGCATTTGAAGTATGATCTGATTTGATCGATGAAAAGGTTGCAGTACCGCTATAACCTTTTTTCTCAGCTGGGTTTACATCTAACTCTAAAAACTCTTTATTAAAAAGGTTGTCCGGTATTTGCTCTTTAAGAGCTTTTATCTCTTGGAGACATAATATATCGCTTTGACGTTCATCTATCCATTTAAGTGCTTCTTTGTTTGCTACAGCACGTATTCCGTTTACATTCCAAGATATTATCTCTATTGATTCAGACATTTGTATCCATTTAAAAAAGTTTCAGAGGGGTATTCTCAGAGAACCTGAGAATAAAAAATTTAAAATTGATTATATAAAATCAACTTTAGTAACGTGGTGGCTAAGACCCAACTCTTCAGCAGAACATCCAAGAGCTAAACCAAGCATTTGTTGCATGTGTAATACAGGAAGCTCAACTTCACGACCAATAGCTTCAGAAGCATGGTGAGTTTGAGTATCAAGTTTTAAGTGACATAATGGACATGGTGTTACCATCCAGTCAGCATTGTTATCCATAGCACCTGCTATTGCATTACCAGTTAAAATTGACGCAGTTTTTGGTGCCTGAAGTTCAGCATGAAAACCACAACATTTGTTCTTCTCATAATAATCTACATTTTGTCCACCACATGCAATGATTAAGTCATCTAGTGAAGTAGGGCGGTATGCGCTCTCAGGCGATTTATGAGTTTCATTTTGAAGCTCTGATGGACGGATATTGTGACAACCGTAAAAAGGTGCAATATTAAATTTAGATAATGGTGTCTTAACCATATCTGCAATTTTGTCCAAACCAAAATCATCAATAATAGCGTATAAGAAGTGAGTAATTTGAGATGTACCTTTGTACTCTAAACCAACTTCTGCAAGTTTTTCATTAACTTTCGCTTTTAACTTTTCATCTGCATCTAAACGGTGTTTAGTCATAGCAGTGTTAAGCTGACATGTATTACAGATAGTTACCATAGTTAAGCCATGCTTCTCAGCATATGCAATATTTCTTGCATTTAAAACTAATGATAAGAAATCATCGAAATCTTGTAAGTGTGAAGCTCCACAACAAGAAGCTTCTGTTAGTTCTACAAGTTCTATTCCTAGTTTATCTGCAACTGCCATAGTTGACTTCATTTGTTCAGGAGTACTTTGCTTAGCTGTACAGCCAGTAAAAAGTGCGTATTTTAATTTTTTCATTATTTATCTCCTAAAACTTCACAGTTGATGATGATTTAATAAGTTTTTTGATCTCATCAAGGTTTTGTGATTTTGTAATTGCCCATGGTGGTACAATTTTGCCTTTTCTAAACATTTTAAGCGCAACAGGCACATGTTTAACTATAGCTGGACCCTCAGAATATAGAACTAGTCCACCCTCATCAAGTACACCATTTCTTGCAATCGATTTTTTAAATCCTACTGCGTGGCGAGTTGCAACATTACTATTTGCAACACCTTCTTTAAAGAGCATTTGGTGAAGTTTAGTGATCTTATCAATTGGGTTGACGTCTTTAGGACATACTTCCGCACATTCATAACATTTAACACAATCCCAAACACCTTGATTTTCAGAATGTAGTTCTGAAAGTCTTTCTTTGTGAGCTTGATCACGAACATCAGCTTCAAAACGGTAAGCTTTTGCAAATGCAGCAGGTCCCATAAAGTTTTCATTAACTTCAACAGCAGGACAAGCATAGTGACATGCACCACATTGGATACAAATATCGGCATCTAATAATGCTTCAGCTTCATCCTGAGTTACTATATGCTCATGCTCAGGGTTTTCATCAACATCTGAGATAAGGAAAGGGTGTATAGCATCATGTTTCTGCCAGAAATCACCTTTATCAATGATCATATCTTTGATCGAACGCTTAATGCTTAAAGGTTCAATTGTTAGTTCATTACCAAAAAGCTCAACCATTGTTGTCATGCTTTCTTTACATGCGAGTGTACTTCTACCATTAACTTTAATAGCACAAGCCCCACATATACCGTGACGACAAGATCTTCTGTAAGAAAAACTTCCGTCATGATCCCATTTAATTCTATTTAAAATATCAAGTACAACCTCTTCAGAAGTAACTTCCATTTCATAATTTTCATAGTATGGAAGATAATCATCATCAGCGTTAAAACGAAATACTTTGAAGTTTACTTTTTGTGTTGTAATACTATTTGTACTCATAACTCTACCTCCCTTACCTAGTATGTTCTTGCTTTAAGTTCATGTTTGCCAAGTACAACATCCATGTAATCAAGTGAAATATCACCATTCTCATCCATATAAGCCATTGTATGCTTTAAGAAGTTTTCGTCGTCACGTGATTCGAAATCTTCTCTGTAGTGAGCACCACGACTTTCATTTCGAGCTATAGCACTCTCAACAATAAATGCCGAGTAATCGATCATATGACCTAATTCAATTGCTTCTTGTAACTCAGTATTGAATACTTTAGATTTATCTTTAATACGAATATTTTTAAATCTTTGTCTTATCTCTTTAACTTTTGCAACAGCTATTTCTAGAGTCTCTTTTGTTCTAAATGCACCGGCATTTTCAGTCATAGTGTCTTGTAGTTCTTCTCTAAGCTTAGGAACAGTTTCATCACCATTATTGTTAAGAATATATTCGATCTCTGCTAATGCAGTAGCTGCATCTTCTTGTGTTGCAGGACGAAGGTAAGTCTTGTCAACCTCTTCAACCATAGTCTTACCGACATAGCGACCAAATAATAAAGCTTCTAAAACAGAGTTCGCACCTAAACGGTTCGCACCGTGAACAGATACACAAGAACACTCTCCCGCTGCATAAAAACCTTCAATGAATTCATCGTTGTTTTTACGAACATTACCGGCAATGTTTACAGGAATACCACCCATTGAGTAGTGAGCAGTAGCAGATATCAGGATAGGCTCTTTGATCATGTCAAGACCTAAGAAAGTGATAGCTAAGTCACGAAGTTCAGGAAGTCTTTCCATGATCAGGTCTTTACCAAGGTGTGTAACATCTATATATACAGCATCTTTTCTTGGACCAACACCGCGACCTTCACGGATCTCATTTAAAATAGCGCGAGATACAACGTCACGAGAAGCCAACTCCATAGCATTTGGAGCATATCTTTCCATAAAACGCTCACCCTCAGAGTTGTAAAGGCGTCCACCTTCACCACGAGCAGCTTCAGAGATTAAAACACCGTTTCCAGAAAGTCCAGATGGGTGAAATTGTACGAATTCCATATCTTCTAAAGGAAGACCGTGACGAGCTACGATAGAAAGACCGTCACCAGTATTTGCATGAGCATTTGAGTTGATCTTGTATGAACGTGCATATCCACCAGTCGCAAACATAACTTGTTTAGAGTTAAAGATAGCCATTTGCATATCACGAATATTAAACGCAACTACACCAGATACTTTTCCATCTTTGTAGATAATATCAGCTGCATACCACTCATCCCAAAATTTTACACCTACACGGTGAGCTTGTTCATAAATAGTTTGTAATAATGTAAGACCAGTTCTGTCTTTTGCATAACAAGCACGAGGAGAACTTTGTCCACCAAATGGACGTTGAGCAATTTTACCGTCTTCATTACGGCTAAATGCTGCACCCATTCTCTCTGCCCAGCGAATAGTCTCTGGTGCATTTTTACACATAAACTCAACTGCGTCTTGGTCAGCTAAATAATCAGCTCCCTTAACAGTATCAAACTCATGAAGTTCAACAGAATCTTCATCACTAAAAGCTGCATTAACACCACCTTGAGCCGCTCCAGAGTGGCTTCTTAAAGGGTGAAGTTTTGTAATTACCGCAACTTTTTTTCCCGCATTTTGCAATTCTCTAGCTGCTGCACATCCGGCAAGACCTGCACCAACAATAACTGCATCGTAAGTATAAATAGGAATACTCATTAGCTTTCCTTAAAAATTAAATTATAAGATAAGTGATTTTAGCGCATTTAGTCTTGTACTAGGTTAAAATTTGATAAACTTATGACGAAGTAGGAGAGTGTTACAATTTGAGACATTTGGCCTTTAAAAAGGGTGTGTTAAATATGCACACCTTCCATGTCTCTTTTTTGAGAAATTCTGTTTTTACCACCTTGTTTGGCAAATTCAAGAATTTTTTTAGCTTCTTCTATAGCATTGTTTAATGCAACATTATTCGCTTTTATATAGAAACCTCCGCTTACTGTTATTTGAACTGGTACTTTTGTTTGAGTAACAAATTTTAATTCAGAAATAGCTTCACGAAGAGCCTCCATATCCTTATAGGCTTTCTCTTTACTTTCTCGTGAAAAGACAACAGTAAATTGATTGTAATCTGTTCTAGCGATAACATCAGTAGGTTGCTCAAATAGTGAAATAGTGTATGCTATTTTTTTAAGTGCTGCTTGAGAGAACTCTTGATTAAAAGCTCTGTTGGTTTTTGAAAAATTATCGATCTCTAAAACAGTAACAGATGTAAAATTGTTTTCTTTTAGGTTCTTTTTTTCTCCATAATCTGTAACAAGACCTCTATTATTATTAATATTCGTAATTGGATCTATATTGCTAGGATTGTCTTTTACATCAGGTTTCTTTTTCATTCGGATGAAGATAGCATCAGCTTCTACTGTTTTTATCTGGTAATCATTTTTGGTTTTAGTAGGTGATTGTAAGTAAGATATGTCAGAATATATTTTTTTTAGCATTCTGTAATACCAAAATGATACCAGCAGTATAAATATGAATACACCTGATACAAGTTTAAATGATACTTGTAGTTTTCGCTTATTGTAATCAATATTTTTAAATAGCATATTGTTGATATGCATTTCAAGATTTGCATACGCATTGTTAAAACCATATTCTATTTGTTGTAGATCTTTTGTAGTTGATTTATAATAGTTGTATGCTTTTGAATTATACATATCAATAAGTGTAGAAAGTTTATTTAGGTCTACATTATATTCATCAGAATTGTTTAATATATATTTTCCGGTTAAATCGTACTCGTACAGATCACGAAGTTTACTAACTTGGTGCTGTAATTCTGTACTTTTTCCATTGTACTGGATTAGTGCTAGTTCAACATCTTTTTTGTCTATTTGTTTTAAAGTTTTTATGATCTGTTTTTGCTCATTTAATATATCAGTTTTCAAAAAAGAGTTATTTTGCTCAAAGGTAAATAAAACAGCTGAAACTATTATGAGTACAAAAAGAAATAAAATTAATGATAAGTTTTTAAATACACTCTTAATTGATATTTTCATAAATTCCCCTTAATTAATGTTATAATTGTATCATTATAACACATATAAAAATAATATCTTTTTATATCGGCATATCCCTATAACAATTTAAGAGAATAACATTGAATTTAGAAGACTATTTTATTTCACGTTTTAAAAGTACAAATATCGGTGATGACGGGGCATACCTCGATGGATATGTATATTCTAAAGATGCTTTTTTTGAAAATATACATTTTAAAACAAAATGGATGAGTTATTACCAAATAGCTTCTAAAGCTATGTTAGTAAACATATCAGATGCCATTGCTATGAATGCGAAACCATTGTATGCACTTTTAGCTGTAGCTATGCCAAAAAGTATAACAAAAAATCAAATGCGAGAGTTAGTAAGAGGCTTTGAAGACGTCGCTTGTGCCTATGGGGTTGAGATAATCGGCGGTGACACCATCGCTAACACAAAACTAGATATAAGTGTCACTATTGTCTCAAAGACTAACAAACCACTTTTTAGAAAAGGCATTAGAGAAAATTATGTATTTGCATATACCGGTGATCTTGGAAAAAGCAGAAAAGATCTGAATAGACTTCTCAGTGGTGGAAAAATACACTCACAGTCAAAATTTGTAAATATAAGACTAAGAGATAAGTTTATATCTCAAAATATAAGGTTCTTGGGTGCTGGATTAGATATTTCAGATGGTCTTTTAGATGATTTAGGTAAAATGACATCAATAAATAAAATTGGTGCAAAATTTTATAATAAAATAGAAAAAAGCATTGGTTGTAGCGGCGAAGAATACGAGATGTTAGTGGCATTTGACAAACGTCACAAAAAATCTATTATAAGACGTTCAAAACAATCAAGAACAAAATTAACATTGTTTGCAGAAGCTAAAAGGGTTAGATATAACTCTAAATGTAAAGCAAACCATTTTTAGGAAAATAATGGATAGATTTTACTCTCTAAATCATGCAAGTATAGATTTTCACTTTAAACAAAGTGCTAGAGATTTTACTGTAGATGAGATTCCTTTGTATGAATTTAGCGGAGAGGGTGAACACCTGATCCTAAACATCAGAAAAAAGAATCTCTCGACAATAGAACTTATCGGGATATTGGCTAAACACCTCGGTATAAAAAATAAAGAGATAGGATATGCAGGTCTAAAAGACAAACATGCTATGACAAAGCAATATATATCTTTACATAAAAAGCATGAAGAAGCAATTGATAAGCTTGAACATGAAGGTATAAAAATACTTTCAAAAACTTATCATAATAACAAGATAAGAATAGGGCACCTAAAAGCAAATAGGTTTTACATAAGACTTAAAAAAGTTAATGCAACTGATGCAAAAAAGATCGATGAAGCGCTTAAAACCATTTCTAAACAGGGGATACCAAACTTTTTTGGATATCAGCGTTTTGGAAATGACGGAAATAACCATATTGAGGGTGAAAAAATCGCCAAGGGTGAAAAAAAAGAGAGAAATGTTAAGATAAGAAAGCTTCTAATAAGTGCATACCAAAGTCATCTTTTTAATCTGTGGCTGAGTAGAAGATTAGAGATAAACTCGCTTGTTTCAAGTTTTAGTCCTTCTGAATTAGAACCTTTATTAAATATGCCTAAAGATGAGATAGAAAAACTAAAAAAACAAACTCATCCTTTTAAGCTTATAGAGGGTGACCTGATGGAACACTATCCACATGGAAAACTATTCGAATTTGATCAAAGTGAGCATGATTTTGAAAGATTCAACAACAGAGATATTAGTGTTACAGGTTTACTCTGCGGCAAAAAAGTTAGAACAGCAACAGGTCTTGCTCGTGATATTGAAAAAGATTT